>Ga0137307_100009_pt1 | contig 302364 bp, 259 predicted proteins | sample NAcewD2O_March_2_FD_97180 | JGI IMG/M metagenome (GOLD analysis project Ga0137307, IMG submission 97180) | Mouse cecal microbial communities from Vienna, Austria - N-Acetylglucosamine amended D2O_March | ecosystem: Host-associated > Mammals > Digestive system > Large intestine > Cecum | place... | reverse complement strand
GTCAAACAGACTGTCATCAATAACAAAGACATCTTTGCGGTTCTCACCTGTAAGCGGCTGCATGAAATCATTGATGATACGGCTTGAAAGTAAGGTGGTGAACCGAAACCAGTTAATCTTTGCATTATTGAGGAAACGATAAACTGTGTTTTTACAGAACGAACCGTCAAATGTGCCGGTTTTCCGCTGCATATACATGCTCCGATTCGAGAAAATGAGACAAAACAGGTATCGAAACACTTCGATTACCGGAATTCCTTTTGCTTTTCCGGCATTACATTTGAAAAGAAGCTTTCCGATTTGGAATTTATTCATAAAATTTGTGACTGAATTGGAAATCTCGTTTTCGTTTCCCTCAGAATGTGGTATACTTGACATGGCATAAATCTCCTTGCTGTGTGATTGTTTTTCGCAACTCAATTATACCATAAGCAAGCGGTTTATGCCTTTTTTATGGATTAAAGTATTGATTTTTCAAGGTTCAGCACACCAACTGGTATGGGAAGTTTGAGTATATCATATAAAGGTGCTGTTATTGCAGAGCAAATGTTCCAGAAAAAGGGAACTTTGAAGAAAGCTGAATAGTTATTATAGAGTATAAAAGAGATTGATAATAAGTCAATTGTAAATGTCTGCAAAATGGTTACATATGATGTATGGTTAAGAAATCCAATGGGCGCAATTATGGCAAAGGGTGCGGATGAGACTAATCCCGATATGGATACTGTTACTAATATCAAAATAATGGTTGAGAGAGGTGTTACTTTTTGGAATAAGTACGGTCTAATTATAAAATATGGTTTTACATTTAACCCAAAGGGTACACCAGCACAGTTGACACTGGGGATGGAGATTATCTTACGAAGGATACACTTTGGGACTTCAAGGTATCAAAATCAAAACCGACTAACAAACATACGTTACAAATGTTAATGTATTGGATGATGGAACAGCATTCAGGGCAGAGATATATAAGAATAGCCAAAAATTAGGTATTTTTAATCCTAGGTTGAATTTAATATATCTTCTAGATATAAAATCTATCTCGGAAGGAATAATTATGGAAGTTGAAAGAGACATTATGTGCTATTAAGTGTATTAGAAATATAAAGAACTTACAGATTTTAAGAAAATATTTTACTAATTAAGATAGAGATTTGTCTTAACATATAACTTCCCTCTGTAATAAAAAATGGGTTGATAGAAAGGCGAGCTAAAGGGTGAACGTATTTTGAACTGGTATAATAAGGTTATTTGATAATGAGGGCAGATCAATGTCGGAAATTAAAATGAGTTATATATTTATAGAAAAGAAAAAACATAGCGATAGAAATATTAAAGAATTGGTTTTAGGTATTGTGGATAAGATAGCAGATCAAAGAGATGAAGATAGCATACAAATTTCTAGGGCAGGAAGAATAGAATACAGAATAATACAAAAGAAAAATTCTACAAAATGCTATTTAGAATTGATATCGAAAGAAAGGGCTAATCGGGCAGTAGTATCGTTAGAAATGGTCGATAAAGCAATTTTTACTTCAAAACACCAAGAATATTTCTGTTGTATACGGAATTATGATGGTGTGTCTGAGAGTTTTTGCAAACGTTTATATCCGAAATTTGCGAGTTTTGAAAGAAATATAAGAAGTTTAGTGTTGCTTATTTTAGTAGAAGCATATGGTGGCGATTGGAGTAAAGAGACAATACCAAAAGAGCTACATGATAAAATTAAAAGTACTGCACATGGAAGTGTATCCATGAATAGTATTTTAGAAAATATGGATTTGAAAGATTTGGAATCATATTTATTTGATAAAAGAGATGTGGAGTATGCAGATATTTTGAATGAAGAATTGAATACTCAGAAACTAAAAACTATGGATAAAATAGATATTCTACAAGTTATAGAACGAATGCGACCGACTAGCCTTTGGCAACGGCTTTTTAGTAGATTTGGAAAGGATAGTGAATGGGGAGACAGAGTTAGATCGGTGCATAATGCGAGGAATCAAATAGCTCATCAAAAGACGATTTCTTCAGAAGAATATAAGGATATCACTAAAAAAATAAATTGCATAAATAAGGATCTTGAAAAAGCAATAGCAGGAATAAGAGACGAGAATTTCACTGAAGTTCATAAGGTAGATATTTTAGGAAACTTTGCACTTATAGCAAAAGGAGCATTATTACAGAATGTACTTAATGTGCAACCGGTAAGAGATATTTTATGGGTGATTAGTTCAAAGATACAAGAAATAATGGAACCAATAAAAAGAATCCAATCATCTAATGCAATTGTTGAACTAGGAGAAATTGCAAAAATGTGTTCTGAAGAAATAAATATGGATGGCATTGCAGAGGCACAAAAAATGGTAAATGCTGTAAATAAGAGTATTAAGATTCCTAATTATAAGTCAATCCTAGCGGAGTCGGATGAATATATGAATGCAATAACCTTAGCAAAAAAAGTTAGTGAAACTATTTTTAATATAAATACTGTTTTGCACCCGAAATAAGAGAATAATGCCTTACATGGCAGGGGAGATTATTCAATGCCTAACGAAACACCAACCCAACTCCATAACGGCCTGCACACCGCATTTGTTGACCGTACATATAATTCGAATTTGGCATACAAGCCGCAGTTTGTCTATAACGATCATAAAAACGGGCAGAAAGTGTTTGTAGCGATTGAGGAAGAATTGCGCAGATGTGATCAGTTTGCGATCAGTGTTGCGTTTATTACGAGAGGGGGAATCACACCCCTCTTGCAAACGTTGCAGGAATTAGAAAAAAGAGGGGTACCCGGCAGAATCTTAACAACGGATTATCTCTGCTTTAGTGATCCTGTGGCATTGGATACAATTGCAGGGCTTTCTAATATCGAACTTCGCATGTATCAAGCGGGAAAGGCCGGAAACGGGTTTCATACAAAAGGATATATTTTTCAGAAAGAGGAAGAGTATCGGTTTATTATTGGAAGTTCTAACCTGACGCAAGACGCGTTGACTCGAAATATGGAGTGGAATACTAAATTGGTGTCCATGGATCAGGGGGAAATGATCCATTCTGTATTAAGTGAGTTTGACAGACTGTGGAATGCGAGTGAGTATACCAAAACGTATACGGAGTTTATTGAGGATTATAGAAAGAAATACGAAGAAAAGCAGCTATTTAACAAAATGGTTGCGGAGCAAAAGCGAATTGCAAAGAATGAAGCAATTCCCTCGGTAGAAACGTATACATTACAGCCGAATTCGATGCAGAAAGCGTTTATTTATAATTTATTGCAATTACGGAAAAATGGGGTGGATAAGGCATTATTGATTTCTGCAACGGGAACAGGGAAAACCTACGCTTCCGCATTCGCAATGCGTGAGTTGGGATTTCGGCGCGTTTTATTTTTAGTACATAGAAATCAGATTGCAAAACAGGCAAAGGCATCTTTTGAGCGGGTATTTGGAAGTAAGATTAAAACAGGATTTGTATCAGGAAATGCGCAGGATTATGATGCGGATTTTGTATTTGCTACAGTTCAGACTTTGAGCAAAACGGAGAATCTGCATAAATTCCCTAGTGATTATTTTGACGCGTGTATTTATGACGAAGCCCACCATACGAGCGCGGGGAGCTATAAGCGGGTGATGGACTATTTTGCACCGGAATTTACTTTGGGAATGACGGCGACACCGGACAAGCGTGACGATCATCTTGACGGTCGGAATATTTATGAAATCTTCAATCACAATATTGCTTACGAAATCCGCCTGCAACAGGCGATGGAGGAGGACTTGCTATGTCCTTTTCATTATTTTGGTATTAAAGATTTGGCAACGATTTCTGATGACAAAGCGGCCTCGAAGGAAGAACAAATCGAGAATTTCAGATTTCTTACAAGTGATGAACGCGTAAAGACAATTATGGAGCAGGCGGCGTATTTCGGGCATTGCGGAAAACGTGTGAAAGGTCTGATGTTCTGTAGCAGGATCGAGGAAGCGAAGGAGCTTTCGCAAAAGTTCAATGCGCGTGGCTTGAGAACCATTGCGTTAAGCGGTGCGGATTCGGAGGAGGTCAGGGCGGATGCAATAGAGCGCCTTACAATGGATGTTTGCTCGGAAGAAGATGACTATTTGGATTATATTATTACCGTTGATATTTTTTCCGAGGGTACGGATATTGTAGAGGTAAATCAGATTATTATGCTTCGACCGACACAATCTCCGATCGTATTCATTCAGCAACTGGGTCGAGGCTTAAGAAAGTCAGCGGAAAAGGAATATGTTGTGATCCTTGATTTTATTGGAAATTATAAGAACAATTTTATGATACCGATCGCGCTATCAGGGGATCGGAGTTACAATAAAGATAATATTCGAAAGTATCTGATGGAAGGCGGTCGAGTGATTCCGGGTGCAAGCACCATACATTTTGATGAGATCAGTAGAAAGCGTATTTTTGAGGCGGTCGATCATGCCAATTTCAGTGATATAAAATTGATCAAGGAGAATTACAGTAATCTAAAAAATAAACTTGACAGGATTCCAAGGTTAAGCGATTTTGATGATTACGGAGAGATGGATGTTCTTCGTATTTTTGATAACCCCGGGTTAGGCTCTTATTACAAATTCCTTGTAAAATATGAAAAAGAGTATAAGATAAGATTGACGCCCGAACAGGAAAAGACAATTGAATTCGTATCGAAAAAGCTTGCGAATGGAAAACGGATTCAGGAGTTACGTCTGCTGAATAGAATGCTGGTTTATACTCAGAAATTATTTTTGTTTGAGGACTTGAAAAAAGACCTGAGCGACCGATATGGGATCGACATGAGCAATGATCAGCAAGATAATGTTATAAATGTTATGACCAACGAATTTCCGGCAGGAACGGGGAAAAGCACCTATACGGAATGTGTTTTCATTGAGAAAGATGAAGCGAACGAATCGGATTATCGAATTTCTAAGTCGTTTGGGAAAATGCTAAAAAATAAAGATTTTTATGATATGATGAAAGAACTGGTCGAATTTGGTATCAGCCGATACGAGCGGGACTTTTCCAATCCTTATAAAGGGACAGATTTTGTTTTATATCAGAAATATACATATGAGGATGTTTGCCGGCTATTAAACTGGGAAACGAATGAGGTGCCTTTGAATATCGGAGGATATAAATATGATCAAAAGACCAAGACGTTCCCGGTGTTTATCAATTATGAGAAATCGGATGATATCAGCGATACTACGAAGTATGAGGATCATTTTACCGGGACTGACCGCTTGATCGCAATATCCAAATCTGGCAGATCGGTATCGTCCGAAGACGTGCAGAATTTTCTGCATGCGGAGGAACGCGGCATTCAGGTTCACCTGTTTGTTCGTAAAAATAAAAATGACAAGATTTCTAAGGAGTTCTATTATCTCGGTCAAATGCAGGCAACCGGAAGTGTGAAAGAGTTCGTTATGGAACGTACGGACAAGACCGCCGTTGAGATTGAGTGGCTGTTGGATGTACCGGTAAGGGAAGATTTATACGAATACATTGTAAACGAGTAGAAGTACAGCGTGAGACAAACTTCTAAGGAAGCGCTGATTAGATCAGCATTTCCCTAACATTTATAAAGGAGCAAAGGTTGAAAGAAATACGTTTCAACCTCCCTGATTTGAGCGCGTGCTAAAGCACGCAGACGGGAGCACAAGATGAAAACAATACAAGTAGTGGCGGCGGTTATAAAAGCGGCAAATGAAAAAGGAGAACCGATGATTTTTGCGACCCAGAGAGGATATGGGGAGTTCAAAGACGGATGGGAATTTCCGGGCGGTAAGATCGAAGAAGGAGAGACGCCCGAGGAAGCATTGAAAAGAGAAATCAGGGAGGAACTGGAAACAGAGATTGCAGTCGGTGCCCTCATTGACACGATCGAATACGACTACCCGGCATTTCACCTTTCCATGGACTGCTTTTGGGCGGAGATTCTAGCCGGTGATCTGAGCTTAAAAGAGCATGAGGCGGCCAGGTGGCTGACAAAGGGAGAACTTAATTCGGTAGAGTGGCTTCCGGCGGATATTTCCTTAATTGATACAATCAGGGCTAAAATGTGATTTTCTTATCTTTATAAAATGCAGGAATAGAAATGCAGGAGTAAGCGTTGTCTTTTAATATATATGGAAACTAACAAGTTTTGCGATTTCTAACCGCAAGACTTGTTTATTTTTCGTGGGAAAACTGGGATAATAGAAAAACAGAGGATGGTGTCAAGGCTTTTTGTAAATGGAGGCGATTACATGATTGAAAGACAGGAATATGTTGATAGCATCATGGTCTATACCGACACACCTTTTGTTAAGTTATTAATGGGAGTGCGCCGCTGCGGAAAATCTACAATATTGAAGATGATCATGGAGAGACTTTGTACAGAACGTGCTGTGCCCGAACAGCAGATTAATCGGCTATTGCTTTGATTCCATGAAATATAAAGATATGACGGCAAAGCATGTGTACATGGAACTGAAGGGCAGGATCAGTACCAACGGGAGAACATATTTTTTTCTTGACTAAATACAGGAAATTGCTGGATGGGAAAAGGTTGTTAATCAATATCGGATTATCAGAAATCAGAGCATAGGTCTTTGGACAATGAAACGGTATATGGGTATTTAGAAAAGCTTGAGAAAGCGTATTTGCTTCACCGCTGTTCACGCTATGATTTGCGAGGCAGGGAAATCCTGAAAACACAGGAGAAATTTTATATGGCGGATACATCGCTTCGTTATAGCGTTTAGAGTCTGAATTGTAAAACTAGCTTCTGTATAAAACAATAAATTCTATATGACATTTGAAAACGGCATATTTTTCAATTGTTTGTCCTATGAAAGAAGGGGCTTCTATGCTATACTAAAAATGCGGGTCGATTCATACAAGCTGTTTAGAATTAGCCTGTATATTAGCAGAGACCATACGCCATTCAGAGAACGGAAAACGGCGCGTATAGAAAAGGGGAATATGGGCATAAAAAGGCAATGCCGCGGATTTGGAAAGTGGATTCTGAGCGCTATAAAAAGGAGAGAATCTTGGACAGACTGTTGGTGATCGACGGGAGCAATTTATTGTTTCAAATGTTTTTTGGCATGCCCGCAAGGATCGTGAACGGGCAGGGGAAAGCCATTCAGGGAACGCTTGGGTTCACGGGCGCGATGTTAAAGATCATCCGCATGGTCAAGCCGACCCATCTGCTTGTTGTATTTGACGGCGAGCATGAAAATGCAAGATGTGAGCTGGATGCGGAATATAAAGCAAACAGGGCGGATTACAGTGAAGTGAGTGAAGAAGAAAATCCGTTTTCACAGTTACCGGATGTTTATAGGGCATTGGATTATCTGAAAATACGATACATAGAGACGACGGACTGCGAGGCGGATGACCTGATCGCCGCATACGCGCTGTCATACGGGAGGGCGGCGGAGGTTGTGATCTCCTCGTTTGACAGTGATTTTTTTCAGCTCATTACGGAAAGGGTTTCAGTGCTCCGGTATCGCGGAGAAAAAACAACGGTCTGTACGCCGGAGTTTGTTGCGAAGAAATTTGGCATTGTACCGGCACAATACGCGGATCTCAAGTCGCTTGTCGGTGATCATGCGGACAATATCAGAGGGGCAGAAAAAGTCGGGGTCAAAACGGCGGCGGAACTGCTTCGTGAGTTTGGTACGCTTGAGAATATTCTTTTATATGCGGAGAAGATCAGGAAGCTGTCTGTCAGGGAATCTATTATGAGAAATTCGGAAAGACTGAGGATCAATTACCGATTGATCAAGCTGGGAGAGGGCTCAGCGCTTCTGTTTGAACTGCAGGATTTGGAATACTGCGACGACGGAAAGACAACGAATGAGGTGTTGAAGGGCATCGGACTGCGATAGGGAGAAAGGTGCAGTTGGCTGAGAGTCATGGTCAAGGGTGAGTGTAGTTGGAGGACAGTCACGGTCAGGATGGTTATAGCCCGGGAGCACTCCCGATCAGGGGCACAGCCTGGGGGTAGCTGCGGCTTCGGGAACAGTCACGATTGGAAATAGCATGGTCAGAGGGGACATCTATGGAGAGTGCGGAGATCATCAAGAACAACCAAACGTATTGGAACAATCATGCCGATCTGTGGTTCGGAACGACGGCGCTTCCGGTATGGGGCGTGCATTTCCCGACGGAGGACGAGCTGCATATGTTCGGCGACGTCTCGGGTAAAAAGCTGTTGGAGATCTGCTGTGGCAGTGGGCATTCCTTAAAATATCAGGCAGAAAAAGGAGCCGGTGAGCTCTGGGGCGTTGATTTGTCAGATAAGCAGCTTGAAAATGCTAAAGAATTGTTAAGCGACAGTGGATATTCAGCGAAGCTGATATGTGCCAGAATGGAAGATGAACTGGACGTGCCGAAAGAGTATTTTGATTATGTATATTCTGTTTATGGAATCGGTTGGTCAACGGATCTTCAGGCAACATTTGAACATATTGCATCCTATTTGAAAAAAGACGGGATTTTCATTTTCAGTTGGAATCATCCGCTGTATCACTGTGTAGCATGGTCATGCGGAGCAGGAAATACGGTGTGTGAAGATGGCAAAATGGTGATGACCCGGAGTTATCACGACGAATCTTATTTCAAAATGCCGGTGCATGACAGCGAGGTCATTTTAAGCAATCGGAAAATATCAACTTATATCAATGCGCTATCTAAAGCGGGATTTGCAGTCGAGCAACTTGTCGAGGAGACGGACGAAGCGTCGTTACAGGCAGAGGGAGGGCTTGACGATAAGACGCTGAAATCAAAAATGCTGCCGATTTCGTTCTGTATCAGGGCGAGGAAACTGTGAGGTGCAGGAAGAGGAATGTAGAAAATGGTTAAAAGAAATTTAGAAATCGGTCATCAATTTAGATTTCACGGCGGCAGATTTCTGTCGCCGTATGCTTTAAGAGGAAATAGACTGATCGTCGATCGGCTGCAAGCGCCTGCCGCAGGAGGCGCTTGCAGCTTCATGTTTTGCTAGTCGCGGAAGATGTTAAACCGCGAGTTTTGCGATGCAAAATCTCGCAAAGGGTTTTTGGGACTCCATAAAAAGTTCAAAATCTCACAAAGAATACGTCGCATGCTCTTATAGCCTCGAAAATAATATTGCAATATCCTGCGTGATCTGCGAGACGCCGACATCCTGCGCCTTCCATTTAGGTGTTACGCCAAGCCATCCTTCAACAAGCTCTGACGAGAACGGTAAAAAAGGATGCAGCAAAACCGCGATATTTGCGATCAGATAAGCGCAATTGCCGATCGTATTTTTGCATTGACCGGGGGCTTCTGTTCTTGTTTTCCAGGGCTGCGCTGCGTCATAGTAAGCGTTGCCAAAACGGATTGTATCAAAGATCTCTCCGAGCGCGTCGCGGAACGCGCCTTTTTCTATTTTGGCGCCCACAGATGGAAATAGCAGCCGCACCCGCTCTCTGATACTGTGATCGATCGTATCCGTCAGGATTTCGCAGTTCAGATATTTGACGGCGAACGCGAGGGTGCGGTTTACGAAATTTCCCCACGCGCCGACGAGTTCCGAGTTGTTCTGCTTTTTGAATTCGCGCAACGTAAAATCGGTATCTCTTTTTTCCGGACCGTTTGCGATAAAAAAGTAACGGACGGCATCGGGGTGATATTCTTTGACCAGATCCTTCGCCCAGACAGCATGGTTTCTGCTTGTCGATACTTTCTGCCCGTCCAGTGTGATATATTCACTGGAGACGATATCGTCGGGCAGACGCAGACCGCCGCCGTGCGCCAGTAACAGCGAGGGCAGGATGATCGTGTGGAAAGGAATATTGTCTTTTCCGTGGACATAATAATGCCGTCCGCCATCCCTGAATACGGTATCAAAGTCAAGTCCTTTTTCCTCACAAAGAACGGATACGGCGGATAAATATCCCAATACATTCTCTGCCCAAATATAGATTTTTTTGTTTTCATAGCCGGGGCGCGGCACGTCGATGCCCCAGTCAAGATCGCGGGTGATCGCGCGGTCGCGGAGGCCTTCGTTGAGATAGCGCTTTGTGAATGCGATTGCGTTTTTGCGCCAATAAGGATGCGTGTCCAAAAGTACACGCAGTTCCGGTTCTAACCGGGAGATCAGCAGAAAAAGCTGCGTTGTTTCCCGAAAGGTCAGCGCTGAGCCGCAGTCTGCGCATGACGCGTTTAAGATCGTATCAGCATCGAGGACTTCCCCGCAGGAGTCGCACTGGTCGCCGCGGGCGGGCGCGCCGCATTTGGGACAGGTGCCGGTGATCAGGCGGTCTGTGAGTACTTTCTGACAGGCAGGACAGTAAGCCTGCTTGACAGTCCGCTCTTCAATATAGCTGCTTTTGTATAATTGTTTGTGGAATTCTGTCACAAATCGCTTGTGCACCGGATCGGAAGTTTTGGTATACAAGTCATACGAAAATCCGAGTTTTTGAAATACATCGCAGAATTCCTGATGGTATTGCCCGCTGATGATTTCCGGCGTTGTGTGTTCCTGCTTTGCGCGGATCGTGATCGGCGTGCCGTGGCAGTCGCTGCCTGACACATAGAAGACGCGATCTCCCTTTGCCCTGTAATAGCGGGCTAAGACGTCCCCCGGCAGCAGGGACGCAAGATGTCCGATGTGGAGCGGACCGTTCGCGTACGGCCATGCTCCGCCGATGATAATATTGTTTTCCATAATGGTGATAACACTCCCTTCTAACTAAGCATTCGTCACTTGCGAAACGCCCTTGATGACACATCTCATTGTGCAAAATATGCATGCTCCAAATGCCGATTCAATCGTTCCCTAAGAAAGCGCTGATTTAATCAGCGTTTCCCTATATGACTTTTTGTAAAGAATACCATCGCCGGTCAAGCGACGGTAAGACCGCCCGCCCTTCTTAACGGCGGGAATAAAAAAACGCCCTCACCCCCTATACGATTTTGTACAAGGGACGAAAGCGGTCTGCTCACGTGTTACCACCCTAATTCACCTGCCGCTCACGCCGGCAGGCCTTATCAAGTTCGGACAGGAGATGACCTGTCGAAACTCTATCGCTGTCACGGGCGATCCCGGCGCAGCCTAACCCGAAGGCTCGGTGCGCAGCTCGGAGACCATGTTCGGCAGGCTCCACTTTACCCATTCGCAGCACATCCTAAGATGATGGGATTCTCTGAAAAGCTTCCGCTGCTTACTCTTTCTCGTCGTCGCTGTTAGTATTTTTTATAGCAGAGATCAATGAAAAAAGCAAGAGGAAAATGAACCCTCCTGAAAAACTCTTTTGATTTATCGGCATTTGCGGTATAATAAACTCGAAAATGCAGCCGCTGCGCGTCTGTCGCGCCTTGCGCTTACCATTTTCTGGTTACCATGTCAGGTGAAATCAAATGTTCACTACGTTCGCGCTTGATTTCCTGCTGACATGGTAAAATAATATCAAATCACGATTCGGCAAATCAGGATGAGATGTTTAGGGAGACGGCGTTATGTTCATAGGCAGAGAAGCGGAATTAAAATTTTTGCAAGATAAATACAACGAAAAGAAAGGTCAGTTAATTTTCTTATATTGAAGAAGGCGTGTAGGAAAGACAGAAACACTCAGAGAATTTTGCAGACAGAAGCCGCATGTTTTTTTCTGTACGCAAAGCATGGACAGGGTACAGCTTGCAAAGTTTTCAAAATAAATCGGAGTACAAGCTGGAATACAAGGCATTCTGCGCAGTTGAAGCGGCACGGAGGGAAATCTATGGATTATAAAGAATGTATCCTTAAAAAAGTAAACCGATTACTGGCGGCATATCGGGGTGGACTGCTTGGCGGTGAAAAAATGCCGGAGCATGAAAATCCGGGACTTGACAGGGGTTCCAAGGAAAACTATCTGTATTTTACGCTGCCGATGGCGCTCAATTATCAGAGAAATTCTTATGTTTTATGGGAGTGCGCGAACCGTTTATATCGCGACAGACCGGAAGTGTTTGACTGCGGGCATGCTCTGCGGATGCCGGAGACGGAGTTAAGGGATGTACTCGTTGAGTATAAGGTCGCATTACAGTCAAATAAACAGCCGGTGATCTGGAGGACGCTGTGTGCGACGTTTGAAGAACGGTTTGGCGGGGACGTCAGGAGCTTTTTCGCGGCGATGGATCATCATATTGACGCGGTTAAAGCTTACATATCCCAAAATAAAAGGGCATTTCCGTATTTGGGCGGCGAGAAGATCTGTAATTACTGGCTGTATGTGATGGAGCAGTATACGGATGCTGCATTTGCCGATCGGGAGCATATCACGGTTGCGCCCGATACGCATGTCATTCAGGCGAGTGAAAGGCTGGGCGTGATTACTTCGGAGGAAGCAAAAAGAAGCGACGTTCAGCGGCTGACTGCGGAGCGGTGGGAGGAATTACTGGCGGGTACGGAGTATGTGCCGATTGATATTCACACACCGATGTGGCTGTGGAGCAGGGGAAAGTTTCAGGTCAGGGTTGAAGATTAGAAGTTCCATTTTCCGCCATTCAGGCATGCATGTTGTTTACAATCGACATGCATAGTCTCTTGCAAAAACAGGATAAAAGAAGTAAATAGCGCGAAATCATTCTCTGCGGATGATCTTTCTCATGCCGCACCCGCAGTATTCATGCGGGATTCTTTTGAAGCCGAGGGACTCATAGAACGGCTCTTTTCCCGGCTCGGCAATGAGTTGAACGCTGGAACGGCCTCCGGCGGGCGTATTTTCAGAAACGTATTGAAGCAGCATGTTCAGAATGGAAGTGCCGATCTTTTGATGCTGAAAGTCGGGATGTACAATGACGTCCGCGATCAGATGGTACTGTCCGTCGCCAATCAGACGTCCCATAGCGACGGTCTCCCCGTTTTCGGCGGCAGTCGCAATGTACAGGCTGTGGTTGATCGCATTTTCGGTTTGCTCTTTTGAAAAATTCAGCCAGCCGACGCTTTCGCGCAGCCGGACATAATCCGCATAGGAGAGCGTGTTTTCAAGATATTCCATGTGTGTTCCTCCGTTTTCTAAAAAGTTTTCCTTATGGAGCAGCAACCGCTGTTAAACATTTCTTGATTTCAGATACCGGTCTTCGTCTTCTCTTGCTTCTATAAAAGCTTTTTCCAAATCAAATCTTTGTAATCCGGCGCGGGTTCAACCTGAAGAAATTTCGTAAAACGTGTTAGTTCCTGTTCAATCGCCTGATTCATCGTATCGTCCGGCTTTACGCCCGGTTCCCACCACCAGTTTTTGATCGTAAATGCCTTTACTTTTTTTACCGGCTCCGCTTCAAATCTCGCGATAAACTGACCGTCATAAAGTACGGGCAATACATAATAGCCGAATTTCCGCTTTGCTACGGGAGTATAAACTTCCCAACGGTAATTAAAAGTAAACAGCGCCTCCAACATCTGTCTGTCCCACATGAGGTTATCTAACGGCGCAAGAAAACGCACATAGTGGTCCGGTGCCGGGGAGTGGTCTGTTGCCAGTGAGCTGCCTGCTGTTTGGGGGTTGTCTGCGGTCAGTGAGCTGCCTGCCGTATGGGGATTATCCGCTGTCCGTGGCTTCATATATTTGAGAGAATCTTTTGAAATATAAAAAGGTTCCCCGATTCCTTCGATTTCTATTTTTTCAATCTTATTCTTTTCCAACAGGGTCTGAAGGATGGAGCTGCGGAGCTTGCTGTCTGTCAGAAAATGCCCCTGCCATGCGCCGCCGGACTTATCCCAGATAAATCCGACGCTTTGCAGTCTTCGTTCTATGTACCACTCCAAAAATTCGTCGATCGTCATGTCCTGATCGCGGAGAAGATCTTCCTGATTCATCACCCGTTCCGTCAGGTCAAAATATTTTTGGGTGCCGCGTTTATCCGCGACGCAGAGTTCACCGCTGTTATATAAATAGTCCAATGCGGCGCTTGATAATTTTTTATGCCCCCATCGGCTTTCGCGCACCTCACCGATGGAAATATCTTTCGTTCCTGTTCTGCCGTGTTTCGTCACAAAATCGCGCACATCGTCCAAAATGTCCAGCGCGCCCATCTGATCCCGGTATTGCAGGGTCAGCCGTACTTGTTTCAGACTTTCAGCCCGGACATAGCGGAAGCGGGAAAAGTCGGACGCGTTATAAATACACATTTCTTTATCGGGTCCGTCCACGAGTTTGCGGTCTTTGTATAAAAGTGTATAGAGATCCGACTCCGCGTAATCCCGCACCCGCGCCTGCAATACCAAATCGGCATTTCTCGCCACGACGTTTAAGGGGTCATACTGAATGCTGTGTATCCGCTGCATGATCGTCTCAACGCCCGGCTTTCCGCTCAACGCTTCGGCGCCGTCCAGATTGTGGTAACGGCAGAGCATGCGGCATGCTTCTTTTTTGGAATAGGTGTTTGACATGAGTATTGGTGCTCCTTTCGGGAGTGATCGTCCGGTTGACAGACAGCGCATAAAGATTTTTGTTGAGCCGCCTGTCAATCGGACGGCGGACGCGTTTGATCTGTACCCATTATGTCATATTCTGTCTGAATAAGCAATGGATTTTGCCAGTGTTGAACTGCAAGACCAAAACCGCGTCAGTCTGCCGCAGGGCGCTGATTCGTTATGCAAAGAGCAATGAGCGGAAGATACATGCATAACAGTGACAGTCTCTGCCAAAGCCCCTCCAGTGCAATGACGCTACCCTGAAACGCCGGTTTGTCTGCCATGACAAAGAGAGAAAAGCATATGACAGAAAAAACAAAACAGATCAGGGAAAAAACACCCCAAAATCCATGAGAGGCTTTGAAAAAATACAGCCCGGTCAACAGCGGTGCAAATAGGAGAAACATAAATCCGAAAGCGGAGCCATACCCATGTATCTTCGCGGAGATGGTTTTTAATTCCTTCGTCTCTCCTACCGGAAAAAAACCGGATAAAATGCAGGCGCCTGCGGCATAAATGCAGAGAACGGCAAAAAGCATGACTGCAATGGGAGCGGATTTTTCTACAATCAGGGGATATAATTGGAAATTGCAAAAAAGGATCATCATTCCTAACGTGACCAGCCAAATATTATAGAGAACATGCAAAGGTGCTTTTGGATTGCCTAAAGCACTCATTACTTGTGTGAAATGATGGTATCCCCGATATGTAGGAGCTAAAAGAAACGGTAATAGGAGATCTCCTATCAGTAAAAAAGGGAATAAGTCTAAAAGTTTATGCCTCATCGTCTGCCCCATTCTTAAAATGTCCTAATCCTTTCAGGATTTTTACGGCTATTTCTTTCATGACATCGGCTTTTACTACTGCGATACCTTGTTCCTCATCACCCAAAACGAGCAGGGTATCTCCGGGGTTAATATCGAATAATTCTCTGGCTTCTTTTGGGATTACGATTTGCCCCCGCTCACCGACTTTCACTGTTCCAAAGATGTGTTTTCCTTTTGGCATTGACATTCTAATCACCACTCCTCTTATATGTCTCATCTACAAATAATCATTTCTAAAAATCATACTTTTCATATTAGTATGAAAAGTATATATTGGATTGCTATAAATGTCAATATGGATTCTGTGCTCACAAAAGACAGATTCTGCACTCACCGGATACAGGGAAGTGTATCCATTGGCGCTGCCATCAATGAACTATATCGGCATCCATAGACTTTTCCGGGCCGGAATCGCATAATGGGTAAAAAATAAAGGAGCGTGGTGTTTTATGGGTAAATTACGTGAGTATGTGCAAGAGTATTTGGAGTATTGCAAATATCGAAAGCGGTTGGATGCAAAAACATTGAAAGCCTATCGGATCGATCTTCGGCAGTATGAGGAGTCTTGCGGTACAGCGGATGATTGTTTTTTTAAGGACAGGGTAGATGATTTTATTACGGGCTTACATAAGCAATATAAATCTAAAACGGTGAAGCGCAAGATTGCAAGCTTAAAAGCGTTTTTTCACTATTTGGAGTATAAAGAGGTGTTGCATGAGAATCCGTTTGCAAAATTAGATATTCGTTTCCGCGAAGCAAAGCTTCTGCCGAAGACGATTCCGTTTCATTCGATACAGACATTTCTATCAGTGCTGTATGAACAAAAGGAGAGGGCGGAGTCCGCATATCAGCGGCGGTGCTGCATCAGAAATATTGCGGTCATGGAATTATTGTTCGCAACCGGAATGCGGATATCGGAGCTGTGTTCACTGAAGCCGTCCGATATTGACCTTGAAAATAACACAGTTCTGATTTATGGAAAAGGTGCAAAAGAGCGGATCATACAACTTGGGAATTGTGAGGTGATCTTGGCATTGGAATCGTATCAGGAAGCTTTTCAGCAGGACATCGATGCCTGCGGTTATTTTTTTGTCAACCGGTTACGGCACAAGCTGTCCGATCAGTCCGTCCGGTTCATGATCGATCATTATGCGAAGCTTGCCGGAATTACGCAGCATCTCACGCCGCATATGTTCCGGCATTCATTTGCTACGCTTCTGTTGGAGCAGGACGTGGACATCCGCTAATATGCTGTTGAAGTTTTTTCTCAGATGGTTCTACTTGCTGATGCCGGTCTGTTTTATGAAAGCAGAAATAATGAAATGAAAAGAGATAGGTATAGTCAAAGACAGGTTTTTGTGCAGGTTCTTACTGGATTTTTTATAGGAGTGATTGTGCAAAACCCGCAAATGCCTTATAATCAAGCATATAGACTGTTAGTTGGCAAACTAATACTTCATATGGAAATACAGATAACCAAGATGCAGGAGCGCACTCAATTATATGTTTGATAAAGATTCCTTACTTCGACAACTTCATGAACTTCCTTTTCACCAAAAAGAATATTGGGTAGTCGCGGGCGGCGCTATGGTTTTGCACGGGTTCCGCGCTCAAACACATGATATTGACCTTGGTTGTAGTACGCACTTGGCAGATCAATTGGAGCAGCAGGGTTATACCGTTTTACGTTGTGATGACGGGACTAGAAGAATCCAATATTCTGAGAATATCGAGATTTTTGAAAATTGGATCGAGGGTACGGTGGAAATGATAAACGGCATTCCTGTTGTGTGTGCAGACGGATTGATACAGATGAAGAAGAAGCTTGGCAGGGAAAAGGATTTAGCGGATGTTGTGTTAATAGAAAAGGCGAGAAAATGTAAGTTAGAAATAAACGCGCTAAGTGATCCAACCCCAAGAAAGGAGCCCGCCATGACCTATACCCTCAAAAATGGCAAAACAGTCACGATCCGAAAGCCCTCGGTTCAAGATGCGCAGAGCATCATTTTCATTATGTCGACTGCCTATACGGAGACACCGTTTCTGGCGCGCGAGCCGGGCGAATTTTGCAAGTCTGTGGAGGAGGAAGAAAGCATAATACAGAATAAATGTAATGATGAAGACAGCTCATGGTTTGTGGCGGAGTACGAGGGAAAGCTGGTCGGTCAGTGTTCAGTCGGACTCGTGAGGAGCAGTCTGAGATACCGGCACAGGGCGCAAGTTGCATTCGTGATATTAAAAAAATATCAGGGACTGGGAATCGGCGGAAAAATGATGCAGGAGTGCATTCGCTGGTGTGAAGATAAAAAAATCACGCAGATGGAACTTGACGTGGTGACAACGAATGAGAAAGCGCTTGCCATGTACCGTGGTTTTGGATTTGAAGTGACCGGAACGGTGCCGAACGCTTTGCGCTACGCGGACGGAACCTGCGCGGACGAGTATATCATGATAAAACGCCTGCAATAAGACAGCCAATATTGACATGGGGAAGGAAGAATGCCGGGAGGGAAGAACATTATGCGAAAATGTGCCATGAGAAAATGTACCATAAGCAAGCATACCGTAAATAAGGAATCAATTCAAAATCATGCAAACTATTTTATGAAAGCGCTGCTCCTTACCGTTCTCCTATTGGCGCTGTTTTTATCTGCCTGTGGGAATCAAAAGGGAAATACAAAAACAAAGTCTTTGTATGAGCAGGGACTGGAAGTCGTCTCTCTGATGTCTGAAATGACGCGGTCCGAAGAATATATCGATCTTTTTATTGGAAACAGCGAGTTAAAGTCGGTCATTCAAAATATCAGTGCGGGTGATTATACCGCGCCGAAAGCCGTATATGCTATTTCTGTTACCGACGAAAACCTTGCTGCATTGTCAGAACTTTTTGGTGTCAGTAATGTTTCTGAAAAACTGGAAGATTACCTTACGGACAGAGTTTTTACGACTCTGATGACGCAGATCAACAGCAGGAGCGGCGTTGAAAATCTGGCTGCCGCCAGCGCGTGCGCCGCACAGAAGACGTTTGTGAATGAGGATGCCGATAAAAATGTCATCTATCTGTATACCTATGAAGATGCCGTTCCGGTCGCAGTGACGTTCGTTGTCGGAGAGGATTCGTCAGTCTCTGCAAACGGCACTTTTATTATGTATGACGAATTTACATGCGGCTCTGCGGATGAGATCAGGTCGTTCTTTTATTTTGAGGTCGAAGTGACAGAAGTATTTCCGGAATGACAGGAAAAAAGTATGAAAAAGGCATGAAGAAGCCATGAAGGAGCCATGAAAAGGACGATACAACGGGATCACAATTTCTAAGTGAATGCGTTTGTGAATGGGAATTGTATATTTATAGTCAGAGGCAGAATGCCTGCCTGATGACACGGTGGCAATAAGGAGCTCAGGCGGGAAGAAAGGGCTGACAAGGATCGGCAAAAGGGGCAGGAGGAAGTAATCATGCGGTACGGCTCAGTTTATCTCATCGTTAAAGATTTTGAAGAGTCTGTTTCATTCTATGAAAAAATATTAGATATGCGGGTGAGCGCGGTAAACGGCGGGCGGTTTGCGAGTTTTCAAAATGGGGGATTGAATCTCTGCCTGATGAACGGTTATTATGACGCCGAAAATAAGGAGCAAGTCATAACGAAAGGCGAATATTGGGAGATCTATGACGATCAGGCAAAAATTGCGGACAGTGATAACAGCCGTAAGGTATTTATCAATTTAGGCGTGGAAGATCTGAAAGCGGAGTATGAGAGGATCAGAGGGCTCGGCATTGCACGGCAGTTAACGCCGATTCGTTTTATACAGGTGTTTTCGCCATATTGGTATTTTACGTTTATGGACCCGGACGGAAACCCGATCGAGGTTACGGGCGGATATACGGAATAGTGCGCGAAAAGTACCCGAATGCCATTTGGCGCATTGGGATAAAAAGAGCCTGTGAAGCAAAAAAGATATGGGGGGAATTGCCATGAACCACATTGTGGAGGAAGCGGTCGGCCGCATTGAGGAGTTGGAGAAAAAGGCGCCGGAAGGAAAACATATTGTCACAGGGGACATTCGCCGGCTGTCTGCGGCGCTGTTTCGAAAAGTGCCTGACAAAGATATTGAAAAGGTGTTTGCGCTCTGTGAGGAGCTGCTGGAACAGCGCTCTTGGGCGCTGGGTGTGATCGCGTTTGATTTTGCTTACCGCGTAAAAAATCAATATCAGGAATCGACCTATGATGTATTTTTCCGCTGGCTCAAAGATTATGTGAGGGGATGGGGCGATTGCGACGATTTTTGCACACATGCGTTCGGGGAGCTGCTTCGTCAGAAAAAATCATTGTTTGCCAAAGTCATCACCTGGACCGAAGACCCTGATTTTTGGGTAAGGAGGGCGTCCGCAGTCATTTTGATTCCGTCCATCATGAGAGAAGATTATGACGGGATCGAGCCGTTTGTCATATCGGACCGCCTGATGAACCACGAGCACGACTTGGTACAGAAGGGATACGGATGGATGTTAAAGGCACTGTCGCAGACGGACCGTTGCGCGGTGGAAGAATATCTGACTGTAAACCATACAAGGATGCCGCGTACCGCTTATCGGTATGCGCTTGAGAAGTTTGACCGCGAGACAAGGGACAGGCTGATGAAACTGTCTTGAAAGAGATCTGCAAAAGCGTCGGTCAATATGGGGAAAAGGCTGATATGCGGTTTTTGAGCAGAAAATGGAAGATTCGCGGAGAAGAGATCGTGGTCTGTGACATTGGAAGAGAAAATGACAGTACCGAAAGCTTTACTTGCGATATGCATGGAGATGAAAATGCAAAAACCAGATTTGAAATGTAAGAAGATTATGGATGAACGTTTTGGAAAGGACAGTATCATCGCGCTTGCGACGGTTTCCGACGGTCTGCCCTGTGTCCGCAACGTGGACGGATTTTATGAAAACGGCGCGTTTTATGTGATCACGCATGCGCTTTCGGGAAAGATGCAGCAGATTCGGGAGAATCCCAATGTTGCGATTGCGGGCGACTGGTTTACCGGACGCGGGAGAGGAGAAAATCTCGGTTATTTCGCAAAAGAAGAAAACAGCGATATTGCAGAAAAACTGAAAAAAGCATTTGCGGCATGGATCGACAACGGGCACAATGATTTTTCGGATGAAAATACCTGTATCCTCCGCGTCAGGCTGACAGAGGGCGTTCTTTTTTCGCACGGGACGAGATATGAGATCGATTTTACCTGAGAAGAATCAGGAAAATGAAGATGCGAATATGCAGGTAGCACACGAAAGTGGACGGTGTGCCGGATTGGGAGGGACAGAATGATTCACTTTAAGGCGATTACGGAGGATAATTTTTCAGCGGTTATACAGATGAAGCGCCCGCCCGACGAGCATTTTGTCGCGTCGAATGCGTATTCTCTGGCACAGGCGTGGCTGTATCGGGACGCGGGCGATGTGTATCCGTTTGCTGTGTACAATGACGGTATGCCGGTCGGATTTATGATGCTGGATGAAGATGTGGAGGAACGGTGCCTGATCATATGGCGGATCATGTTTCCGGTGGAGCATCAAAACAGGGGGTATGGGACGCAGGCGGTAAAGGAGATCATCCGCATGGCAAAAGAATCGGGAAAATATGATTTTTTGCTGCTGGATTGCGCGCCCGACAACCCGATTGCGCGGCATGTCTATGAAAAGCTGGGGTTTCAGCCTACAGGAATACTGCATAACGAGGAGATTGAGTTCAAGTTGATGTTTTAGATACTTGAAAAACCGGAGGCATTGAGGGGGATTTTTATGAAAAGATGCAGATTGTCCTATGACGAATGGAAGTGCATTATATCAAAAGAAATGTCGGGAAAGCGGGTAAAGACGGATTTCTTTGAGGGGTATCTGGGACTGATCAAAATTCTGCGGGTAAGCGAAGTTCAGAAATGGAAGATTCGCGGAGAAGAGATCGTGGTCTGTGACAGAGGAATCAAATGGCTGACGATTTTACCGCGGCATGAGTTCTACTGCATCACTGCCATGATGGATGAAAAAGATCAGGTTTTGGTATGGTACATTGATATGATCGCGCGGCAGGGCGAGGATGCGGACGGGATGCCGTGGTTTGATGATCTGTATTTGGATCTGATCGTTTATCCCGACGGGGAAATTTTCGTGGATGACAGAGATGAGCTGGACGAAGCGCTGCGCCAAAAAGACATTAAGCAGGAGCAGTATGAGCTTGCGCTCCGCACAGCCGATGAGCTAAGAGAAGGATTGTTAAAGGATGTGGATGCGCTGAGGAAGTATACAAGTGCGTGTTATGAATGCATCCGGGCGGTCGTATAACGGGTGCCAGACAGTCTAACGACTCATTGCCTGCGTGGATTGTATCGTTTGCACACTTCAAATACTTTATTTGGGCGTTTCGCAAACGCCTATGCACTGCTTTGCGCGGAAAGGAGCACTTACGGCATGGCATTTCAACTAACTGCGGTTCTGATCCTGCTTGCGTTTTACGGCTGCTATTTCGGGAAAATGATTCTGCAAAAGAAAAAAGGCATACAGACCGATCAGATCGGAAAGGGAAAGACCGGTTTCGTGAAGCGTATCGAAGTCGTGATGAAAATTGCAACATTTCTTGTTCCGGCGGCGGAGGCGGTCAGCATTGTTTGGAATGTCTCATATCTGCCGCTATGGGCGAGGATCGCGGGGATGTTGACCGGTGTCTGCGGAGCCGCTGCTTTTTGGTGTGCGGTTTTTACGATGCGGGACAGTTGGCGCGCGGGCGTCTCGGAAACGGATGAGACGGAGCTTGTCACGCGCGGCATTTATCAGGTCAGCCGCAATCCGGCGTTTCTTGGGTTTGATCTGGTATACATCGGGATTTTATTGATGTTTTTTAACTGGGTTTTGTTTGCAGTCTCGGTATTTGCAATGCTGATGCTGCATTTGCAGATCGTCAATGTGGAGGAAGATTTTCTTGTCCGGACGTTCGGACAAGCTTATCTGGATTACAGGAAAAAAGTCTGCCGCTATTTTGGGCGTAAGCCCGGACATACATCTATAAAATGATTTTGCTGACACACGGATTTTACAGCGCTGTGTGCAGAAAGCGGTGCCGGTGAAAATGCCATTTTTGCTCCCATTTGCGTGCTTTAGCACGCACTCAAATCAGGGAGGTTGAAACGAATTTCTTTCAACCTTATGACTTGGAGAGAGAGATTATGAGAATACAGGACTTGAAAGTATGGGAACAGCTTCAGAAAAAACTGACATGGGAGCAGCTTGGGGAATTTTCAGGAAAACGAATCTTGGAATTTGGCTGCGGGAACGGCGTGATGGGCGCCGGGACTGCGGATGGAAAAGGTTCTTGGGATGCGGACGTTCTGGGATCTGCAGCAAAGTCAGGAGATTCAGAGCGATCAGGACTGGCAGCAGGAAATGATGAAGCTCGAACAGCGTGTATCCGACAGGGCGGAATATCAGGGTATCGCGTTTTTTCACCATGTGTTTCTGCGAAAGCGGGGATGAAGCACAGACAAGGGTGAGGCACAGGCAGAGAAGAGGCACAGGCAGAGAAAAGGCACAGGCAGAGAAAAGGCACAGGCAGAGAAAAGGCACAGGCAGAGAAGAGGCACAAGCAGGGATGAGGTACACGCGGGACATTACAGGATTTATAAAGCGGGAGAAATATCGTTCATTTGAAACGGCAGGACGAACGAAAAAGGGGGCGCAATGGACGGAAAGCTAAGGAGCATGACAGGAATTTATATCAGAAAAGGAGACCGGATGCTGATGCTTTACCGGCAGGGCGGCAGAGTCGTCAATGAAGTCTGGGTCCCATCGGCGGGCGGGCATTTTGAGGCGTCGGAGTATTGTGATGCAAGGGCGTGCGTACTGCGGGAATTAGGCGAGGAACTGGGGATCACGGAGCATCAGCTTGAAAATTTCCGCCTTCGTTATGTGACACTTCGGCGCAGGAACGGTGAGATTCGGCAGAATTATTATTTTTTTGCAGAATTGACGGACGGCGTTTCTGAAGAATTTTCCTCCAATGAGGGCATATGCAGATGGTTTTCGTTATCGGAGCTTCCGGCTTTGGAAATGCCGTTCACGTCAAAGTATGTGATCGAACATTATCTGAAAACCGGACATGCGACAGAGGAGATGTACGGCGGGATCGCAGACGGAGAGAAAGTCATGTTCACGCCGATGCCGGAATTTTAGGCGTGTCGGAAATAAACAGCAGAGATTTTAAGACGGTTTAATTCCCCCAAATTCGGGGAATTAAAACTGCCACATTTAGGGCTGACTTTTGCATCAACCACATTTACAACATTTACTGGAATTGTGAATGTGGTTGTGATAAAATAATGACATTAGACAATTCAACAAATTGAAGATTGTAAAATTTGATGAGAGTAATAACCAAAAACAGAAGGAGAAGCATGCAGATGAGCATTTTTAATATTCCGCTGAAATACAAAGCGGGTGAATTTGCATTTAATGGAATTAATTCTGATGCGGGCGACTGCCTGACACTCGATTATAACGACGAATACCAACTGCTCACATATAATGTACCGTTATACGGTGGCGAAGCAAGGCTGTATACAGTTCCGCGAGAGCTTATGCCTGAAGCGCTTACGGCGGTATATGACAGTAACGGCGATATCGAAAAGGTTGTGCTTTCAGGCTCACGGCTGATATACATTTATTACAAGAATGTTATGGTGCCTGAGAGAGTCATTCTGAAATTTGTCAAGGCAGAAGCGGATAAAATTTTCGATATGATCGTCAGGCGAAAACAAACGTTAGCGCGGATTTTTATTGAAAAGTTTTATGACGGTGAAGCGGTCGATATTGCCATAAAGACTGCCACGGCGGAGGAATTGCAGACAGTTATTGATGAAGATGACGGAAAAATCACGGCGGCAGACAACAGCGGAAATTTTCCCATAGAAAACAGACTGGAGCTTGACCATGAAACACTCGGTGTCATGTTGATGTGCTGTGCTGACAGTCTCTTACAAAACAGGCTGTTTAACAAAGCGGTGGAGACTTTTGCGGAGAGGATTAGGAGCCGTGTTCTCAAAAAAATAAGAACTACTGAAGATTTCAAATTTATTGTGGAAGAATACGATTAAATATGCAAACGATTTTGCGTTGATTCTAATTTGACAGGGAGCTTCAGAACGAGAGCCGACATCAAGCTATCCAAGGGATAGCTAACAGAGCAAAAGGGAGAGACAAACAATGGCAGACGATGGAAAAACAACGATGATCCTGACAGAATTTGATCCGGTAAAAAAAGCATTTATCAATCCGGAGGACATTGTAAAACCCGTGGACGGCATGCCGGAGACGGCGGTCTGCTGTTATTCCTGCATAACGTTTGTTTGACAGAATGACCACGGAATTGGATGCGGAAATGATCGCGGCGACAAGCACGGCAAACGGGGTGATCCCGGTTTATCGGATAAAATATCGGTGGTACGAACATCGCGCTGTTCATGATGGATGTCGGAGGAGATCAAAGTCAATGAAAAATATTTGAGCGTATTTGCCGGAATGTTGGATGAACTGCATGTAAGCTACACGATCGGGAAGACATGGACGACAGACGCGATCTACCGCGAGACGCCCGAAAAGATCAGGCGCAGAAAAGAGCGGGGCTGTATTTGCGTTGACATGGAATGCGGCGGCGAATGCGGCGGTCGCGTTTGAACTGGCGGTGCGGATCGCGGGCGGGATGAGTCCGGCATGACAGAAAGGCAGAGAATCATGTTTGGAAAAAAGAAAGTGCAGACAGAAACTTATGATAAAGAAAACGTGAGACCGGTCATCCGCGCAAGTATCTGCAACGGAGAGCAGGTCGCCGGATTCAAGAATGTGCATACCGGAAAATTTGAGGAGATCATGCTGATCGGGGACGAGCGGGATAAGGAAGTTTTTATGAGCCGCTATGGGATTTCGGCGGACGAGGTCACGAAGGAATATTGACTTTTGATGAACAATGAGCGTTAATAAATAAGAAATCAAAGCTTTCCGGGAAATAATGCCTGTCACGGAGGATGCTTTTTATGGATAAGGACGTTAAACATGCAAAAAGAATGGTGGTCATTTTATTTTTTGCCTGCCTGTGCATTTCGTTGTTATGTTTTGGGATTTCTGCTTACCTTGTGAGGACGGAGACAGCGGATCCGTTTCTTGTTGAACTATCTAAAGGTACCGGGATATTATTTATGGTGCTGGGTTTCGGATATTTGGCGGCTGTCCTGATCTCCTCCGCAGGCAGGAAAAAAGTTTCCGGTGACGGCGGTTCTGCCGCTGCGGAAAACGGCTCCATGACTCTTGACGAAACAAATATGAGGCGTGCGCTGGAGAGATATATCCCCGACGGTGAGACGCTGTTGGCAGGCATACATGCTGTGGCAATAGAAACGGCAGTAAACAGCCTGTTTGGGGAGTGTCTCTGTCTGGAGGACAGGCTGATTCCTCATCCGGACGGCGGAACATATGCGCTAAATAAGAAAAAGTATTCAGATCATTCTGTTTATATCGGGATCACTCCGCATTTTTTGGTTATGACTGATTGCGGAAAAGAGTCCTATTATTATCAGTGGGATAAGATTGAGAAGAAATCGGACGTCTGTGAGACAGATGTGCACTATGTTACCAAGGAGATACTGCTGGCCGATATCGGGAGGTGTTTCCCTCTGGAGGACATTCAAAGCTGCGATATCCGGTCAGGCTGGCTGGGTTCTAAGAAGTGCCATATCACTATGAAGAACGGAAGTTATCTCAAACTTATGTTTCCGAAGCTCGGAGGGCTGGGTGGTGGAATGCCGCATCATTCGGAGTATCGTGACGTCATTATGGCACGGTTGAGCGGAGGTAATGAAATTATTTGCTGAAACACGACAAACTGTTGTCGTGTTTTTTGCTTTATGATAATCTAAAGACGAAAGCAGCGACGATAAAAGCAGGGTAGAGACGGCAAAAACAGCGGCGGAGACAACGAAAGCAGAGACGCTGACGAAACAGTGGCAGAAATAAAAACAGTGACAACAAAAGCAGTGACGGCAAAAGCAGGGACAGAGAGAACAAAGAAAAGGATGAAAGCAGGATAGAAATGAAACGATGGTCACGCGCCGCAGATGGACATGTGGCATACAGGAGGCGCAATGAAAATTGACAGACTGATCGGGATTTTGAGCATCTTACTGCAAAAAGACAGTGTGACGGCTCCGGATTTAGCAGAACGCTTCGAGGTTTCGAGACGGACGATCAACCGGGATATAGAGGACTTGTGCAAGGCGGGGATCCCAATCGTCACAAGGCAGGGCGTGGGCGGCGGAATCTCCATTATGGATAATTACAGGATAGACCGGACGTTGTTGAGTCACACGGAAATGCAGGATATTCTGGCGGGGCTGCGCAGTCTTGACAGTGTCAACGGAACGAACCGCTACGGGAAATTGATGGAAAAATTGTCGGCGGGTTCTTCTGATTTTTTTGTGGGGGATCAGTCGGTGCTGATCGATCTGTCGTCCTGGTATAAAGAATCCCTTGCACCCAAAATCGAGCTGATAAGGACGGCGATCGATGCGAGAAAGGAATTGATATTTCGATATTATTCCCCGAACGGTGAATCGGACCGATGCGTGGAGCCGTATTACCTCATTTTCCGGTGGTCGAGCTGGTATGTGTGGGGGTGGTGCAAAAAACGGGAGGATTTTCGTTTGTTTAAGTTAAACCGCATGGAGAATGTCCGGCTGTCCGGCGGGACATTCGAAAAAAGAGATGCAGGGTTGCCGGACCTTACGGACGAGCGCATTTTTCCGGGAGGCATCAAAGTCAAAGCACTGTTTGAACCGGAATGCAAGTGGCGGCTGATCGAGGCGTTCGGTCCGGACTGTTTTCGGGAGCAGGATGACGGGATGCTGTTGTTTCAGGCAGATTATACGGATCGGGAGCATCTGCTCACATGGCTGATCACGTTTCGCGATAAAGTCATTGTGCTGGAACCGGAGGAAATCAGAGCACAGATCAGGGAGTGTGCGGAGCGGATGATAAGAAGGTATGATGCGGGGGAAGAACACGGGACATTGGCAGCAAGAAGAAGCGGCGCAGGGAGCGTAGAAAATTGACGGGAAAAGGATCGATCGAAAAGAGACCGTAAATAGACAACAGAGGAATTTCTTTGAAATTCCTTTCGCAGAAAGGAAGGAATCACGATGGCATTTGATTATAAAAAAGAATACAAGGAATTTTACATGCCGAAAAATAAGCCAGGTATTGTGGACGTTCCGCCCATGAATTATCTCGCAGTCCGCGGCAGCGGGAATCCGAATGAGGAAGGAAGCGAATACAAGCAGTCGATCGGTCTGCTCTATGGGATCGCATTTACAATCAAAATGAGTAAAAAGGGAACACATCAGATCGAGGGGTATTTTGACTATGTCGTGCCGCCGCTTGAGGGCTTCTGGTGGCAGGACGGCGTGAAAGGCATTGATTATGCCCATAAAGAGGATTTTCGTTTTATCTCCGTGATCCGTCTGCCCGATTTTGTGACAAAAGAGGATTTTACATGGGCGGTCGGAGAAGCAGAGAACAAAAAGAAAACGGATTTTTCCAAGGTGGAGTGGCTGACGTATCATGAGGGCGTATGCGTTCAGTGCATGCATATCGGCGCTTATGACGACGAGCCAAAGACGGTTCGCCTGATGCATGATTATATGGAGGAACAGGGGTATGAGCTGGATATCACAGACAGCCGTTATCATCATGAGATTTATTTGAGCGATGCGAGGAAAGTCGCGTCGGAGCGGCTAAAAACAGTCGTCCGGCATCCGGTCAGGAAAAAGGTGCAATAGGTGGCAGTAATGTGTAATGCGCGCGTTTGGGAATGAACATGAGAAGACACGGGAAAGCTAAGCCTGTGACAGAAAGAATCTTGCAGGAGATATGGATATGTGCGGACGATATTATGTGGATGATGACACGGCAAAAGAGATAGAGAAAGTGATCCGGCAGGTGAATCAAAAACTGCGCGCGCAGAAGGCGGCACATGATACTATGTCCGATGGTTATTCCGACATGTCCGCAATCCGGTCCGGCGATATTTACCCGACGGCATTTGCACCCGTCATTGAAGCGGGATATGGAGCAGGCGGCAAAGCCGCAGAGTGCCGGTGCCGGATGCTGCGCTGGGGGATACCGGGCTATACACCGAAAGGCGGGAGCGGGAAAGGACAGGTTCTGTTCAACGCGCGGAGCGAGACGGCAATGGAGAAACCGACGTTTCGGGAAGCGGTCCGAAGCCGCCGCGTTGTGATTCCGGCAGCGGGCTTTTATGAGTGGAACCCCAAAAAGGAAAAATATCAATTTTGGAGACCTGATTCAAAGGCGTTGTTTATGGCGGGATGCATGAATCGTTATGAGGACGGGGACCGTTTCGTGATACTCACAACCGCGGCGAATGAATCCATGGAACCGGTTCATGACCGCATGCCGCTCATTCTGGAGCCGGATGAGGTCGGATCGTGGATATGGGACGACGAACGGACGAAGAGCTTGTTGGAAAAGGAATCCTGCCTGTTGGAGCGCAGAACGGATTATGAACAGATGACGCTGTTTTGACTGCCGCGCCGCACAGGGGAAAATGCCCGTGAAATATTGGGTTATCCGCCGCCGCACGGAGACATGCGTAAAATGCGGGACATATACTTGGAAAAATATACCGCTTGAATATAGAACATATGTTTGCTACACTGTGTCACACAGGAGGTGAACACATGTTTGAAAACGGTGATATTTCATATCGATGTGAACGCAGCCTTCCTCAGTTGGGAAGCTGTTTATCGTTTATATCATAAGGGCGGCAGCGTGGATCTCCGCGAGATCCCGTCGGCGGTAGCGGGAGATGCAAGTCTGCGCAGGGGGATCATCCTTGCGAAGTCAATGCCTGCAAAACGCTATGGCATACAGACAGGCGAGAGCATTCCGGAGGCAAAAAGAAAATGTCCCGATCTGATACTTGTTCCGCCGAATTATAATCTGTATGAACGCTGTTCCGCGGCGTTTATGACGATCCTCAGGGAGTATTCGGACATCGTAGAGCAGTACAGCATTGACGAGGCATTTGTGGACATGTCCGCCTCCTGTCGTCTGTTCGGAGAACCAAAGCAGGCGGCAGAAACGATCAAGAACAGGATTTACCATGAACTGGGATTTACGGTAAATATCGGGGTGTCGGAAAACAAGCTGCTTGCGAAGATGGCGTCTGATTTTCGGAAACCGGACAGGGTGCATACGTTATGGAAAGAGGAAATACAAAAGAAAATGTGGACGCTTCCAGTGTCGGAATTATTTTTTGTCGGAAGAGCGACGGCACGGAAACTTTTTTCGGTCGGAATCAGAACGATCGGGGAGCTTGCGCAGTCTGATCCGGCATATATCAAAAGCATTCTCAAAAAACAGGGAGAGGTCGTGTGGGCATTTGCAAACGGCGTCGATCCGTCGCCGGTGCTGGCAAAGGAACCGGCAAATAAAGGCTATGGGAATAGTACGACGATCCCGTTTGACGTGACAGATGCGCCGACTGCGAAAAAAGTACTTTTGGCATTGTCGGAGACGGTAGCGGCGCGGCTCCGGGCGGACGGCGTGCAGATCAGGGTGGTTTCTGTCAGCATTAAGAGCACGGATTTTTCCGAACGCTCGCATCAGCGCATGCTGATGCAGCCTGCCAATATTACGGCAGAGATTTATCATACGGCATGTGTGTTGTTTGATGAGTTGTGGGATAACTGCCCGATCCGGCATTTGGGTATTCACACGTCCGGCGTAACTTCGGATTCTTTTACAAGGCAGATGAGTCTGTTTGACAGATGCGATTATGAGAAGCTTGCGCGGCTGGACGCGGCTGTGGACGCGGTTCGCGAACGGTTTGGGGCGGATGCGCTGATGAGGGCGGCGTTTTTAGATCAAAGCATATCCTGAAAAGCGTTCGTAGTATGGAGGTTGAAAATGAAATTCGGAATCGGAAACGGAGAAGGGACAAAGAACGGTCAGACCGGGCGGATACGCGGAAGGCAGCAGGAGGTTGCCTGCGAGTGTTGGTTTACAAGCACGGGAAAGATGATGCCGCTGATGTTGAAGATCAAAGACGAGGATGGCGTATGCCGGACGATCCGACCGATCTTTGTGCGTTCATATGAGAAGAAAATGTTTGCAGGAACCCCTTTCATAGAGTTTGACTGTGAGATCACGGTTGGACAGCGGCGCAGGGACGTGCGGCTGATCTATTACCAGAATGAAAACAGGTGGAAATTAAATGTTCGGTGAAATAAGCATAATCATCGAAATTACCATGATGTTGTTTGTAGAATTGTAGCTTATGAGTTAAATCAGGACATTATTTCAGCAGGTGACGTGATCAAAGAAAATTTTGATTATTGGGACGGGGATGCGGCATGGCTTTATACAGACGGAGATATTCTTTTCGGTGATAAAGCTATCTGCCATTTCAATATCTAATAAGCAAATTTCAAAGCTGGAATCCAAAGCTGGAAATACAGCTTTGAAAGTGAAAATCGTGGAATATTTGTAAAATCAACCGCCAGCAACACAAAAGGAGTTGCAGGAAGCTTTTAACGAAACGAGAACACATATACAAAAAAATGTGAAAGAATTTCGAGGGTAAGCGGAATGAATGGAAAGACTGTACCGTGAAGAGCAGCGTTAGAGTATATAGAAAAACCAAAAGCCGGTTTTTCTATATACTCTGTTTTTTGCTATAAAGGGGCAGACATGAGCTATTTGCAGGCAATATAAATATCCATGCTGTCTCCGGCGGTTTCAAAGCAGGGGATAACATCTTTTTCCGCGTGTTCTAAAGCGTTTACACGCATATACTCCATAAGCGTCTTATAGGCGTTGGGAATGACCACAAAAGGGTTTCCGGAAGACGGTCCAATGTGCACCGCCGCATATCTGTGATCCTCCTGCTCGTAGATTTCCATGTCGGGAGGAATGATGCCGTCAGGCAGTATCCATGCCGCTTCGTATCCATGCATATTGAAAACATTGAGCTGTTCCTGTGACACATGGGGAAAATCCCAGCCAATGACGCGGGGGTCATCCACGCCGCAGCCACGGGCAATGGAAAATACTCTGTCGATAGCATCGCTCTCAGGATCGGGGCTTATAACGGCGTGCTTTATATAGCGGAAAGCAGGGACAGTTTCGACGCGCAAGTTGGTATAAGCTTCATCACATGCGGCCATGTCCTCGCGGAACAAGTTGTCCAGCGAGCAATTGAAAAGTTTGCAAAGCTCTATAGCCTTGTCCATTTCGGGCTGCGCTGTATCCAGTTCCCATTTTGATACGGTTTGACGGCTGATATTCATTTTTTCAGCCAGATCCGCCTGCGTCATATTTCCTTTCAAATGTCTCAAGAATTGTAAATTTTTGCCAAAACTCATAAAATATTCTCCTCGTATGATAAAGTAGTATTTATAGCCTTTTCATTTTTTTGTGCCGCGCCACATGATCAGTATAGTATTCTCTCTGGCAAGTTACAACCAATCCAGATGTGCTATTTTTTTCAATTGCGCAACTTCAAAGCGCAAAAAATGATAATACAGATAAAAATAGATGCTGTAGAATAGATTTATTATTTGAGTGCGCGGGAAAGTATTAACTGCTCCGAAAAAATAATCGCAGCATGGAGGCTAAAAATGAATAATCTGCAACTGATAGAAAAGGTACTATATTACATTGATGAGCATCTATGTGAGGAACTGACCTATGAAAGTCTGGCGGAGGTGTTCGGTTACTCATCCTTTCATTTCCACAAAATTTTTTCATCCGTAACAGACTTAAGTATAACAGAGTATATTCGAAAGCGCCGCCTTACCGTGGCACATAAAATGTTATGTAAAACATCAGAGAGTGTTACAGATATATGTTACAAAGTCGGTTTTCATAGTATTCAGACCTTTAACCGGGTGTTTAAGGATACTTTTGGAATGCAGCCGCTTGTGGCAAGGGAGAAACAGGCAAAGATCACATATCGCAGCATAGAAGAAATCGTCACAGGATACTTAAAGCGTGTTGCGGTAGAGGGTGTATTTTCTATAGAACCGCGCTTTGAAGAAAAGGAAGAATTTGTAATTGCCGGATATAGAAAACACACACGGGATGGTTTTCATGTCATAGGAGAGTCATGGTTCGAGCTAAAGAGCAATTTAGATACCATGAAAAGAAAAATAATAGATTCTTCTATAAAAAATGAACATACGATGTATGGATTTGAAGATTATTCGGAAGGATTCTGCCCTGATCCGCTATCGTTTTATTATATGGCAGGGATAGAAGTGGGAAAAGATACCCCGCTTCCGGAAGGGATGCATCGCAAAGTGGTGCCAAAGGCAAAGTATGCGGTATTTACCGTGAATGGCAATAATGCGAACGGAGAAATTGGAAAGGCATTCCAATACATTTATTTTGTATGGCTGCCAAACTCGGAATACTGTATTGATGAAAATGCATTATTTGATTATGAATATTATGATGAGCGCTGGGATTGCCAGTTTAGAGCAGCGCAGATGGATATTTATGTCCCGGTTAGAAAAATGGAGGATTCGTTATGAGTTTTTGCGATGTATTCAAAGAGTTCATCCCGATTCGGGTGGATGAGGATATTTATCTTCGGCAGCATGAACCGGAAAAGGATGCCAGACCGTTTTGGGAGATCTATGATGATGAAGAGAATTTTACCTGGTTCGGGGGCTACAAAAGACCCCACGATTGGAATGAAGAGAGAGAAATCCGGGCTGAAGCAAGCCGTGTAAAGGGATTTAGGGGCAAACGGGAATATCCCTGGGTTGTGACATATCAGGGGGAAGTGATCGGTCAGATACAGTTGTTTGGTTTTTTTAATCACAACACTTGTGCGGAGGTTGGTTTCTTTCTCAAGAAAGCTTGGTGGAACCGTGGCATCAATACAAAGGTATTGAAGGCAGTATGTAGATTTGGGATAGAAACTATGGGGCTGGAAAGAATTGAAGCATTTGCCCATGTGGATAATGTCAGCTCTAACAGAACATTGCAAAAAGCAGGTTTTGTGAAGGAAGGAACGCTGCGGAAGAGATTTGAAGTAAAAAAGGAATTGTATGACTGTCATGTGTATTCATTTGTGAAGGATCAGTTGGAAAAGTAGATAAATTCCGCTCAGAAGCCGTTCTCCTTCCTGATAAAATCGAGGAATGCCTGCGGCTCCAAAGGCTTTGAGAAATAATAGCCCTGAATATAATCAATGCCAAGCTCTTTGAGCGCATCAAACTGCTCTTTTGTTTCCACGCCTTCTGAAACGACTTTTAACTGCATGTCGTGGATCATATTCATGGTCGCGCGCAGAATGAACTTTGCTTTTTCGTTTTCAAAGTAAGCCTGCGTCATGTCGCGGTCAAATTTGACGATCTGAACGGGCATATCTACGATATAGTTCAAGTTCGACTGCCCGTTCCCGAAATCATCCAGCGAAAAGGATACGCCGTAATCTAATAACCGCCGCATGTTTTCAAGCAGGATCTTCCGCGTGCTGATCGATGCGGACTCCGTGATCTCTAAATTGATGCATTCAGGGGAGAGTTGATATTTTTTCATGATATCAATATAAGTATCTGCAAGCATTTCGTCGTCACACTGTACAACGGAGAGATTTGCTTCGACGTACCGGACGCCATACCGGGTCAGATCCTGCTCTTTCATAAAACGGCAGGTTTTGTGAAACATGATCTCGCCCACTTCAGAAATGAGCCCTGTCTCCTCAGCGATCGGGATAAAGAGTCCGGGCGGAATGATGCTGCCGTCCTCACGGCGTATGCGCGCAAGTGCTTCCGCCGATATGAATTTTTCCTCTTTTATGGAGTAAATGGGCTGATAGAATACTTCAATGCGGTCTTCTTTGATCGCATTGATCAGCGTGCTCAGCATTCTGTCGTGTTCACGGCGGTTTTTGACCGTGTTCTCGTCAACTGTAATCAAATGATCTTCCGACAATTCGGCGCAGTGGGAGCGGTAATATCGGAGAATGCCAAGTATTTCCTGTGCATCTGCGGCTACATGGCAGGAGGGAATGAGGAGATAGTAAGGCTGTAAAAATACCGGCTCTGCGCTGGTACTTTGCTTAAGCCAGCTCTGCTGGAACCGGTCATAAATGATGCCGCAGGCATGATAAAGAGAATGCCGGTCTTCAAATTCTAATGAAAATTCCCTGTCATCGGTTTTGAATACCCTGACACCGGGGATTTTCCGGATGAACTGTACGATCTCTGCCATGGCTTCCTCAATGGCAGCCGATGTCATGTTGTTGATAACATGCACATTTTCGAGCGAAATAAGGATGCCGCAGCAGTCGTTGTCCGTCTGAAACTGTTGGCGGATAAATTCTACAAATGCATAACTGTTAAAAAAGCCCGTTCCCCGATCGATATAAATCTCCGGGTTTTCAAGCTCAAAAAATAAAATGACCATTCCTAAAACACTTGCAAACCCGACTAATAGCAGCCTGCTGTTGAGGAACTGTGTCAGGGCAGCAGCGATCCATATGACAAGCCACAGGCGGATCGCGGTCCGGCGCTTGGGATTCATCGCTTTTCCCAATACATATATTTCGAGCAGTGTTGCCAGAATCAGGAGCAGGGCGCCCGCGTAGGTTGCGGAACATGCAGGACCGTGGGTATACACAACATTGTTGCCATCGTAATAGATCTGAATGGGGAGCGCAAAGATCAGAACAGCGACCATCATAACACCGAATCCCAGTCTGCGGGTAAATTTATCTGCTTTGGAAAGACGGTGAATATCGGCGCTTGCGTAAGCAAATGCGATATAGCCGCATACGACGAGCGAAACGAGATATGCTTTACATTCTGACTTTACAAGCCATATCGGAAACTGTTCCTGATGGACGATGAGGATAATGGATAGAATATCCAATACCAGACATGCGAATGTAATATAAAGCGCACGGAGAAAGAGCTTTCCGGTATAGAGCCCAATGGTGTCCTGACGTTTATAAAAATAGAGGAGTAACAGCAGAATGAGAATGCCGCCTGCCTGCATCTGAATATTCATAGGTCGTTCTCCCTTCCTTTAGACAAAATTTTACCATATTTGGCATTTGCTTGACAATTCTTAATTAGGGAAATACTGATCAAATAAAAAAATGTGGTAGATTTCTTGTTCATACGCTATAATGGGATGGATGAGACAGATAAGGGTTTGTAAAAAATCTTTGATTATAAAATTTGCAGGGGGAAGGAAAGCAGATGGGGAATGAAACCGGAAACATGAAGCATGCGGGGCGAGGCAGGCTGATCGCGCTGGAGGGCATCGACGGGAGCGGAAAGAGCACTCAGGCAGCGTATTTGTGCGGGCAGCTTAAAAGAGAGGGCATTTGCTGCTGCCACACGATGGAGCCGACGGATTCGCCGATCGGAGCCTTGATCCGGCAGATTTTGCGCGGTGAGATGAAAACGGATAACCGCGTGATCGCGGGACTGTTTGTCGCGGACCGTTTGGATCATTTATTGAATGCGGAAAACGGGATTGCCGCGAAAGTGGAATCCGGTATGACTGTAGTTTCGGACAGATATTATTTTTCCTCATATGCCTACAACAGTGTGGACATGCCGATGGATTGGGTCATCAAGGCGAACGAGCCAAGCAGCAAGATCTTACGCCCGGCGCTTAATGTGTTCATTGATATTGAACCGGATGTGGCACTGGAGCGCATCGCAAAGAACCGCGTTCGTCAGGAACTGTTTGAGACAAAGGCAAGACTTGAACTGGTCAGAGAAAATTACAGAAAGGCATTTCGTTTGTTAGCGGATGAAGAGCGCTGTGTGGTCATTGACGGAAACCGCCCTGAGGAGGAGATCGCCGGCAGTGTGTGGGAAGCGGTGAGGGACTGTATTTTTGAATCAATGTATCCGGACGCGCTCACAGAGGTGTGAAGATAAAATAACTACAAGAGAAATTGCCTTGACAACAAAAAACGAGCTGCCGCACTAAGCCAAGTGAGGCAGTTCGTTTTTTATGCGCATCCCCATGCAGAGAAAATTTCCCTGCCCGATTTTTGCGTGATCTTTGGTCTTATTCTGCGGCGGAAAACGATTCCGGCTCTGTGGACTTTACTTTTTTGCGGTCATAAGATTTAGAAGTCAGATCGGACTGTATCGCCGTCATCGTACACTTACCGTCAAAGCATGCGTCTTCGTCAACGATCAGGGAGCGTGCGGTGACGTTGCCTGCCAGCTTTGCAGTCGAGAAAAGCTCAAGCTTGCCGGAAGCATGAACATCGCCTGTCACTTTGCCCGAAAGCGTAACGTTTTGAGCCTGAATGTTGCCGATGATCACCCCGTCCGTGCCGAGGATGACATTGCCCTGACAGGTACAGTCGCCGTTCAGTGTCCCATCGATACGGATGGTTTCCGGAGCGGTGATATTCCCGTCAAAGACGGCGCCGATGCCGATCAGTGTGCCGATCTTCATTTGTGTTTTTCCAGAGTCAGTGTTATTATTTTTTCCTAACATGGTTCTCTCCTCCTATCCTTTTGCGGCAATAATAGAGAGCGGATCAATGAATTCGTCCCCATATAGTACCTCATAATCCAATTCCGTGTTTTCTGCAGTGATCGTAAACAGTGTATCACCCTTTTTCACTTGTGCGCCTTCTTCCACCTTCAGATCGGCGTTCTCACGGTACAGATAATAGGTTGTGTAACCGCTTTCATGCACGACCTCAATGATGTATTGATAAGTGTTGTCGGAACTGATCGCTCTGACAGTGCCGTCGCCCGCCGCAATAATATCGGTCCGGGGCTCGACGGTAAATGAGATGTATGGGTGTTCCTCAGAAAATGTGGAGGTCAGCACCCCGACACCGGAGGAAGGATACAGTGTGGGTACGAGTGCAGCCGCCGCTTCCCGTTCGGCTTCTGCGGCAGCTTCCGCCGCAGCATCGGCCGTAGCCTGAATTTCCTGTTCTCTGGCGCTTAAGTCGGCCCGGAGAATGGTAAGCTCATTTTCCAACGCTTGTTTTTCACGCGCCCAATTGTCTTTTTCAGTCTCCCATTGCGACAGTAGCTGCTGTTCATTAAGCTGCTGCTTCTGAATCTGCTCCTGCAATCCGTTCTCTTGCTGTATCCGGGTAAAAGCCTGATAGCCAAGCCATCCGACTGCTGCAAAAACAACAAGTACGAGGACAAACAGCAGATACAGGGTGGAACGCGCAATGTGAAAACGCCGACTGTGCCTGTCTAAATTGGAGACAAAAAGTACGAAATAGGATTCCCTGCGTTTATGTCGCCGGTTCTTCATACATACAATTCCCCCATTCTTGTGCCGGCCGCCGCAAGCAGCAGACCGGAGTCCTGCAAATACTCAGTACGCATATTATAGTAGCTAATCGCAAGAAAATCAAATAGAAAATGTGTTCTTTGGACAGAAATTACCGCGTTTTGGTAAAATATGGGCGGGGAAAGCCTCTGCTGACGATTTTTTCTCTTGTTTTTAGCGTGTCACCACACTATAATGAACATGCAGGAACGGACAGGCAGACGGCGCTTATGCGCTGGGAAAGGCACGAGTATCGTTTATGAAAGTCGTTTTACAGAATTTAACAAAAAAATTTCCGAATCGTAATAAAAAGACGGGAGGGGAAGTCATTGCAGTCGATGATTTTTCTTTTGAGATCCCGGATGGAAAACTTGTCGGACTGCTCGGACCGTCCGGATGCGGAAAAAGCACGACACTGTTCATGATATGCGGTCTTCAGAAGCCGACAGCCGGTAAGATATATTTCGGGGAAGATGACGTCACGGATTTACCGCCCGAAAACAGGGGGGCCGGCGTCGTGTTTCAGAACTATGCACTGTATCCGCATTTAACGGTGAAACAGAATATTACGTTCCCGCTTGAAAACCTGAAGGGAGCGGACAAGCTTTCGAAGCAGGAGATGAGTGAAAAAGCGTACGAAGCGGCGAAGCTTGTGCAGATAGAAGAATTGATGGACAGGAAGCCGAACGAGCTTTCCGGCGGGCAGCAGCAGCGCGTTGCAATCGCCCGCGCGATGGTAAAGATGCCGAAAGTATTGCTTTTGGACGAACCGCTCTCGAATCTTGACGCGCGCCTGCGCCTGCAGACGCGTGAAGAAATCCGCCGTATTCAGCGCGAGACCGGGATCACGACCGTGTTTGTGACGCACGATCAGGAGGAAGCGATGAGTATTTCCGATGTGATCGTCGTCATGAAGGACGGTGAGGTACAGCAAGTCGGAAAGCCGCAGGACGTCTATGACGATCCGGTCAATCTGTTCGTGGCAAAATTTCTGGGCACGCCGCCGGTCAATCTGTTTGACGGCGAGGTGCGGGACGGGAGGCTTTATATCGGGAATGATGATGTACTGGCGGTACCGGAAGTACCCGACCAACAGGTAGATGCCGGCATCCGTCCTGAGGGCTTTGTGCTGAAAGCAGACGGTGCGCTTTGCTGTACGCTTAGCGGCGTGGAAGTCATGGGACGCGATATCAGTGTCGTATCGACCAGCCCTTATTCTCAAAATCCGACGATCCGCTCGATCATTAATTCTGAGAACAAGGTGGATACGGATGCAAAAGAAGTCCGGTTTGCATTAAAACCGAATAAGGTGCTGCTGTTTGAAAAGGGCACCGGAAAACGGATTCACTTTTAAGAGAACGCTGATTTTATCAGTACTTTCTTTATACATTTCAGAAAGGTACATGCCTGCGAAGGACACGCTTTGGCATGGAGAATTAGTATGTCAAAAGTCAGTTCTTATGAAGAATATATGGAAGAACTGGACGGGCGCGGCGACGTGATCGTGTTCCGCGGACAGGCGAACAGCGAGTTCGTGCTGATCCCGTCAGGGCTCCGGGGCAATCATATCCACACGGCGGACAGCCAGATGTTTCGTTTTGTGGATGAAATGAAACAGCTATTCAATTTTGACGAGCTGACCTGTATCGAGATTGCGCAGCATTTTGCGCTTCCGACTCGGATGCTTGATTTTTCATACTCGTTTGACGTGGCATTGTTTTTTGCTTGCCATGACGCCAAGGGCAGATATGCGGAGAACGACGGCAAGGTCTATATTTTTAATAAGAGCAGATACGAGCAGGCGCTTCGGGATAAAAAGAAGCTTTCCAGTCAGGTGATCAGGAATAATAAATTTCTGTACGAATGGCTGCAGAAATATATTGATAAAGAATCGACGCTGATGGGCAATGAAGGCGTGGATATGCCAATCTTTGTCGATGCGACGCAGCAGTTCGACCGCTTGTACATGCAGAAGGGCCTGTTTCTGCTTTGGGGACGCGATGAATGTCCGTTTGAGCAGATTTTGGAGAATGAGCACATTCCGATGTCACATCTGATCGATACGATCACGATCGATGCGGGAGCCAAGCCGCGTATTTTGTCAGAGCTTGCAAAAAAGCATATCAGTGGGGATACTCTGTATATGAACATCGGGAAGATCAAGGATTTGGTATATCATATCAAATACGGCGACAAAAAGGAATGAGGATCGGTTATGGAAAAGAATAAAGCAAAGGGATGGCTGTATCTGCTTCCGGCCATTTTGTTTCTGGGACTCTTTATGATATATCCGCTTATCGACGTGTTTGTGTATTCGTTTGAGGAAGGATATAATTTTGCGTCCCAGACGTATCAGGGAACCGGGATCTATAATTTTTCCTATGTCCTGCACGACACTTATTTTCTGCAGGCAGTCAGGAATACCTTTCTCATGGTGATCATCACGGTGCCGCTTTCCACGGGGATCGCGCTTCTCATATCCGTGGGCTTAAGCTCGATCAAACCGCTGCGCAGGCTGTTTCAGACGGTTTATTTTCTGCCGTATGTGACGAACACGCTTGCGGTCGGACTGGTATTCATGATCTTGTTCAAAAAGACCGCCTATTCGGACGGGCTTGTGAATCTGCTGATCCACTGGTTTGGCGGTAAGTCGGTCGATTTTATTGACGGACCGTACTGGGCGAAAATGTTTGTTCTGTGCTTCTACATTATCTGGGTCGTCATGCCGTTTAAGATTCTGCTGCTGACGAGCGCGCTTTTGTCGGTGGACCAAAGCTATTATAATGCGGCGAAAGTGGATGGGACGTCCGGCGCCCGCATTTTCCGGAAGATCACGCTGCCGATGATCTCGCCGACGATCTTTTATCTGATCATCACCGGCTTTATCGGCGCATTCAAGGAGTACAGCGATGCTGTTGCGCTGTTCGGAACGGACTTAAACGCTGCGGGTATGAATACGATCGTCGGCTATGTCTATGATATGCTCTATGGCGACAGCGGCGGTTATCCGTCGTACGCTTCGGCGGCTGCGATCATTTTGTTTCTCATCGTACTGACGATCACCTGCATCAATCTGCTCGTAAGCAAAAAGCATACGACGTATTATTAAAGGCGTCAGACTGCCGGCATCGCGGGAACGGTCGTCTGAATCGTTGCCGGAATGGTATTACGGCGCACAAAAAGGAGGGGCTGCCCTATGGCAAAAACGGCTGATTACAGGCAGATAGAACGTACCGCAGCGCGGCGCAGAAAAAGAGCGCACACGGTCACATATATCCTGCTTTCATTATGGGCGCTGATCGTTCTGTTTCCGTTTTACTGGATGCTCTTAACGAGCGTGAAAAGCTACGGCGCATATAATTCCGAATATATTCCGCAGTTTTTTACATTGTCGCCGACGCTTCAGAATTATGCGGATGCGTTTTTAGCCGTTCCGCTTGGCAGATATCTGTTCAACACATTCGTTTTTACAGTAGTGACGACCGCACTCATGATGGTGGTGATCACACTGGCGGCATTTGCGTTTGCGCGTCTTCAGTTTCGGGGGAAAAATCTAGTGTTTACCCTGTTTCTCGCGCTGATGATGATACCGAACGAGCTTGTGATCATCACGAACTTCACGACGATTACAAACATGAATATGCGTAATTCTTTTTTGGGACTGATCTTACCGTCAGTCACATCCGTTTTTTATATTTATTTGTTAAAAGAGAACTTTGCGCAGGTGCCGGATTCTCTTTATTTTGCGGCAAAAGTGGACGGCACCTCCGATATGAAATATTTGTTTAAGGTCATGGTGCCAATCTGCCGTCCGACGCTCATTACGATCGCGATCTTAAAGGTGATCGAGTGCTGGAACTCGTATGTCTGGCCGCGGCTGATCACGGATGACGAGCGCTATTTTCTCGTGTCCAACGGTATTCAGGAAATTCGTGAGAACGGTTTCGGGCGTGAGAATATTCCCGCGATGATGGCGGCGGTCGTCGTGATCTCGCTGCCGCTCATCGTGCTCTTTTTGATCTTCAGGGAAAAGATCATGGCGGGTGTATCAAGAGGGGGGACAAAAGGGTGACAAAAAGAAAAAAGACCGGTTTTGCTTTGGTGCTCGTTTTATTCCTGATGTCCGCCGTGCTGCTTACGGGCTGCCACGGTTCGAGAGGGCTTGATGCATTTTCGATGCCGGAGACATTTGATGAATCGCGGAATCTGGAGATCACATTCTGGGCCAAAAACGATACGAATAAAACGCAGACCGACATTTACGAGCGGGCGATCGACGACTTTGAGCGCCTGTATCCGAATATCAAAGTGAATCTCCGGCTGTACACGAATTACGGAGATATCTATAACGATGTGATCACGAATATTTCCACGAATACGACGCCGAATGTCTGCATTACCTATCCTGATCATATCGCAACCTATTTGACGGGAACGAATGTGGTCGTTCCGCTGGACGAATTGTTTGCGGATGAACGATACGGTTTCGGCGGGAGCGAAGTGCATTTTGATTCTGTTGCACGGGATGAGGTCGTTTCACGTTTTTTGGACGAGGGAGCGTTTGACGGGCATTATTATGCGATCCCGTTCATGCGTTCCACCGAGGCATGTTATGTGAATAAGACGTATGTGGAGGCGCTCGGCTACACGCTGCCCGATGTGCTTACATGGGATTTTGTGTGGGAAGTGTCCGAGGCAGCAATGGCGGTCGGGGAGGACGGCAATTATCTGGTCAACGGTCAGAATGTATTGATCCCGTTCATTTATAAATCGACCGATAATATGATGATCCAGATGTTGTATCAGCATGGCGCCGGTTATTCCACGCCGGAAGGGGAGATTCTTCTTTTTAACGATACGACGAAGGAGCTGCTCTATACGATCGCGGAGTATGGAAAGAGCAAGGCGTTCTCGACATTCAAGATTTCCAGCTATCCTGCCAATTTCCTCAACGCGGGACAGTGTGTCTTTGCGGTCGATTCGACAGCGGGCGCGACATGGATGGGAACTGACGCCCCGCTTCGGGATATCAGCGAGGATAAACTCGTGCGGTTTGAGACTGTGGTCATGCCGGTGCCTCAGTTTGATCCCGATGAGCCGAAGATGATCTCGCAGGGTCCTTCGGTCTGCTTATTTAACAAAGAAGACCCGCAGGAGGTCTTAGCCTCATGGCTGTTTGCACAGTATCTTTTGACGAACGATGTGCAGATCGCCTATGCGGAAACGGAAGGCTATATTCCGGTGACATTAAGGGCGCAGAATTCGGAGGAATACACCGATTACCTGTCAAGGGGCGGTGAGGACAACGCACTGCATTATGATATCAAGATCAAAGCGGCAAAGCTGTTGATCGACAATACGGATAATACGTTCGTGACGCCGGTGTTTAACGGATCGGCGTCGCTGCGCGACGCGGCAGGGCAGCTCATCGAGACGACGGTCAAGGCGGTCAGGCGGGGACAGACCGTGGATGAAGCGTTCATGGAGACGCTTTATGCCGATACGCGCTCACTGTATCGCTTAGATCAGGGAGGTGTCTCAGCTTCCGGGGAAACGGACTTGGGACCGCTCCCGCAGACTGCGGTCATTCTGCTTGTTTCACTGGCTGTCGTATGGGTTTTTATCATTGTGTATGTTGTGCTGAATAGCAAAAAACATCAAAAAATTTGAGCGGATTTTTGTTCTGCATGCAGTTTTCTTTGGGATGGAATGCAGATTTTTCTTAAAATGTATTGATTTCTGCCCCGTTGTTGAGTACAATGTCAAAGTATGGCAATCAATGGGAATCCTTTTTGGGTTCCTGCGCGAAACGAAAAAGAGGAGAATGAAAATGAAAAAGTATGTAGCACTGATTTTGGCGTTTTCCCTTACGCTTGCGCTTGCAGGCTGCGGCGGAAAAGACGATGCGGGAAGCGACGTGAAGTCCGAGGGCGTTATGACTCATGCAGAGTATATGGCGGCAGCTGTGGACGAGCAGGTTGTGGTAGAGACTTATGTGCAGGCAAAACAGTCCTGGTGGGATAACAAAGCGACTGTCTATACACAGGACAAAGACGGCGCGTATTTTATTTATGAAATGGCATGCTCTGAGGAGGATTATGCGAAGCTGACGCCGGGAACCAAGATCAAAGTAACGGGTTACAAGGCGGAGTGGTCCGGTGAGATTGAGATCATGGATGCGACGTTTGAGATCCAGGATGGCAATTATGTGGCTTCGGCGCTTGATGTGACAAACATGCTCGGAACGGATGAGCTGATCTCCCATCAGAATGAATATGTATCGTTCAAGGGTATGACCGTGGAGGATGCGGGCAACGGCTCCGCATTCATGTATAAGTGGGATAATTCCGGTACGGACGGCGATGATCTGTATTTCAATGTTTCCTTTAACGGTCAGACCTATACCTTTACGGTAGAGTCCCATCTGTGTGACAACACGACGGACGTTTATGCGGCAGTGAAGAATCTCCAGATCGGCGATGTTGTCGATATGGAAGGCTTCTTATACTGGTATGAGGGTGTGAATCCCCATATCACTTCCGTAACTGTAAAGTAATCAGACGCATGTGGAGCGGGTGGATTGTCTGAAACGGACGGTTCTGCCCGCAACAGAGATATTTGTCTGAAACAGACAGATATGTTAAAAGAAGACATATCTGTCTAGGCAGATATATTTTCTGGAGACATGGTGGAATGAGCGATACATTTGCCGAATGGCGGGCGTACCGCTCATTTTTATTATACTTTGGAAAGCGGCATACATATGCTTCTGCCATATTTGGAAGATAAATGGAAATTGAAATAGTGATGAAAGAGGAAAAAAGAAAAAACCATGAGGTATCAGATACGAAACGCGCTTGTGCAGTACGGCGCGGACACGATTATAGAGGGCGTGAATTTTGAGATTCATGACCATGAGAAGATCGCGGTGGTCGGGCGGAACGGATGCGGAAAGACGACGCTCTTAAAGCTGATCAACGGCGATATTACGATGAGCAACTTAGACAGTGACGAGACCTGCGGTATCACAATGGCGGGCAGGCAGGAAATCGGTTTTTTGCATCAGATCAGTTTTCCGGATGCGGAGTTAAGTGTCGAGGAGGAGATTAAGAAGGCGTTTGCCGCAGTATTTGCCTGCGAAGCGCGCATGAAAGAGATCGAGCGGCTTCTGGAAGGCGACGCGGCGGATGACGGTGCGCCGCGGGATTCCGAAGCGGGGCAAACGAGGGAGGAGCGGATTGCGGGTGCGGAGCCTGCGGATGCCGCAGGACAACAGAATGAGGAGCAGCGCCGTCTGCTCGGCGAATACAATGCGCTGCAGCGGCAGATGGAAGCGCTGAGGGGGTATACGTGGCGCAGGGATATGGAAGTCATGTTTCAGCAGTTTGGCTTTGCGCTGCCGGATCTACAACGTCCGATCGGCAGTTTTTCAGGAGGACAGCAGACAAAGATCGCGTTCATTAAATTGCTGCTTTCCAGACCGGACATTATGCTTTTGGACGAGCCGACAAACCACCTTGACCTGCCGACCATTGAGTGGTTGGAGAATTATCTGCAAAAATATGACAAAGCTGTCGTTATTGTCTCGCATGACCGGATGTTTTTGGACCGTGTGATCGATGTGACTTATGAGATCGAGTATCACCGCATCAAGCGGTATCCGGGAAATTACAGCGCGTTTGTGAAGCGCAAAGAGGAAGATTTACAAAAGCAGGAAAAGGATTACGAAGCACAGCAAAAAGAGATCAAGCGTCTGAGCGAGTGGATCGAAAAATGGAAGAATACGCCGACGAAGGTGGCTTCGGCACATTCGAAGCAGATGATGATCGAGCATATGGTGAAAATTGAGAAGCCGAGGCGCTTTGACACGAAGACGTTCCGTGCGATGTTCACGCCGCGCATCGAAAGCTACAACGAAGTATTGAACGTGAAGGACTTAAAGATCGGCTATGAGAAAGAACTTGCGGAGGTTTCTTTTTTGCTGGAAAAAGGGCAGAAGCTTGCAATTCTTGGGGAAAACGGTATTGGGAAATCAACGCTGTTAAAAACCATTGTGGGTATTCTGAAACCGCTTTCAGGGCGCTTTTCATTCGGACCGAACGTGGAATGGGGATATTTTGACCAGCAGGAGGCAGTCGTAAATGATGCGCCGCCCGAACAGACGATTCTGGATAACTTTTGGGAAGAGTATCCGAAGCTTGTGCGCGAGCAGGTACGCGGGGCGCTCGGGGCGTTTCTTTTTTCCGGGGAAGATGTGATGAAACAGATGGGGCAGCTCTCCGGCGGCGAGAAGGTGCGTTTGGAGCTTTGCAAAATGTTTTACCGCAAGCCGAATCTGCTTATATTGGATGAGCCGACGAACCATATGGACATGGCGGGCAAAGAAGCGCTTGAAAAAATGCTGGGTGACTTTCCGGGGACAATCCTGTTTGTATCGCATGACCGCTATTTTGTCAGCCGTATCGCGACGGGTGTGCTGGATTTTGGCACGCATGAAGTGCGGCAGTACGACGGCAGTTATGAAGAGTATTTAGAAGAAAAACGAAAGCGCGAAAGCGGAGTGATCAAAAACGGGGCGTACGAAAACCGAAATGCGGCGAACGCAAAGGCGGGCGGGGCGCAGGGAAGTCAAAACACTGCGGGAGCAAACGCGGCACAGACAAAAGCGGGTATAGCCGGAGCGGGCGCAGATAACGGGACGAATCCGACACTTCAGGATGTATTTGACAAAAAGACCTATTATAATCCGGGGAAAGTATTATCCCGATTGAAAAAGCAGCTTGAGAAGTACGAAAAGCAGCTTGAGGAGAGCGAGGCAAAAGCCTCGGAATTATCGCTGCGTCTGATGGACCCGGAGCTTGCCTCGGATTATCAGAAGCTGATGGAGCTGCAAGGACAGCTTGACGCCGAGGAACATCTGCAGGAGACGCTTTTGGAACGCATGATGGAAACAGAGACGGAGCTGCAGCAGATGGAGCAGCAGAACGGTTAAGGCTGCGGTAAAAGTGGAACAGCCATAAGCAGGGACTGATATAAGACAGGGGGATCGCATGGACGTACAATGTCTGATCGTGGATGATGAGGTCGAGCTTGCGCAGATGACGCAGGAATATTTCGAAATGTTTGGCGTAAGCTGTGCATGCTGCGCTTCCGGTCGGGAATGCCTTGCTTTTTTGGAAAAAAATAAGGCGAAGCTGATCCTGCTTGATATCAATCTTGTGGAGGAGAGCGGTTTTTCCCTGTGCAAAAAGATAAGAGAGACCTCCAATATTCCGATCTTGTTTATCAGCGCGCGGGACAGTGACAGTGACGTGCTCATCGCCTTAAACATCGGCGGCGATGATTATATCAAAAAACCGTATTCTTTAAGCGTGCTGCTTGCCAAGGTGCAGGTCGTCCTGAAACGTATGGAGGCAATGCGGCAGCAGGGGACGGGGAGCGCATCCGGTGAATGTGCCGCAAAAGGGAGCATGCCGGACGGCTGTGCAGAGAGCGGTGCGGAAAGCCGCGTGGAAAAAGATGCCGTATCGGGAAATACCAATGGCGGCGGTGTTCTGCGCCTTGTTGAAGAAAAGTTTTGCGTGGTCTTGAAAACAGGCGGACAGGACGGGAAAGAAATCCCGCTCAAGGCAAAAGAATTTGCGCTGCTGAAATGTTTATATGAGCACCGCGGAACGATCGTGACGAAGGAACAGCTTTTTGTGTCAGTGTGGGGCGATGCGTTTTACAGTGACGGCACGCTTAACGTACATATCAGGCGGCTTAGGGAGAAGCTTGAGGAGGATCCGTCCGACCCGAAAATGATAAAAACCATTTGGGGAACGGGCTATATGCTTGAGGTTTAGGGGGCAATTAGCTCCGCGGCTTCCGAAGAAACGGGGGATTTATGATAAAACTGCGGTATTGTTTTTTGACATATACAGCGGTCATGCTGCTGTTTTTGGGATTGATCGGATATGGCTTTGCCGGAACGGATGCGGACGGCAGGGATATGGTTTTTTATAACGCTCAGCGTTTGCAGATACAGCAGGCGCTTGAGGACGGGGAGGATCGGGAGCGTATCGAACAGGAATACGACTGTCGTATCCTCTTTTTTTCTGACAAGGACTATGCGCTCGCGCTTGGCACTGCATATCAGAACGAAGCACTGATCATGGATCTGGAAGGGATGACAGCGGATACCGCAGAGCAGGGAAAGGATAACGGGGACACGGGAATAGATACCGCAGAGCCTGTAACGCCGGGGGAAAGCATGGAATCCGCACCGGTCGGCAGGATCATCTGGAATGCAGGGGAGCAGCGTTATCGGAACATGGAGCGGGCGCTGTTTTTACGCGTGATCGTGATGTGGGGGATTTTGCTTGCGGGCGGGTGCGCGCTGTTTGGCTTTTTTTATCTGCGTTTTGTCCGCCCGTTCCGGCGGCTGCAGACGTTTGCGGGGCAGATTGCGGCGGGGAATTTAGATATGCCGCTTCCGATGAAGAAGCATCAGTATTTTGGCGCGTTTACCGAGAGCTTCGACCTGATGCGCGAGGAATTAAAGCGTGCGAAAGAGAGTGAGTATCAGGCGAACCGCAGCAAAAAGGAACTGGTCGCGGAGCTGTCCCATGATATTAAGACGCCGATCGCGACGATCCGCGCGACCTGCGAAGTGCTTCAGATGAAAGAACTGAATCCCGACACAAAAGCAAAAGTCGCGGTGATCGATGCAAAGGCGGATATGGTGGGCGCGCTTGCGGGCAATCTGTTTCAGGCCAGTTTGGAAGAACTGGAAATGCTCAAAGTCGAGCCGGTTGAGGAGCAGTCACCCTGTATCCGCGGAATGCTTGAGGAATCAAGCGGCTATACGGAGATCCGCATAGAAGGAGAAATGCCGTCCTGCCTAGTATGGATGGATAAGCTCAGACTGCGGCAGGTCATCGACAACCTGATCAGCAATTCATGGAAATATGCCGGTACGCCGGTTACCGTAAATTTTTATGAGACGGAAGAAATTTTGGGAATCCGCATCAGGGACGAGGGGGAAGGCGTGGGAGAGGAGGAACTCTTACTGATCAGTGATAAATATTATCGTGGAAATAATGCGAAGGGAAAGGGCGGATCGGGGCTGGGACTTTATCTGGCGAAATTGTTCATGGAGCAGATGTACGGCGGAATCGAATTTTATCAGGATCAGGGATTTGTCGCTGAACTGACACTAAAAAAGGTCTGAGAAAACGGTCGATTTAAGGATCAGTTAAGAAATAGACAGGGAATGGGTTAAGACATATTTACAGACTGCTGTTAAAATCATGGTATAGAGATGAGACGTCCGGCGGCGTTTCGCAGTTGCCTGCAAAGTACGGCATGCAGAAGGGAGAAAAAAACAAATGGGCAGTATTTTAACAGCAAAAGATTTATGCAAGACATTTTCCAACGAGAGCGTGCAGCAGCATGTATTAAAAAACTTAAATCTTTCCGTTGAACAGGGGGATTTTACCGTCATCATGGGAAATTCCGGTTCCGGAAAGAGCACGCTGCTTTATGCGCTTTCGGGGATGGATCGTCCGACGCTCGGAAGCGTTTCGTATCACGGGGAGGAAATTTCGAAGCTTGACAACGATGCTCTTGCCATTTTCAGGCGCAGGCATTGCGGATTCGTATTTCAGCAGAATTACTTAAACGATACGATGAGCGTGCTCGACAATATTATCGTGTGCGGTCTGCTGGTGGGAAAGAACCGCCGCGCGGTTGCGGAACACGCAAGGGAATTGTTAAAACAGGTCGGCGTGGAGGAGCAGTCGTTCGGGAAATTTCCGACGCAGTTATCCGGCGGCGAACAGCAGCGGGTTGCGGTGGTCCGCGGCATCATCAATGAGCCGGAGATCCTGTTTGCCGACGAGCCGACCGGCGCGCTCAATTCGCAGAATGCGGAGCATGTGCTGAATCTGTTTACCGGCTTAAACCGCAGGGGACAGAGTATTGTGATGGTGACGCACGATATGAAATCCGCCAGAAGGGGGAACCGTGTTCTCTACTTAAAAGACGGCGTGATCACCGGGGAATGTAATCTCGGCGCCTATGAGAGCGGCGATGAGAAACGCCATGCGCGGCTGCGCGGATTCTTGCAGGAAATGGGGTGGTAGACATGGAAGCATACTGGTTTATCATCCGGAATAATATCATAAAGAAAAAGAGGGATGTCGCGGTTTTGGTCTTTTTGATCGCGCTTGCGGCGTTGCTGCTCTATACAAGTGTATCCGTGTTTGCAGGAATGAACACGATGCTCGACCGTGCATATGACCGGGCGCATACGGCGGATCTTATATACATCTGCAATCAGAGTGAAGAACAGATCAGAGAGATCTTTCTTGAGCAGGAAGAGGTTGAGGAGTATGAATCGTCGGAATGTCTCTTTTTTGTCAATGCTGATTTCAGGGGACAGGAAGACGAAGAGTCGAGACAGACGATGTTTATTCTCAGCAGGATCGGGGAGGCACGTACGATCTCGACGCTGGCGGGCGCCGAGAATGCGGCAGTGCGCGAGGACAGTATTTTACTGCCGTATTATCTGAAGGCGGTCGGCGGATTTCGTGTAGGCGATACGTTTTATCTGACGGTCGGCGGTGTGGAGTATTCGTTTTATGTAGCGGGCTTCGTGGAAGATCCGATGTTTGCAACGCCGCTCAACGTCAATGCATATAGCTGTTATGTGAGCGGCGCGCGGATGGATCAGATGTTGGAAACCAATGACATGGCGCGGGCGGCGCGCGCGGTCTGGCATCGTGTGAGGCTTTATGGGGAACGCCCGGACAGCTTAAAATTTGACCATAAAATGTCTCAGATTCTGGTGGAGGAACTGCCGGAACTTACCAATTCCATCAATCTGGGGACGTCCTGGAGGACGATGAAAGGAGGAGTGGCCATGCTGTCGAAGATCAGCATGGGTGTCATGCTTATTTTTTCCCTCCTGCTCATGGTAGTCGCGCTGATCATCGTACGCTTCAGTATCCATAATTTTATGGAAATGAACCGCAAAAATACGGGCATTCTGCAGGCGGCAGGCTATACGACGAAGCAGCTTGGGCGGTCTGTCATGCTGGAGATGACATGCATCACGCTTGCAGCTTCGCTCGTGGGAATTTTGCTGGGTACGCTGGGGAGCAGTCTGGTAGGAAGTATTCAGGGCATGATGCTCGGTCTTAGCTGGAGTCAGACATTTCATGCCGGTGCGGCGCTTGTGACAATGGCGGGACTTCTATTTTTGGTATCCGGCACGGCGTGGCTGTGCGGGCGGGCTTATCGGAAGACTTCGGTTCTGGAAGCACTTCGGGGCGGCATTTCCACACACAATTTCAAGCGGAATCATTTTCCGTTTGAAAAGAGCAGGCTTCCGAAAGCGCTTGTGCTTGCGGGCAAGAATCTGTTCGGGGAAAAAGGAAAAACGCTGTCGGTATTCTGTATTGTAACACTGCTTTCTTTTGCCATGTGTACGGGGTTCGGCCTGTATGAAAATTTTGCGCTCCGCACGGAAAACCTGTTAAAGATCGTTGGTCTGGAAGCCGGGGATATTTTGGTTACCGGTGAGGACGTGGAGCAGGCAGGATCACAGCTCGCCGATTGGGAAGGGATCGAGAGCGTGCTCTTTTACGGAAATACGTCGATCCATATGGAAAGCGCGGATGCAGAGACCGAGGTAACCTGCGATTATTGGCGTGATCCGGAAGCGCTGCACAATGAAATGATCGTCAAAGGGCGCCTGCCCGAATTTGAAAATGAGATTGTGATAACGACGAACATTGCAAAACGCCTAAACGTGAAGGTGGGAGATACCATCTATGTGTCAGAAAGCGGGGAACGCCTTGCTTATGTGGTCTGCGGCATCGATCAGAAAATGAATAACATGGGATTGAAGGCGATGATGTCGGAAACGGGTGTAAGGCGCTTAAATCCGGGTATAGTGCCGGCACAGGTGTTCTGCTATCTGGACGATGGCGTAACGGTTGAAGAAATGTCGGCGCGCATCCTTGAGGTATTCCCTGAACTGTCCGTGGCGGATTCCGCAAAACAGGTAGAGAATACGATGAAAAGCATCGTATCCGTCATGAAGGCGATCTGCGTGTTATTTGTACTGATCACATTGTTTGTGGTCGTGCTCGTGGAAGTGCTGCTGATCAAATCAAAGCTGATCAAGGAACGCCGCAATTTCGGGGTTCAGAAAGCGCTTGGTTTTACGACGCCGCAGCTGATCGTACAGACAATGCTGATCAATCTGCCGGTGATCGGGGCGGGAGCGCTTTTAGGAGCCGTGCTCAGTAGATTTTTGTTTGAGCCGTTTGTGGTCATTGCGCTTTCTTTCTGCGGCATCAGACAGGCAAATTCGAACGTATCCCCAATATGGATGCTCGTGACGGTCGCAGGGGTCCTGCTTGTTGCGCTCGCCGCATCGTTCTTATCCTCCGTCAGAATACGAAAAATCGATCCGGTCAGCATGCTGACGGAGGAATAGGCTGGAGCTTATCAGAAAAGCCGGTTACATATAAAATGTTAATTTCAGCGGATTGTTTGGGAAAGGAGCAGGATACCATGAGCAGCGGGAAAAAAATTTAGAAAGCAGCAGACACCACGGTCACAGCAGGAGCAAACTGAGAAACCGGCGATCTGAAAACAGACTGCCGGTTTCTTCAACGTTAAAAGATTGTAAGATCTTCGCCGGAAAATCCCATAGCTTCGGCTGCGCCCAAAAAAGCAGACTGCGCTTTACGGATTGCCTATGCAGAGGCATTACTTAAAACCGCCTCTCCGTCCTGCTTTTGGTAAATTCATAAAAGCCATCCTTTCCTTCCCTGTCGCCTACTTGCGCGAAAACCACTTTTTTGATAAACTGGATAAGGTTGCTGATCGTGGTTTTAGCAAACAGGATGATAAATGCCAAAGTGACTTTTAGGTCTTCCGCATTTGTTAAAGAGGAAACGCATGACGGAGAATGAAACAGATTGCGGCGCAAACGGACAACTGCATAGGGACGGCGGCGCGGGAGCGGACGTTTCAGTCAAAATGAGCCGTGAATTTGGGCAGGCGCTGTCCGATTTTACGTTCGATATGGCTTGCGGAGGTGCGATCCGTCATCTTGCAGGGCTTGGCTTTACGGCGAAAGAGGTTCATGAGCGTTTGAGCTTTCCGGTATCGTTTGAGCGGGTCAGGCAGGCGTACACGAAGTATCTGCTCGATGCGGGAGTCTTGTTGAGAGAACCGCCTGAGGGCAGAGGTGCGGCGCGCCAAAAGATATATGTCTATGTACAGGAAGAAGGAAAATACGGCAAAAAGAGTTTCCGCCGCGTGGAAAAAGAACCGGAAGCGGAAGATTGCGGGGAACGTGTCTATGCCGCCTGTGATTTCGGCAGACTGAAAACGCCGGAAGACTTTGCGGCGCTTGGGCTTGACCCAAAGCAGCGGGAATATCTGGAAGGAATCTGTTGGGATTCACAGACGATGTATCATCTGATGAACGACAGGATGCGCGATATTGCAAAAGTGCTTGCCATGCGATTATTCAAAATGTGAAAAGACACATTGGAGGGGGATTATGGACGGCAGGAAAAGAAGACCGAAGTGGGTCAAAAAATTAAATTATGAATTTGATAAATACATGTCGAAGGGTGTGGGCGCGCAGTTTGTCATGCTGCTGATCGCCGCGTTCCTCATTGTATTGTTTTTTGGGATCGCAGGCTCTTCCTTTGATAATGAGGAGACTACGGCGGGCGGCGTGTGGAGCAGCCTCATGCACCTGATCGATCAGGGAACGATCACGGCTGACGGAACGGCAAACAAGCCGCTGCTTGCGCTGATGCTGGTCGTCACGCTCTGCGGCATGGTCTTGATGGGTGCTTTGATCGGAATCATCGGCAGCGCGCTTGACCGCAAAATGTCCGATCTGCGCAGGGGACATTCTCAGATCATTGAAAAAGACCATACGGTTATTATTGGGTTTGATTCGAATATTTTTTCCATATTGGAAGAAATGGTCGAGGCGAACGCGAATCAGCCGCGCGGCTGCGTCGTTGTGCTGGACGATGTGGACAAAGAGGAGATGGAGCAGGCGATTCGCGAGCATTTTAAGGGTGAGGGGTTCCGCACGACGGAGATCATATGCCGTAAGGGAAAGCCGACGCAGGAGAGCCTCTTTGAAATGGCGTCTTTAGAGATGGCGAAAGCGGTCATTGTCAATAATGATAATGATTTTTATGTGCTGCGGATCCTTCTTTCCGTGACTGCATATCTCAAACAAAAGAGGGGGACCATGAAGGGCAGGGGACCGAATATCACGACGCTGCTCCATAATAAGCGGAGTATTGAGGCGGCACAGATCGCGACCGAGGAGTTTCGTTCCCAGACTGAAATCCTGTATTTTGAAGATCTGCTTGCGCGCATCATGGCGCAGGTGTGCAGGCAGCCGGGGCTTTCCCTTGTGCTTGCCGAGGTGTTCAGCTATCAGAAATCGGAGCTATATTTCGAGGCACATTATAAGGACGGGAGCAAATTTGTCTGCGAGGATACGCTGTTTGGCGATTTGATCAACCGTTTTGAGAATGCGGTGCTTGTGGGTGTCCGCAGAAACGGCGAAAAAAAGGAGATCCTTATCAATCCCGAAAATGACATCGTGATCCATCCTGAGGACGATTTGGTGCTGCTTTCGGACGACGACGGGGAGGTTGTTGCATTTGATGAGAGCCGTCCGCTGCCCGACGAGAGCCATCTTGCCAATGTGATTCCGCTGGAAGACCGGAAGGAACTGCATGTGCTCGTGCTTGACTGGAATCTGGCGCTCAGGGACATCCTGCGCGGGCTGGATGATTTTGTAAAGAAAGGTTCGACTGTGCTGATCGCCTCCGACCGCGACTATGATGTGAGTGAGGTACAGCCGTTACTGGAATATATTGACGTTGCATTTATACAATGCGATATTTTTGAGCCGGAAATTCTCAGCAGTCTTGTGAATGAGAAAGTGCCCGGTATCACAAATGTACTTCTCGTCTGTGAGGACGGGATTCCCGAGGAGGAAGCGGACGCACAGACGGCGATGCTTCTTCTGCATCTGCGCAGTCTGGTCGAGAAATTTCCGGGAAAGATCAATGTGACGAGTGAGGTAACGATCGCAGAAGACCAGCAGCTTTTGAAAATTGCAAAGGTCAACGATTTCATTGTCGGCAGTGAGATCGCGAACCGGATCATGGCGCAGGTATCTAACGAACTGGATCTGCATGTGATCTTCCGTGAGCTTTTGCAGTCCGAAGGATCGGAGATCTATATGAAACCGGCGGGAAATTATGTGAAGCTCGGAGAACCGATCTCGTTTGCGGCGATCACGAAGATTGTCAGGGATAATGCGGAAGTGGCGATGGGATGGAAGCTGAATGCGGACGATGATGTGACCTTAAATCCGTCCAAGCATGATATGGTAACGTTCGGAGAGGACGATACACTGGTGATCTTATCGCTGGGAGAAGAATAAAAAAGAGTTTTCAAAGAATTCCTAAAGGGAATTCTTCATGGATTCAAAATCCCTATAAGGAAAAGAGAAGAATAAAGACATGCGTCAAGGAGGCAGGAATATGGCATGGTATGATGAGGCAGTATTTTATCACATTTATCCGCTGGGACTCACGGGAGCCCCGACAGAAAATACGTATGGGGAGCCGGTACACCGGTTAAATACGCTGCTCCCGTGGATCACGCACATAAGGGAGATCGGGTGCAACGCGCTGTATATCGGGCCGCTGTTTGAATCCGTAGGGCATGGTTATGAGACGACGGATTATAAGAAGCTTGACTCAAGACTCGGAGATAATGAGGACTTGAAGGCATTTGTGAAAGCGTGCCATGAAAACGGTGTCAGGGTTATTTTTGACGGTGTGTTCAATCATGTCGGGCGTGATTTTTTTGCGTTTCAGGATGTAAAGACAAACAGGGAAAATTCTGCGTATAAGGACTGGTTTTGCAACGTCAATTTTTGGGGAAACAACGAGTACAACGACGGATTTTCCTATGATAACTGGGGCGGCTATAATCTGCTTGTTAAATTGAACCAGCGTAATCCTGCCGTAAGAGATTATATTTGTGATGTGATCCGGTTCTGGGTACGGGAGTTTGATGTGGACGGTATCCGGCTTGATGCAGCGGATGTGCTGGATTTTGAATTCATGCGCACACTGCGGGGCGTTGCTAATGAGGTAAAACCGGAATTCTGGCTGATGGGAGAAGTCATTCACGGAGATTATACCCGCTGGGTCAACGAGGGAACGCTGCATTCCGTGACGAATTATCATCTGCACAAGGCGCTCTATTCGGGTCATAACGACCACAATTATTTTGAGATCGCGCATACGGTAACACGTCTGTACGGTATGGGCGGTAACCGTCCGGACGGGCTGAAGCTTTATAACTTTGTGGATAATCATGATGTAGAGCGCATTTATACGAAGCTGAACAATAAGGCGCATTATGCGCCGGTCCATGTGCTGCTCTATACGCTTCCCGGCGTGCCGAGCGTCTATTACGGCTCGGAGTTCGGGATTGAGGGCAAAAAAGAAAAATTCTCGGACGCGTCCCTGCGCCCGGCACTTTCGCTGGACGATTACAAGGATGCGTTGAACAATAACGCCTGCACAAAGCTGACCGCTGCGCTCGGCCATATCAGACAGGCGTCAAAGGCGCTGTCGTACGGTGATTATCAGCAGCTTCTTTTGACGAACAGGCAGTATGCATTTTCAAGAAATACACAGGACGAGACGGCAATCGTGACGGTCAACAACGACGACAGCGATTATGTGATGACGGTTCCCTGCGGAAACCATACCGTGTTTTATGGCATGTTGACAGGACAGGAGGTGTCCGCCGTGAACGGGACCATCTGCGTCAATGTTAAGGCAAATTCCGGCGAGATCTGGCTGACGAATGCGGATAAGCTCTTTGTGGCGGATCCCGCGGGCGGGGAGGCCAGTGCTCTTGTAACAGATGGCGGAAAAGATGATGCACAGGGTCAGCAGGGGAAGACAGAGCAGGGAACAACGGATGGGATGAAAGTAAAAACAGAAGCGGAAGAAGAGAGGGATCAGGCGGAAACAGACCGGACGCGGCAGAACTGTGGAATGGAAGCAGGAACGGGAGGAATGGGTGCGGGATCATGCGGAGACCGTACGGAACTGCCGGAAACCTGCACGGAAGCCGGAAATACGAAAGGAGCCGGATATGAGCAGCAGGGCAATGCGAAAGACACCGGATGCGAACAGCCGGGTAATACGAAAGGCGCCGGATATGAGCAGCAGGGCAATGCCAATGACGAAGCGCACGAGGCGATGGACCGGGCACTGGACGAAGCATTTGAGCGCGGCAAAATTGCCGGTCTGCAGGAAGCAATTCTCGCCATTATGGAACGGAACGGGAATGTGACGGACAGAATGAGACAGGATGTTTATGATAATGTGTATCATGATTCTCTTGTGAACTGGGTGAAGAGTTTTCGATAGAGAGACGGCGGTCAGAGCGTTTTTACGAAAAACGGCAGTAACCGCAGACACAGGGAATGCGGGGCGACACCGATAGTCATGCATAAATAAAAGGGGGCAATGCAATGAGATATAGAAATCCTGTGATATCCGGTTTTTATCCGGACCCAAGCGTATGTGCCGCAAACGGGAAATATTATATGGTGTGCAGTTCGTTTCAATATTTTCCGGGCGTACCGCTGTTTGAAAGCGGGGATTTGGTGAACTGGAAGCAGATCGGGTATGTGTTGACCCGGAAAAGTCAGATCATGTTGGAAAAAGTCAGCAGTTCCGGCGGTGTTTTTGCTCCGACGATCCGTTATCATGAAGGCCGTTTTTATATGGTCACGACGAATGACAGCACACATCAGAACTTTTATGTCTATACGGACGATATTTATAAAGAATGGTCCGAGCCAGTCTATGTAGCACAGGGTGGGATCGATCCGTCGCTTTATTTTGAAGACGGACATGCTTATTTTATGAGCAATGGCTGTGACGATAAAGGCAGGCAGGGCGTGACCCAGTGCGAGATCGATCTTGCGACGGGTAAAAAATTATCGGAAAGCAGATGTATCTGGCAGGGAACGGGCGGGCGTTATCTGGAGAGCCCGCATATGTACCGGATCGGGAATGATTACTATTTAATGGCGGCAGAGGGAGGTACGGAGTACGGACATATGATCACCTACGCCCGCGGAGAGAGCGTATGGGGGCCGTTTGAAGGATATGCAGATAATCCTGTGCTGACGAACCGTAATAAAGCGCCGTTTATCATTCAGGGTATCGGACACGGGGATCTGATTCAGGATCGTCATGGCGACTGGCATATTTTCTGTCTGGGATTCCGGCAGATGCATCTGTGGCGTCCCTATCATACGCTGGGGCGCGAAGTGTTTCTGATTCCGGTGCGCTTTGACGAGAGCGGGTGGTTCCAGGCAGGAATTGACGGGACAGCGGATTTTGAATATGAGTTAAAGGGAACATTTTCGCAGCAGATTCAAAAAGAATATACTTTTGAGAATACGGATTTCGGAGTCGAGTGGTGTTATCTGCGGCATCCTGACGAGAGCAGATATGAACTTTCCGGAGACCGTGCGGTGTTGTACGGCAGCAGGAATACACTGGATGATACTGCGTCGCCGACATTTATTGCCATGCGGCAGAAGGAGTTTGCGTTCACGCTTTCTATCCGCCTGAACATGCAGGAGACGGCGGAACGCGGGGAAGACACGACAGGTTCCGGACTGGGGACGGACATAGCTGGTATGGAAAGCGGGGAAGATACGGCAGGTTCCGGACTGGGGGCGGACATGGCTGATGCGGAAAGCAGGGAAGGCGCGGTCAGTACGGAAAACGGGAAGGATGCACTCAGACCGGAGGCCGGGGTCACGCTGTATTCTTGTGAAAATGAACACTATGAGGCGGCGCTGAGAAAGCGGTGTGCGGACAGTGCGGGAGAAAAGGGAGCGGGGGCTTCTTCGTCAGGAAGCGGCACCGGATATGAAGTGATCCTGCGCCTGAATATCGGGGGTATCAAGCATATACAGACGGCGCTTCCGATTCCGGGCGACAGCGCGAGGCTGGTCATAAAAGGTGAAAACACGGCGTATCACTTTTTTGTGGAAGCGGAGGAAAAAGAGCTTTATCTCGGCTCCGGCGAGGCAAAATATCTGTCAAGCGAAGTGGTTGAAGGTTTTACAGGCGTGATGATCGGCTGCTATGCTGTCGGAGACTGCAGGGCGGAGTTTACGGAGCTTAAGCTGAATTATGAGATGGCAGCAGGAATATAGGGATTTAAGAGCGTGCGAAATCGCACGCAGACGGGAGCAAGGTTGAAGACATCAGGTGAATTGCAGACGAAGTTGAAAAGCATAGATCGCCGGGGCTATCCGGCGTATAAAGATCTGCGCGGAGAATATGAGTTTGGAGGGTATATGCTTTCCATCGACCATGTCCAGGGCGATCCGTTTGCCGCGCCGTCGCGGGTATCGGTACATGTGCCGATGGCAAAGGCGGGATTTCCGAAAGAATATTATGCAGAGAAGCAAAAACGTATTACATTTCAGGATCACCTGACGCGGCTGTTCGCGCGTCAGCTAAGAGGGGGCAGCTTTCAGGCCAAAGGTTCCGGAAAGAGCGGGCTGCTCGCGGTATCGCACTGCGGGCAGGAGGTTTTGGAGCGCACGGCATGCCGCGTGGATGAAAAAAAGATCATTCTACGGTTTGAAGTCGGGTTTCCGGCAAACGGGCGTTCCGTAAATGCAGGAGAACTGGAAAAAATATTGTTTGGCATTTTACCGGAATGTGTACGGAAAAGTCTATATTATGCAAACATAGACAAGAAAGCACTTGGTGCGGCGGTCGCGCTCTGCGAGGATCAGCAGTATATCAGGAGGCAGCTTTCGGAGCGCGGACTTTGTGCGTTTATTGCGGACGGGTCGATCCTGCCGAGGCAGAGCGGCGTATCGGATAAGCCGCTTACCGGAGCGGTGCCGTTCGTGTCGCCTGAATCGCTGCGCGTGACGTTTACGCTTCCGAACCGCGGAGAAGTGAGCGGCATGGGGATCCGGGAAGGCATCACACTGTTTGTGGGCGGGGGATATCATGGCAAATCGACGATCCTTCAGGCAATACAGGACGGCGTCTATGATCATATAGGCGGTGACGGCAGGGAACTTGTCATCACACAGGAAAGTGCCGTCAAGCTGCGGGCGGAGGACGGCAGGAGTATTGCAAGTGTGGATATCACGCCGTTTATCAGACATCTGCCAAATAAAAAGGATACCGCGCATTTTTATACGGAAGACGCCAGCGGGAGCACATCGCAGGCAGCAGGGCTGATGGAGGCGGTTGAGAGCGGCAGTGTATTGCTGCTGATGGATGAGGATACTTCAGCAACAAACTTTATGATCCGCGACCGTCTGATGCAGGAGGTTGTAAAGAGTGAGGAAGAGCCGATCACGCCCTTTATAGAGCGTGTGAACGGGCTGTATGAACAAAAGGGCGTTTCCACGATCCTCGTTGCCGGCAGCAGCGGTTCATACTTTCACGTAGCGGATACTGTGATCCAAATGAAGGAATATGTTCCGATTGACATCACGGCGCAGGCAAAAGCTGCGGCGGAGCAGTTTTTGGTATTTCAGACCGTGCGGCAGCCATTTCCTGCATATGATGCGAAGCGATGTCCGAAACCGGACAGGCAGCTTCTTTCGGAAGAGCGCATAAAGATCAAAACATTCGGAAAAGACGAGGTATCCCTTGCGAAAAATACCGTGGTGCTGCGCGGCGTTGAGCAGTTAAAAGACGAGGAACAGACGCGGGCGCTCGGTTACGCGTTAAAAGTATTGGAAGAAAAGCAGTTTAACGGGATGCGTACCATTGTGCAGGCGGTGGATGCGCTGGAGGAGGAATTGGAAAAAGGTGGTCCGGAAGCGCTGTTTGGGCGCGGAGAGATTTCCGCATCACTGGCAAGACCCCGCAGGCAGGAGCTGTTTGCATGCGTAAACCGCTACCGGGGACTGACTTTTTGAATAAATTTTATATTATTTGTCATAAAATGTGAATTATAGGTTGCTTTTTTTTGATGACTATAGTAGAATGAATTCGAAAGTTCCTTTCAAGCTTCTTATATAAGAATGAAATTGTAAAAAATGAGCAGTCTATTTTGCAGGGAGGAGCGGCAATGGCAAAGAGAACGGCAAGATTTTATGCAGCTATGCTCATTGGAAAACTCGCTTACACGACTCAGAGACTGTTCGGCATGAATGCAACTTTTTTTCCGGGGAAGCTCGCGCTTCAGATCTGTCCCGATTTTATGGGACAGGTGGGAAGACCGAAGAATCTGATCGGAGTGACGGGAACGAATGGCAAGACGACGGTGTCCAACCTTTTGGTCGATCTGCTTGAAGCTGAGGGTATCAAGACCACGAATAACCGCAAGGGTTCCAATACGAAAGCGGGAGTGGCGTGTGCATTTCTCGTGAATGCGACGCTTGGCGGCAAGTCGAAGACTGAATGGGGCGTCATTGAGGTGGACGAGCGCAGTTCCATGCATATTTATCCGTTTATCAAACCGGATTATGTGGTGTGTACGAATCTGTTCCGCGATTCGATCATAAGGAATGCGCATGCGGAGTATATCGCAGGAATCATTTCGGCATATATGCAGCCTGAGACGAAGCTGATCCTGAATGCAGACGATCTGATCAGCAGCGGGGTCGCACCAGATAATCCGCGCGTGTATTACAGCATCAGCCGTCTTCCTACAGATACTGAGACTTGTCACAACATCATCAACGACTGCCAGATCTGTCCGAAGTGTGCGGCGAGACTTGTCTATGATTATGTGCGTTATCACCAGATCGGAAAAGCGCATTGCCCGAATTGCGGATTTGCTTCACCCGTACCTGACTATGAGGCGAAAGTGGATTTTGCGCAGCACAGCATGGTATTGACCGAACGCGGGGAAGCGCAGACGTATTCACTGATCAGCGACAGCATTTTTAATGTGTATAATCAGGTCGCGGTAACAACACTTTTGCGTGAGATGGGCATGAGTCCCGATGAGCTGCGTGACGGATTTTCGAAGCTTCATATCGTGGACACGCGTTATCATAAGACGAAGGTGAACGGGATTGAAGTGATCGATCATATGGCAAAGGAGCACAATCCGGTGGCATGTTCTGTGGTGTTTGACTATTTGTCAAAGGAACCGGGAACCAAAGAAATTTTATTTTTGCTGGATGATGAAAAAATCCTGGAAAATATGACATGGATGTATGACTGCGATTACGAAAAGCTGAACTCGCCGCTCGTGGAGCGTATCGTAGTGCCGGGGAACCGGGCAAAGGATCAAAAGCTCAGACTGATGATGGCGGGGATACCGGAAGAAAAGATCGTGATTGGGATGACGGACGAAGAGGCGCCTGATTATTTGCATCTGGAAGGAACGGATCAGGTGTTTGTATTGCATCAGTGTTATAAACCCGATCTGTCCCATAAGCTACATCAACGGATCGAAGAATTGATCCGTAAGAGGGGAGCGTGAGTTTGACAATGTCTGATGCAGCAGGGGAAAAGGACGTTGTTGTGGAAACACTGTTTCCGGAGATCGCGAATCTTTACGGTGATCATGCCAATATCCGTTATTTGAAGCTGTGTATGCCGGAAGCGGAATATGTTGAAGATTCCTTGAGCGGTGAGCCGTATTTTGCGGCACATAAGCCCGATATGATCTATATGGGGCCTATGACCGAACGGGGGCAGGAGCTAATCATAGAGAAGCTGCAACCGTATAGGGCACGCATTGAGGAATTGATCGGAGAGGGGGTTCTCTTTCTGATCACCGGAAATGCGATGGAAGTCTTTTGGGACGCCATCGAAAACGAGGATGGGAGTCGCATTGAAGGGCTTCACATATTCCATTATACGGCAAGGCGCGATATGTTCCACCGCTATAACAGCGCCGTCATGGGAAAGTTTGAGGACATGACACTGGTCGGTTTCAAGAGTCAGTTCACCTTAAGCTACGGTGATAACAGCAAGGAATTTCTATATGAAGTAACAAAAGGGGACGGGCTCAATCGCGAGCATAAGCTGGAAGGCGTACGCCGTAACCGTTTTATGGGAACTTATACGATTGGTCCGATCCTGCTCTTAAACCCGGATTTTGCATTATATATCCAAAGACAGCTTGGAGCCGCCAAGCCCCATCTGGTCTATGAACGTGCGATGCGGGATGCATACGAAGAGCGAGTGAGACAGTATGAGTCTACGGAGTTTGTACTGTTGTGAGAAAGTTGATAAGTGGAGAGTGCTCATCTCCATTATCATAAAAGTAAATGAAAAACAATGTAGTGTAAAACACGGGATCAAGCACAATACTTCGTGTGAGAAAGGATTGGAGTATGGGGCAGAACATCCAAATTTTAACAGAAGGAGAGAGAAGATGAGCAAAGACAAGACAAATCTTACAGAATGCGAACAGTTGGTAATGAAGATCATTTGGGAATCCGAAGAGGAGCTTACGCTGCCGGATATCGTTAAAGGTGTAAACGATCGCTTTGACAAGGCATGGAAACCGCAGACCGTGTCGACATTTCTTGCAAGACTGGTCAGAAAAAATTTCCTGACTTCTTATCGCAGCGGACGGACATTCTTTTATCAGCCCTTAGTGAGTGCAAAAGATTACGGAGATAAAATGATCAAGCACTGCGTTGAATTTTGGGGAAATGACGACGCAGGAGAAATGCTGTGTGCCTTGAATGACAAAAGGCCTCTGCGCAGCGACGAGATCGAGAAGATCAAGGAGCTGGTCAATAAGTTATAATTTACGCTTAATCGAATCATTTTGATATGGCATGGCGGGTGTGGAACAGCGATGATGCTGCCATAAAAATGGGAGGGCATACATAGAAGTGCTTTATCCCCGAAAAGAGGATTTTGCGAAGAGATATCCTGTAAACTGGAAGATCTCTTTAGACAGGATCCTCTTTTTGCGCTGCATGAAGAAGGTTTACTTTCCCTGGTTCATATCTTTCATAATGCCGACAAGACGTTCTAACTGTACCATGCTCATTTTGCTTAATTCCTGAACGGCAATCTTGATCTCAAGAGGAAACGCGGCGCCTGTATCAAAAAATTCCTGTGGTGTGATCTCAAAATAATCGCAGATCGTAAAGAATGTTTTCATGCTCGGAAGTGTTTTTCCGTTTTCTAATTTATTGACATAACCTTCGCTCAGACCGAGGGTAAGACTCATATCGCGCGCAGAGACACCCATGTTCATTCTAAGCTGTGTTAAGCGGCTGCAAAATTCTTTTTGATAACCCAAATCGTTCATAATAACCCTCATTTCTGCACACGGGCTGTGCATACTGCGCGAGTATGAATAATAATAGTATGCACTTTGGTATTATTATATAGTATGGGTAGAGAAAGAACGGGGAGTAGTATTCGCTAAAATCACAAATATATGGAGTGATGGTGCATGTATGGGCGGTTGGAAGAGAATTTGGACCAATTTTCGAAAAATACCACAAAATGACAGCCAAATAAACCATTTGGTGATATAATAACCGCAAAAGGAAAACAAGCGACTGCGAAGCAGGCATTTGTTTTCCTGCGGTTATTAACGAGCAAACGCCCGATGAAATCGGGCATAGAGCGCTGAAAGCGCGGGTTTGCGAGTTTTAGGAATAGTGCAAAAGGAAAACAAGCGACTGCGAAGCAGGCGGATGGGAGAAGGGATGAAAAGATTTACTGGCATTCGAAAACAGACAGACAATCGTTTTTTGAATTTATACGAGATGGACGCGCTTACCGAAAGCGGACAGTCATTTTCGTACTATTTTGCGAGCCGCAACGGGGCAGACCGGATCAAGGCGCGCACGCATGATGTGCATGCGGAGGGAATTGTCATTTATCCGGTCTGGCAGGATGAGCCGGACAAGCTTGTACTGATCCGCCAATACCGATATCCGATCGACGCATGGCTTTATGAGCTGCCGGCAGGACTGATCGATGAGGGAGAGACGGCGGCGCAGGCGGCGGTGCGTGAGATGAAGGAGGAAACGGGGCTTACGTTTACCGTATATGAGGGCGGCGATCCCGCATATCGAAAGGCGTTTTTTCTGGGGGCGGGGATGACGGACGAGAGTTCGCAGGCAGTGTTCGGCTATGCGTCGGGAACGCCGCACACGGATTTCAAGGAAGCAACGGAATCCATTCAGGTGCTGACCGCCGACCGGACGGAGGCAAAGAGAATCCTGCGTGATGAACGGGTCTCGCTGCGCTGCGCGTATTTGCTCATGCAGTTTATCCATATGAATGAAAAATTTCCATTCGCTTTTCTGGAATAATGTGTATAATGGAATCAGCACTTTTTTTAGAAAATAAGATCAATGACAGAGAGGGACGGCAATGATCAAGGAGACATTAAACGGGACATGGCGCATGCGCCGGGTCGGGCAAACACAGGAATATCCGGCGGTGGTGCCGGGTTCCGTGCTCTCAGCACTTATCGATGCGGGGGCGGTGGATGATCCGTATTTTAGGGACAACGAGTACCATATCAGGGAATTGTTCTGGCATGATTATGAATTTTTCAGAAGCTTTACGGTAAGCGCAGCACAGCTTTCCCATGAAAAAATAGAACTGGTCTGCCACGGGCTTGATACGCTGGCGGAAATCTTTCTAAACGGGACGAGCATTGCAAAGACCTCGGATATGCACAGAACCTACCGCTTTCCGGTGGGGCCCCTGCTCCGTGAGGGAGAAAACGAGATACGGATCGTGTTTTCGTCGACGCTCCGCTACATAGAAAATTACCGGACTGACAAAGGAAAAGAGATCGGGTATATTGCGTCGGGCGCCATGCGGGGGAATCAATATCTGCGCAAAACCCATTCCATGTTCGGATGGGATTGGGGCGCACAGCTTCCCGATGCCGGGATCTGGAGGGATATTGAGCTGATCTGTTACAGTGAGGCGCGTATTGCTGATGTAAAGATCCGCCAGCGGCACGGGGAAGGCACGGTAACGCTCCGCGTCGAGACGGCGCTGGAGATCTTAGAACAAAAAAATTATAAGGTGTCCGTGACGCTTGCCCCGTCCTATTTTAACGGGAAGAAGCTTCCTGCGACCGAGGTGCTTGCAAAGACGGCAATGGTCATGGCGGGCAGTGACAGCCTCAGCGTGGAGCTGATCGTGGAAAAGCCGAGGCTTTGGTGGCCGAACGGACTGGGCGACCAAAACCTGTACTGCCTGCATATTGGCTTGAAACCTGCCGGAGCGGCGGCGGGCGGAGCGGCAGCGCTTCAGATCCTTAAAACGGAGCCGATCGACGAACGGGATTATACGATCGGTCTGCGCACGCTCACCGTATCGCAGGACGAAGACGAATGGGGGTCTGAATTCTGTTTTCAGGTCAACGGCATAAAACTGTTCTCAAAGGGAGCTAATTATATTCCGGAAGACTGTATCTATTCCCGTATTACAAAGCAGCGTATCGACATGCTGCTCAGCAGTGCCAAAAGAGCAAATTACAATACGATCCGCGTATGGGGCGGCGGTTATTATCCGTCGGATACCTTTTACGAGCTTTGCGACCGTTACGGACTCATTGTATGGCAGGATCTGATGTATGCGTGCAATGTGTACGAGCTTACGGACGAGCTGGAACAAAACATCATAGCCGAGACGCATGACAATGCCGTGCGTCTTCGCCATCATGCATCGCTCGGCTTATGGTGCGGCAATAATGAGATGGAATCCGGCTGGGCGCACTGGCCTGATTTTCAGCTTGAGACGCCCTATGCGCGCGCCGATTATATCAAGATGTTCGAATACATCCTGCCGAAAGCTTTGCGGGAGGCGGACGATACGACCTTTTACTGGCGGTCCTCGCCGTCATCGGGGGGATGCTTTGATGACCCGGATGATGCGAACCGCGGAGATACGCACTATTGGGCGGTTTGGCACGGGCAGCTTCCGTTTTCCGATTATCAGAATCATTTTTTCAGGTTCTGTTCCGAATTCGGTTTCCAGTCGTTTCCGTGCCATAAAACGGTGGAAAGCTATACGCTGCCGGAAGACCGCAATATTTTTTCTCGTGTGATGGAGGATCATCAGAAAAATGATTCCGCAAACGGAAAGATGCTCTACTATCTTTCCGAGAATTTCCGTTACCCGAAGGATTTTAACAGTCTGCTCTATGTGACGCAGATCTTACAGGCAGTCGCGGTCAAGAGCGGCGTCGAGCATTGGCGCAGAAACCGCGGGCGCTGTATGGGCACGCTTTATTGGCAGATCAATGATAACTGGCCCGTCGCATCATGGGCAAGTATTGATTATTTCGGCAGATGGAAGCCGCTCCACTATATGGCGGCACGTTTCTATGCGCCCGTGGCAGGATCCCTTGTGCGGGTCGCGGCGAAAGAAGGAGATGCGTGTCCGGTGGAGGCGCACTGCCAGAATGAGTCGCCCGCACGCGTTACGGTAAAGGCGTCGCTGTCGCTAAAAACAATGACATTTCAGGTGCTGCGGACTGTGCAGGCGGAGGCAGTGCTAGAGCCGTTTACTGCATGTTGTCTGTTAAAAGAGGACTATGGGGAGCTTCTGCAGCAGGAGATCCGCACAAGCAGACCGCCTGAAAAGTGTTCCGCTCCGACGGCACGCCATGCGCGCGAGGACGTGTTTGTGGAAGCGGTCTTTACCATAACGGATGAAAAGGGGAGCGTGACGAAGCAGACGGAACAGGAAGTACTCCTGCCCTATAAGTATATGCGGCTGCAGGAGGTTTCGGTAAAAGCACAAGTTGCGGAACGCGAGGACGGGAAGGCTTATGAGATCGCATTGACCGCGGACGCTTACGCGCCGTTTGTGACGCTTGACTTTGACGACGCAGACGTCATCTTATCGGACAACTGCATCAGTATCACGGGCACGGAACCGTATGTCGTGACACTCGATAAAAAAGATATTATGAACGGCAGCTTTGCGGACGCGCAGGATGTGCAGTCGCGCTTAAAGATCATGAGTCTGCGGGATACGTATTGAGTATCAGAAGGAAAAGCCAAATGATGGAACAGCCGGGTAAAAGAACAGCCGGATTAAAGAACGACCGGGTAAAATAATAGCTGAATGGCAGATAAATCAAATAAAAAGTAATTCAAAAATGGGAGGTTACAGATGGGAGTACAATATTTCGAGAAAGAGCGCGTGTTCAAGCTGGATACGCCGCACAGCAGCTATCTGATCGGCATCATTGACGAAGAAAATTTCGTCGGTCACATTTATTATGGTAAAAAAATAGAAAGCCATGAGCTCACGTATCTGCTGCGCACGGAGGAGGCGCCGTTCGTGCCGAGCAAAAATAACCGCGACAGGTTATCGTTTTTAGATTCCTGCCCGATGGAATATCCGACGCACGGTTTGGGGGATTTTAGGGAGGACGCGGTCAGCGTGCGCACGGAGGGCGGACATACGGCATTGCAGCTCTCTTATGAAAAGCACGAGATTTGTGCGGGTAAACAGAAGTTGGAAGGACTTCCGGCAACGTTTGGCGGGGAGAAGGAGTGCACGACCTTACAGCTTCATTGTGTGGACAGGATTCTTGGCCTGCGCGTGATCCTTTGCTACACGGCATTTGAGGATGTGGATGTGATTGCAAGGAGCGTGCGGGTCGTCAACGAGGGCGCTGAGAAAATTTACTTAACGAAAGTCATGAGCGCCTGTCTGGATATGGACAACCGGGATTTTGACCTGATCACGCTGCACGGTTCATGGGCGCGTGAACGGCATATCAACCGGAGACGCGTTTCCTTAGGCATGCAGGGCGTATCTTCCCTGCGCGGGGAGTCGAGCCATCAGGAGCACCCGTTTATGGCGCTTTTGTCACACAATGCCGACGATGAGCACGGCGAAGTGTATGGCATGAGCTTTGTCTATTCGGGAAATTTTATTGCGCAGACGACGCTTGGCCAGTTTGATACCGTGCGTGCGGTCATCGGTATCCATCCGACGGATTTTTGTTGGAAATTAGAGCCGCAGGAGAGCTTTCAGGCGCCGGAGGCAGTCATGGTCTATTCGTCTGAGGGGCTTGGCGCCATGAGCAGAAGCTTCCACGATTTGTTCCGCAGACACCTGATCCGCGGCGAATATAAGGATAAGAAAAGACCGATCCTCATCAACAACTGGGAAGCGACCTATTTTGATTTTAATACGGAGAAACTCATTGCGATCGCAAAACAGGCGTCCGAGCTTGGTATTGAGATGCTCGTCATGGACGACGGCTGGTTCGGGCACAGAAACGACGATAATTCTTCTCTCGGGGACTGGTTTGTCAATGAGCAAAAACTGCCGGGAGGATTAAAGTATCTTGTGGACGAAGTAAACCGGCTTGGTATGAAATTCGGTATCTGGCTTGAGCCGGAGATGATCTCTCCCGATTCCGAATTGTACAGCGCACATCCTGACTGGGCGATCTCGATTCCAGGCAGGACGGCGGGGCTCTGCAGGAACCAGTATGTGCTTGACCTGTCACGTCAGGAGATCGTAGACTATGTCTATGAGCGGATCTCCGCGATTCTTCACAGCGCGAATATTGAATATGTGAAATGGGATATGAATCGTCAGCTTGCCGATCTCGGAAGCACCGGACTGCCTGCAGACCGTCAGGGCGAACTGTTCCACCGCTATGTGCTCGGCGTCTATCAGCTTCAGGAACGCATGATCACGGAGTTCCCGCATCTGCTTCTGGAAAACTGTTCGGGCGGCGGTGCGCGCTTTGACGCAGGAATGCTCTATTACAGCCCGCAGATCTGGTGCTCGGATGATACGGATGCGATTGAACGGTTAGAGATTCAGGAGGGGACGGCGCTCGTCTATCCGCTTTCTGCGATGGGCGCGCATGTCAGTGATTGTCCGAACCACACGGTCGGCAGGGTGACGCCGTTTGAGACGCGCGGTTATGTTGCACTGGCAGGAACGTTTGGATATGAGCTGGACGTGACGAAAATTTCCGAGGAAGACCGGAAACTCATTCCCGAACAGGTGAAAATGTATCATGCCTATAACGACCTCGTGCGCGAGGGAGATTATTACCGCATTGCTTCTTATTCGGAGAATCATAAATATGACTGCTATATGGTTGTTTCCAAGGATAAAAAGGAAGCCCTTGTGACGTTTGTCCAGGTGATGATGCGCCCGAACTATCATTCGCGCCGCATCTGCTTAAAGGGACTAGATCCTCAGAAAAATTACCGTATTGAGGGGCAGGAACGCATCTACTCCGGCGAGGCGATGATGTATGCGGGCATTCAGGTGGAGAATCCGTGGGGCGATTTCCGGGGAAGACTGTTTCATATTGTGGAGGCATAGGGTGAGCGATGCAATTTATACATGTAGATGAGGGAAAACTGCATATTGTTTTTGGCATTACGGAAAAGAATCAGATCAAGCTGCTACATTTTTCAGCGGTGGAATTTGATGAAAAAAAGCTCTGCAAAGAGCCGCAGTTTATTGACGAGATGTTCCAGCTCGTACAGGTGAATTTTTCGGGATATGACCGTCCTTATGAAAAACACGGGAATAAATATATCGCGACGGTGCCGGGCTATACGCTTGCCTATGAGGGCATGAAGGATTCCCGGAATGCGATCGGGCGCAAGCTTGTCATTACGCAGAAGGATGCGGCGACGGGCGCGTATGTCGTGACGACCTGGCAGTTTTATGAGGGAACGCAGATCGTGCGTATGTGGAACGAGGTATTCAACGAGGGAAATGAGACGCAGACTTTAGAGTACCTTTCAACCTTTTATTATGCGGGGATCGAGAAAGAGGGAGAGGGTTCCACCGACGATAAAATGGAACTGCGGATCTGTCATAACGGCTGGCAGAAAGAAATGAACTGGCAGACGTACTCGTTTCCGGAGCTTGGATTCGGTCAGACGCAGCCGACGGTCTATCAGCGTACGAGTAAGACGATCGAGGTGACGAATACCGGAAACTGGTCCACGAAAGAATATCTGCCGATGGGCTATCTTGCCAATACAGAAGCGGACAGCGCGCTCTATTGGCAGATCGAGCACAACGGCTCATGGCACTGGGAGATCGGCGACCAGAACCGGCATTTTTATGTGGCGGTAAGCGGCCCGACCGAAATCCAGTCTCACTGGTATAAAGTGCTGGAGCCGGGAGATTCCTTCTGCTCGGTTCCGGTTGCGGTCGGTGTCGGGGCGGCGGATTTTAATGAGGCAATGGGAGAACTGACAAAATATCGCAGGAAGATCCGCAGACCCAATCAGGACAATGAGAAGCTGCCTGTCATATTTAACGATTATATGAACTGTCTGTTCGGCGATCCGACGAGCGAAAAAGAATTTCCGCTCATTGACGCGGCGGCAAAGGCGGGTTGTGAATACTTTGTGATCGACGCGGGCTGGTATGCGCCGGGTTTATGGTGGGACAGCGTCGGCGAGTGGCAGGAGTGCCGCGAGCGCTTTCCGAACGGAATCCGCGAGGTGACCGACTATATTCGCGGGAAAGGAATGGTTCCGGGCGTCTGGCTGGAACTGGAGGTCATGGGAATCTGCTGTGAAAAAGCAAAGAGCGTGCCGGACGACTGGTTTTTTGTACGCCATGGAAAACGGGTGTATGACCGGAGCCGCTATCAGCTGGATTTTCGCAATCCGGCAGTGATCAGCCATGTGAATGAGGTGATTGACCGTGTTGTGAATGAATATGGCGTCGGCTATATCAAGATGGATTATAATATCGAGCCGGGGATCGGAACCGAGCTGTATGCGGACAGTGTCGGCGACGGGCTTATGCAGCACGAGAAAGCCTATCTGGACTGGCTTGACGAGGTGTTTGAGAAATATCCTGATCTGGTCATCGAGAACTGCGGCAGCGGCGGACTGCGCATCGATTATGCGTTGCTTTCGCGTTACAGCATCCAGTCCACATCCGATCAGGAGGATTATATCAATTACGCGACGATCGCGGCAAATGCGGCGTCGGGCGTGACGCCGGAGCAGGCGGCGGTCTGGTCGTATCCGCAGCGCGAGGGCATGAAAGAAAAAGAGGGATCGCTCAGAGAAAGGGCTGACATTTTAGAGGAAACCGTTTATAATATGGTCAATACCATGCTGCTGCGCATTCATCAGAGCGGACATTTGGCGGAATTGTCCGACAATCGCTTTGCGCTGGTAAAAGAGGGGATTGACTATTATAAATCCATACGTGCTGATATTGCGCGTGCGCTGCCGTACTGGCCGATCGGGACGGCGGACAGCAGGGACGGCCTGCTTGCATCCGCGCTTGTCACGGATGAGCGGATGATTCTTGCGGTGTGGCGCAGGGGCGGGGAACAGGCGCGTGTTATTCTGCCGCTTGCAGAGGGCTTTCACGGGAAGCGTGCGGTTGAGGTGCGCTGTGTATATCCGGCGGCGGAGCAGGCTGATGTTTCGGGAGAACCGTTCAGACAGGAACTTACCTGTAATTTTGATTTTAACCCGGTGACGGGCGAGCTGGTGGCAGACTTACCAAAACCCGTTATGGCGAGGATCTTTGAGATCACACTGCGATGATGCATATACGCGTTTATAGGCGTTTTGCAAATGCCGGAAATATCGAATTAGGCGATTGCGAAACACACTAATAAGGTGCATGGATTGTATATTTTGCACAATGATATACGTATCAAAAGGCGTTTCGCAAATGCCTGAAACATCAAATAGGAGCAAGGAGGAACAGATAACATGGCAATGGTACAGGAAATCAGGGATCATCTGGTCGGTACGATCATTCCGTTCTGGAAGCGTCTGCGGGATGATGAGCACGGCGGCTACTACGGTTACATGGATTTTGACTTACAGGTGGACAGGCGGGCGGTGAAAGGCTGCATCTTAAACAGCCGCATCACATGGTTTTTTGCAAACGCTTACACGCTCTTAAAAGATCAGTCACTATTGGATGAGGCACGGCACGGCTATGAGTTCATGAGGGATTTCTGCATTGATAAAGAAAACGGCGGCATTTTTTGGTCGATGACCTATGACGGAAAGCCGGAGGATTCGACGAAACATACTTATAATCAGGCGTTTGCGGTCTATGCACTTTCTTCTTATTATGAGGCGAGCGGGGATAAAGATGCGCTTGCGCTTGCGTATGATCTGTTCCATATCATTGAGGAGCGCTGTACGGACGAGCTCGGCTACAAGGAGGCGTTCAACTTAAAGTTTGAGGAGGTCGAAAACGACAAGCTTTCTGAGAACGGTGTGATCGCGGAAAAGACCATGAACACGCTGTTGCATGTATTCGAAGGCTATACAGAGCTGTATCGCGTTGATCATAACCCTGAGGTAAAAGAAAAACTGGAATGGATGATGGACACGTTTGCCGATCATATGTATAACCCCGAACTGCACCGTCAGGAAGTGTTCTTTGACCGCGAGTACCATACACTCATCGATCTGCATTCCTACGGGCATGATATTGAAACGGCATGGCTGATCGACCGCGGCGTTGAGGTTCTCGGCAATCCACATTATGCTGAAAAGATGACGCCGGTCACGAAGGATCTGACAGCACAGATTTACAAGATCGCGTTCGACGGGCATTCCCTGCATAACGAATGCGAGCGCGGCGTTGTCAATACATCCCGCATCTGGTGGGTGCAGGCGGAGACGATCGTCGGATTTCTGAACGGTTATCAGATGGATCCGTCCAAAAAAGAATATCTGGAGGCGGCGCGCTCCGAGTGGGAGTACATCAAAGAGCATCTGATCGATGCCCGCGAAGGCTCCGAATGGTTCTGGGAGGTTGACATTGAGGGAAATCCCACATCGAAAAAACCGATCGTGGAACCGTGGAAATGCCCGTACCATAACGGAAGGATGTGTATTGAAGTTATCCGCCGTGCGGAGGAAATGGATGTGGAGCTATAACGTGAAAAAGTACTTCTAACCGCTTATGCCAAAGGGCATTTCGCGGAGAAGTACTAAGTTTCATGCCGAAAAATGCCTGAGCGAGCCTGCTCGCTCTGAGTACGGGCATTTTTCATGGTGATTTGAGATTCTGCAAAGTGGAACCATAAGAGTTAAGGAGGAGGAACCCTATGTTACATGAACAGTATTATGTAGAACTCGCAAAGCAGAAGAAGCTGCTGGAGCGGAAAAATGTAAAAAGCGATCTCTATAACGGTATTTACGACCGTTATCAGTATCCGGTATTGACGAGCGGCCATATTCCGCTGACATGGCGTTATGACTTAAATCCAGAGACTAACCCGTATTTTATGGAGCGTCTCGGCATCAATGCGGTCATGAACTCCGGTGCAATCGAGTTAAACGGAAAGTTTTATCTGGTCGCAAGAATTGAGGGCAATGACAGAAAATCATTTTTTGGCGTTGCGGAGAGCGATAACGGGATCGACGGCTTCCGGTTCTGGGATTATCCGATCCTGCTTGACGATACATGTCCGGAGGAGACCAATGTATACGATATGCGCCTGACGAAGCATGAAGACGGCTACATTTACGGCGTGTTCTGCTCCGAGAGCAAGGATACGACCGTGAACGATCTGTCGGCGGCAGTTGCGGCGGCAGGCATTGTCAGGACGAAGGACTTAAAGAACTGGGAGCGCCTTGAGAACTTAAAGACCTTAAATTCCCCGCAGCAGAGAAATGTCGTACTGCACCCGGAATTTGTAAACGGCAAGTATGCGTTCTATACAAGACCGATGGATGATTTCATTGATACCGGTTCGGGCGGCGGCGTCGGCTTCGGACTGTGCGACGACATTACCCATGCGGTCATTGACGAGGAGATCATCACGAGCAAGCGCAAATACCATACGATCACCGAGGCGAAAAACGGTGCGGGCGCCGTGCCGATCAAGACGCCGAAGGGATGGATCCACATTGCGCACGGCGTGCGCAATACGGCTGCAGGTTTGCGCTATGTCATCTATGCGTTTGCAACCGACTTAAACGATCCGTCAAAAGTGATCGCGGAGCCGTCCGGTCTGCTGATCGGACCGCACGGAAAAGAACGGGTTGGTGACGTCAGCAATGTCGTGTTCACGAATGGCGCGATCGCGCGGGAGAACGGGGATGTTTATATTTACTATGCTTCGAGCGATACGAGGATGCATGTCGCAACGACGACGATCGACAGGCTGATCGATTATGTGTTCCATACGCCGGAGGATCCGGGGCGCTCCGTGGAATGCGTCGCACAGCGCTGTGAGCTGATTAAGAAGAATCTGGAGTTTTTGGGCAGATAAATGTAACTAAGGCTTAGAGATATAAAAAATGGTAAGGCAAGTGATTGTGGACTTGTCTTACCGTTTTTTCTTCTTGATAGAAGAATGAAAAAATATAAAAGTAAAGAAATAAATAGAAAGCGAAAAAATAATACAAAAGTAGAGATACAGTTGACAAAGAATTAGCATGGTGTTAAACTATAAATTAAAATATGATATAGAAGTGAATAGAACCCAATGAATAATGAGTTGCTTCATGTATTGAAAAAAATAGAGGAAGAAGTTTATTTGAACCCGCAATATACGGTGGATCAATTATGTTGGGATTTGCAGGACAGAAAAGATTTTTTTTCTGGGGAAGAATTAAAGATGCGGGCTGAAAGTGTCACCATACTATGCGATATTAAATTCGAGTGGACAAAAAAAGAAAGAGCCGTTCGATTTCTGTCATATTATCTTCAAAATGTCGAAAAGTTTGAGGAATTAAAAGAAATTTTACAAGATGTTAAATCAAAAGAAGTCTTAGAATGGCTGATTAAGAAAAATATGGCATATGCAGTCTGTGGTGATATAGCAAAAAGGCTATATGATAATCTTGATTGTGTGGTCTCAATAGACAGAGATAAGAGAATTGTTCATTATCAAAATATATTTGAGGTACATGGATATCGGATTTATGCAAGTGAACAAGAGCTGTATGATACATGGGTAAGGAAGCAGTATTTGCTAGAGGGGATTTGTGAGCCGGAGAAGGGGGATGTTGTTCTTAGTGTGGGAGCATTTTATGGTGAGACATCTATTTGGTTTTCCGAACGGGTTGGTGATTTTGGAAAAGTGTACGCGTTTGAGGCGGTTGCGCGGAATGCTTGGGTAGCGGAGTGTAATTGTAGAAGAAACGGCATAAAAAATATTTTGGTAGAAAATAGTTGTTTATGGAGTGCAGAACAGAGTGTTTACGTGGAGCAAGATGATGCGGCTAGTCGTGTATCTGAAAATACTGAAGGAACTGAAATGAAAGCGATAACTTTGGATACATATTGTGAAAAGAATCGGATTTCAAAAGTGGATTATATCAAAATGGATATTGAAGGGGCTGAGTATGAAGCTTTGTTGGGGACGGAAAATGTAATCCGGAAAAACAAACCAAAGCTTGCAATTTGTGTGTATCATTCCGCAGAAGATTTTATACGGATTCCGCAAAAGATTAAAGAGTATGTACCTGAATATAGATTATATTTGTCACATAAGAATGAAGATTTGAATGAGACGGTTGTGTTTGCAACGGTATAGGATAAAAATGGAACAGAAATTATCATTGGAAGAACAAATGGTTGTCGCACTGTCAGCGGTTCAGGCAGATGAGTGTCACATAGGAAAAATGGGGGTATCATCGCTAGACTGGGATATGGTTATGAATATCGCAAAAGAGCAGGATGTATATACGATTGTCTGCCACAATATTGAGCGTTTCCAACACTTACTTCCAAAGGTTCCTATTGATTATCAATATTTGAAGTATCGCGAAATCTATAAAAAGGTTTATAGAGCAGAAATGAAAAAACTTGAGCAGGCATTGGATTACGCAGGAATTCGGGTGTTCTTTTTCAAAGGATATGTACTTGACAAGACAATTTATCATGGACTACGTGACTATTCCGATGTTGACATTTCGGTTGATAGCGACAATTATGAAGGTTTCTTAAAAGTTTTAGAAGCACTGGGGTATATAAACGTACCGCACAATATGGGGTTTGGGATGAAGGAGGCTTTTCTTCAAACGGCGGAAATGGTGGGAGAATCCATAAAGATCGTGGGGAGATTTGAAATTTGTATTGATATACACAAAATAGCAAAGCAGAGTCCCGATTATTTGGATTATTTTTGGAATGATTCAGATGCGATTAAATGTGTGTGCATGCCAAGATTGTATGAACATTGTGTTTTGTCATGCCGACATGCGTGGAGACACTATCCGCATCCTTATAGAATGATAGAGCATCGACACTCGATGACATTAAAAAACTTGATGGATATAAGAGAACTATATTGTTTAATACGACAAGAGGATGAAGAACTGGAATTCTTTCAATATGCTAACAGAATAAGGGCTGTCCATGTAGTGAGTGAAATGTTGTATTTAACGGAACGTATCTTCGGAGATTTTGTTTCGGAGCAGTTTAAGTTTTCTTTTTTTAGCAGAGTGAAGCATGATTATGATGATGGTGTGATTATTTCTAAGTTTGAAGATAGGTTATTTTACAAGGAGGAAGAGAAAGAAAAAGCCATTATTCTGACAAAAAAGCATTTGGAGATGTTAGCCAATGGGAAAGAAATGATTTGCAGGAAGATTTTGAATCAAATATATAAAGGAGAAGCCGCATTTGCACTCCCGGTTGAAATATCCACAACAACATGCGGTTATTGGTATGATATTTATGGCGGATATTGTAAAAATATGGACGAAAAGCAGGCAAATGTTGGATTGTACTGGAATGACAGGTTGTTTGTGTTGATAGCCGATATAGAAGAAAGTGATTGTAGCTTTTTGGAACATGATTATGAGGAAGAGACGCGGGATTGTATCGTGTTAAATTTTGTATCTCAGGATATTACGCTGCGGATTAGTCCGGTCAGTTACAATAAATGTCCGGTATATCAGGTCTTGCAGGAAAAAAGAGTAAAAGTTGCGGAATGTTTATTTGATATGCGATTACGGGATGGCGGTTACCAATGTGCCATTTGTATACCGTGGGATTTCTTAAACATAGTTCCTTTTGTGAATTGTACATTTGTGTTATATATCAATTTTTATGTAGGAAAGGCGATTGAATTTGGCAAAGATATTTTGATGCCGTTTGGATATTCTACAACTGTAAGAATTGTGGATAGTAAGGGAGGGACAAAATGAATTATATAGCAAATCCGAAGTGTATCAATGAAAGAGTGGAAGACGGTGTGATCATATTAAATGAGGAAAATGGAAATACGATTGTCCTGAATGAGACGGCAGCATTTTTATATGAACACATCACATTAGGCTCGGAGGAAGCGGTGATAAAGGCTTTGTGCTCAATACTGGAGGACAGGGTGGATATAGAGACTGTTGAGAGAGACTGCAAAGAATGTATTCAGCGGATGACAGACGCTCAGGTGTTATTGGAGGCGGGAAATGTTTGAAAATCAGCGGTTTGTTATAACAAATTTGTATGTCGAATTGACTTCTTCTTGTAATTTACGATGCAGGCATTGCTATAATTCATCCGGTTCGCCGGGGAAAGAATTGCCGATAAAATTGCTAAAAGCAGCTATTCGTCAGGCAAAAGAAGACGGAGTCCGATTCATTAGCTTATCAGGAGGTGAGCCGCTTTTATACGGAAGTATATGGGAATTAATGGATTATCTAAGTGATATGGATATCTTCTTTTTGTTAATTACAAATGGCACTTTGCTTGAGCGCGATGTCGTTCAAAGATTGACAAAATATCGTTGTAACATTCAATTGAGTTTGGATGGTCCTGATTCCGAATCGCATGATGCTGTCAGGGGAAAAGGGAACTTTGATCGGGCAGTTAGTAACATCAAAAAATTGCATGAGAGTGGGTTTGAAGGAAATGTGGTTATCAAAGGGGTATTGACGGAATATCTCACGGAACAAAGCATTCAAAAATATCGTTTGTTGGCGGAGGAAGTGGGAGCGGTAAAGGTTGAGTACGGATGGCTTAATCGGACAGGAAGAGGTAAGGATAATTACGAAGACTTGTTTATTGGCAAGGATAGGATTGCAGAATATATAGAGATACTGCATAAAAATCAGTATAAAGATGATCGGTTGGAGATATCCGATATCGGGTATACAGACAAGTGCCCACTGGTATCAGTTGAAGAAAATCCATTAGAAGTCAGTCCTAAAATAACTTATGATGGGAATGTGTTTCCGTGTCAAATGTTTGTGGATGATGAATTTGCTCTGGGAAATATTTATAAACAAACGCTGATGGAATGCATACAGGGGGAACGGTTTCTGAAACTGTTAGAATTGCTTTCGTTAAGGAAAGAATTTATGCCAGCGTGTCAACGTTGTGTATACAAAATTCATTGTTCACGCGGTTGCCCGGCATTAGGGGTTAACCAAGGGAATCTGTTTGCGTGTGATGAGTTCTGTAAAGCGCGGAAAATGGAGTTTTCAGACAAGCTGTGCAGAAAAGCGTCGGTTTGAAGGGAGATGTATTTATGAAACATACCTTCTATTGCCAATGGCTGGATTGGAGGGTTGATATTACATGCGATTATGAACCGATGAGACCTTTCTTAGAATATTATTTCCAATTATATAATGTGTTGAAGGAAGGAGAGATAAGGCAGGCGGTTTTACATACAGAGATTGAAATAAAAGAGGATAAGGAATGTATACTGGTGCGTTGCGGACACAGGAGCAGAAACACGTCAGAAAATTGCAATGTTATTATGGGCGTGGCTGCGGAATTTTGTAATGACGATTTTTTAGATCAAAAAAGAAAGGAATGGTGTTTACTCCACGGTGCCGCTGTGTCAAAGGATGGTGAGACTGCACATGTTTTTTTAGCACCTACAGGCACAGGTAAGTCCACGTTAGCTTATTATGCTTGTATTCATGGTTTTCAGTTTTGCGCAGACGATTTAGCTGTTTTGGATATGAGGACAGGATGCCTTTTACCATATCCCAAACCGATATACTTGAGAAATATGGATTTTCTTGGTGCTGTAGAGGAAGCGGAAATGTTTCCGTGGTATTCTTATCGTCTGCTGTTTTTGGACGGGAGTGTAAAATATCCAATTTTTCCCGAAAAGTGTATCAATAAGCCGTTAAAGCCATGCGCTATTCATATTTATGAACGAGGGGATTTATGTAAGAGTAAGGTACTGAAAATGACAGAGAGCTTTCGAAATCTGCTTATCAACTCTGCGTTGGTTTCGGATTTTCAATATCATAGTAATCAACTGATACAATTAGTGCGGTGTTATCCGGTTGACTGGATACAAAGCAAGGATCTTCAGGAGCTTATAAAAGCGATTGGTGAGCCATAATAGGTCTGAAAATCGGAAAGGAGGAATTTATATGAAGTATGAAAAGCCAGAGGTAATGGTGTTTACACAAGAAGAGATTGATGAGATCATTGATGCATCGGCGTGCGGTAGTAAAGGCGGATCGTGTTACGCTAGCTGCAATGGGAAGGATTGTACTTTTAGTGTAAGCCTATAACTACAACTATCGGATAACTTGTGGAAAGGAGGAATTTATATGAAGTATGAAAAACCTGAAATAACGGTGTTTACGCAGGAGGAAATCGACGATATTATCGGCGCATCGGCTTGCGGGAGCACAGCGGGATCATGTTATGGAGGATGTAACGGTGATAATTGCAGCTTTACCGTAGGAAGCGGAAGTTGATAAAGTTATTCCTACATGGGAAAAGAACGGGCGAGCGACAGGGGCGGCAGTATGACAAGGTGGAAGTCTTTTAAGAAGATTGTGGCATATTATACATGGGCATTGAAAATGGCCATGAAAGAGAGAAGAATCTGGATGATTCTGGTTTTGGGCTTTTACATAATCATTTTTCTGATGCCGAATGCGGAGTTGTTGATCGGCAAAGCGGTTTTGAGTCATATGGAAGAGGGGCAGTCGGCGACGGCCTATTTAGCGGCACTGTTGGGACTGTTGCTCTTTACGCTTGTTTTGGTGGATGTCGGCAATGTGATCTATATGCTTTTTTATGAGAAGATCCGGTATGTGATTTCCAATCAATTATTTGAAAAGGTATTACGCCGGATGAACAGCCAGCCGCTAAATGCTTATGAGTCTACGGAGGATTACGAACGCATGGAGCGGCTGGTTGCAGCCGCACGGTATGATCTGCATAACCTCATATCGGGAAATCTTTCTTTTTATGCCACCATTTTTCAGACGTTGGTATACGTGGTGATGGTCGCGGCAACAGTACCGGTCATGACGGCTCCGATGCTGCTTGTCGCATTGGTTCCCTATTGCTACAGAATGGACGAGGCAGAGGAAGAAACAGAGCTGGAATACGGACTCCAAAGCGAGAACCGGCAGGCGGAATATCTGACATCGCTCATAGCAGATGGAAAAGCGCAGAAGGAGCTGCGCCTATACGGGAGCTTTTCGAAGGTATATCAAAAATGGAGAAAAGTTTATCAGAATATTTATAAGAAACGTTATGCGCATTTTCAAAAATGGAATGGCAGGAAAGCGCTATATCAATGTATTGGCTGCGTATTAAAAATAGGAATATTGATGGCGGGCATCGCATTGTACTACTATAAACAGATTTCATTCAGTACAATGTTTTTCCTGTATCAGTGTCAAGCTGGGCTCAGCACATCGGTAGGATGGTTTGCTTCGATTGTTCCAAACGGTTATGGTGCTGCCTGTAGGATGGATGAATGCCGCAAATTTATCGATGATGCGGTGAACGAGGACGGTTTGGGTGAAGCACAGGAAAATAAAACTACGGAAGAGAATGTCGGGGGGCCGGGTCATTGGGAAATCCGGCTGTCCCATGTATCATTCCAATATCCGAAAGGCGGGTTTGGAATCCGTGATATTTCGTTGACAATCGGGCATTGCCAGATCATTGCGCTGTTGGGGGAAAATGGTTCCGGAAAGACAACATTGACCAAATTGATTATGGGACTTTATAAACCGGATTCTGGGCAAATTCAGTACTTTGCAAACGGAGAAGAATGTAAGGCGGATCAATTCTTTAGCTGTGTATTTCAGGATTATGCGACTTACCATCTGACATTGCGGGAAAATGTGGGACTGGGGGATGTGGAGAGGATTCGAAATGATGGGGAAATCAGAGAACATATGCGAAATATTCTGTGCGGGGATATTTTAGACGATGTTGGAGGTGATTTGGAGCAGACCCTTGGGAAGATGTTTGATTTGGAAGGGAAAGAGCTTTCGGGCGGACAGTGGCAGAGACTGGCAAACGCAAGAGCGCTATATGGCAGCCGCCTTGCGTTGGTCTTTGATGAGCCGACGGCGCGTTTGGATCCTCTTGCGGAACTGAAGCAGATGAAGGAGATTCAGGAAAAATTTCAGGGGAGAACGGTTATTCTGGTATCACACCGAATAGGATTCGCAAGAATGGCGGATGTGATCTGTTATATGAAAAATGGTGAAATTGTGGAGACGGGGAACCATGAAAGCCTGATGAACCGGCGTGAAAACTATTATGAGCTTTTTAGGACACAGGCGCAATGGTATGATATGGAGGATTATGATGAACCAGTTCCAACATTTGAATCATAAAGAAAAGCTGAAGCTCCTTAAGATGTTTTTGAACGGCGGTATTGTGGCGGCATTTGTGCTGAACGTGCTTCTGATGATTGCTGTCGGCATATTTCCTGCGGCAGTCACGGGATGCCAGCTGAGGCTTTTTGACAGTGTTGGTTCCGGTGAATATTCTCTTCCTGTATTATCGGGATTGGTATTGACGTTTTTGGCGGTCCATATTGCATATCAAATAGCAGAGTGCTTCTTCCAAAAATATCATTTCATATTTTCCGAAAAATTAAAATTTGCCTTTCAAAAACAGATGCTTAAAAAGGCAGAATATTTGACAATTGAAAATTTCGACAATGCCAAATTTTATGATCTCTTATATCGCGTTCGGGAAAACGGCGCGGAAAATGTGATCGGGGCGATGACGAATTGGTTTGATATTGCAAAAAACGTGATCCAGATCATTTCTATGAGTATTGTGATCGGGCGGATTCATAGGATATTCCCGGCATTGATTATTTCTTTTTCGGTTCCGTATGTGATCTTTTATAGGAAAATGAACTTTTACCATTACTTTCAATTGATGAATAACAGTACAAAAACAAGAAAAAATCACTATATTATCGATATTTTGAATAAAAGAGAATATGCGAAAGAATTGCGCGTTTTTGGTTTGTTTTCTTACTTTTACGATTATCACGTCCGCCTGCGGGACGAGTTGTTTGAGGAGACGTACCGGCTCGTAAAAAAGTATACGTTTTATGCCGGTATCATCGGTGTGTGCAAGCGGATGGTTCAGGTTGTATGTTTTGCGTTAGGTATCTTTTTTGTTTTTGAAGGAAGGATGGGACTTGGGCAGTATGCGGTTTTATATCAGACGGTTACGCAGATTCAGTCAGTGCTTTTGAAAGTGGTCGAATGTTATAAAAATCAAAATAATCAACAGTATCATTTAGAAGATATTGCAGAGTTTCTAAGTCTGAACGAAGAATCTCAAAATGCGGTTCACGGCGTCGGTGATGATGCAGCGATTCATATGGAACATGTTTCTTTTGCGTATCCGCATTCGGAAGAAATGGTATTAAAAGACATTGATTTGAAGATACCGTTTGGTCAGAAGGTTGCCGTCGTGGGAGAAAACGGGAGCGGAAAAACGACGTTTGCAAATTTGCTGGCGGGATTGTATACACCGATGGAAGGGCGCATATGGATCGGCGGACAGGGTATGAAAGATTTATTACCGGAGTGGCGTGGTTCATTAGGATATATTTTTCAGGATTTTATGCAATACAAGGGCACGGTCAGAGAGAATACGGAACTGGGGGTTCCTTACGAACCGTCAGGGGAAGAAGTTGAGGAAGTTCTGAAAGCGTGCGGAATTTGGGAATTTGTGGAGCAGCTTCCTCAAAAAGAGGAGACAGTACTCGGCTTTATGGAAAAAGAATCGGTGGAGCTTTCAGGAGGGCAATGGCAGAAACTCGCAATTTCAAGAGCGTTGTTGGATAAAAAAAGAAAAATATTGATATTAGACGAATTTGCCGCTTCATTGGACGCTTTCTCCGAAGCGGATCTTTATAAACGGTTTCAACAACTGGCAGATGGGAAAACAACGATTTCCATTTCACATCGTTTAGGGATTACGCAGTTTGTGGACCGTATATTGGTTTTTCATGGAGGGCGGATCGTGGAGGATGGTACCCATGAAGAATTGATGAAAAAACGGGGGCATTATTATGCAATGTACCGTGCGCAAAGAGAGTTATATCAATGAAAGCGGATGAAGATAGATGGACATACAAAAAATGGTTGCTGCTTATCAAACGATGGGAAAAACTTTGCGAATTACCGTAAATGGTGATAGCATGAGACCTATCATGAACAGTGGGGATAAACTGTGGATATACTTTGCTAAACGGACACCTCGTTTGGGTGAAATCGTGTTGTTTTCCACCAAAGACGGATATGTGATACATCGGGTTGTAAAGTGCTTGAAAAGCGGCGGGCTGATCACGAAGGGAGACGGAAATTATATGTGGGACAGCATAGTGGTCAGCGAAGCGGATGTTGTCGGTTTTGCTGAAACCCAATGCCGTTCACATATCTTGATGATGTTTGCATCACATCTGTCTTATTGCGAGGGAAAATGGAATGATTTGGCGTATCATGGCAGGAGGTGTATGAGGAGACCAAGGCTGATGCTTGGTTCGTTTTTTCGGTTTGTATACCAACAGATGCTGAAATGTATACAATCTCCCATATAAAACTTCATAAATGAGATTGACTTTAGAAAGGTAAAGCTGCCGCACACTGGAAATATATCGCGCAGCTTAAAGTGCCGTGATTAATGAAAAGGAAGTTCTTGTTTGAGGTACTTTCTTTTTTTGATTAAGAGAAATAGGATTTTGGGAGTTGGCAGGATTCTCCATAAGATAATTGTCAATAGTGATTTAAGTAAAAAATTAAGGGCGGAATTTATACATTTTTTACAAATCGACAGAAAAAAAACATAAATACTTGTAAAGTTGCATAGGAAAGAGTAGTATAGTAACAATAAGAGACTATCATTTTGCATATTTTCATGTGCTTTTTTGAGAAAAACGCATGCGGTCGCAAAAAGTGGAGCGATTCTGAGTTAGCTAAAATTACTTAATAAAGCAAGAAAAAGTTAAGTAAATACAGGCGCACGGATTAAGTTAAAGAGTTGGTGAAAGTTAAGTAAAAACGATTTAACTTCAGTGGATGCTTTGGAGAAGGTAAAAGATGAAGAAGAAAACAGCAGCTTTTATGATAGGATGTGCACTGACGGCACTGCTGTTTGGCTGCGGCACGGGAGAGACGGGTACCGGCGGGCGGACAGAGACGGATGAACAGAATCAGGGCGGTGTTCAGGACGGACAGGCAGGAGCGGACGACGCGCAGGACGGACAATCAGGGACGGACGGAGCACAGGGCGGACAGACGGACGGGCAGCAGACGCCGGTTACAGAGGGTCAGACACCGGTCCAGGCTCCGGTAGAACGTGTATTGGTTGCCGAATATGAGGCGGAGGACGGAGCTTTTACCGGAAATGTCAGGGCAGGCAGCAATGTAGAAGGTTATTCGGGAACCGGCTATGCGGAAGGGTTTGAGGCCGACGGAGATGCCTGTACGATCACCGTACATATTGAATCGGACGGATTTTATGATCTTGCGTTTACGAACGCACAGCTCGGGGGACATAAAGAGAATAAGGTGACGCTTGACGGAGAGGAGATCGCGCAGTTTTCCAGCGATACGGCGGACTTTAGCATTGCGGAAGTGGAACGTGTTTACATGGAGGCGGGAGACCATGAGGTCGGCGTTCTCAAGTATTGGGGCTATATCGCGCTTGACAAGCTGACGGTATACGAAAGTCCGGAAATGGGAGAAGCGTTTTTCCGGGTGTCGGCAAAACTTGTCAATGAGAATGCGGATGAATGTGCGAAGCGCCTGATGAGTTATCTATGTGACAACTACGGGACGAATGTTCTGACGGGGCAGTATTGCGATACCGGACTTTACGGAAAGGAGACTGCGTGCATTTGGAAGGAAACAGGTAAATACCCTGCTGTCATTGGACTGGATATGATCGAGTATTCACCGTCGCGTGTGGCGAACGGAAGTACGGGACATTCCATTGAATATGCAAAACAGGCATGGGAGAATGGCGCGATCGTGACGATGTGCTGGCACTGGAATGCACCGTCCGATTATCTGACAGGTACATGGTACAGCGGATTTTATAAAGAACATACGAATATTGACCTTGATGCGATCATGAACGGTGAGGATGAAGCGGGCATGCAGGCGCTTCTCTCTGATATGGATGCGATCGCGGGGGAATTAAAAGTATTGCAGGAGGCGGGCGTACCGCTCTTATGGAGACCGCTTCATGAGGCGAGCGGCGGATGGTTTTGGTGGGGTGATTGTGAAGCACAGTCCAATATCGCCCTGTACCGCCTGATGTATGACAAATTTACGAATGAGTACGGACTCAACAATCTGATCTGGGTATGGAACGGACAGAGCGCCGACTGGTATCCGGGAGATGATGTGGTCGATATTGTCGGAATTGATATTTATGCCGGCGAACACCAATATAATTCACAGATCGCCAAATTTCTTGAGGTGAACCGCTATGCGGGCGGAAAGAAGATGGTCGTGCTTTCCGAGAACGGAACGATCCCTGATCCTGACCTGATGCTGAGGGACAGGGCAATGTGGGGATTTTATGCGACATGGGGCGGTGACTTTGTGGCAGGGTCAAGTGCGATCAATACGTATGTCGAGACGTATACGGAAGCGGATATCTTAAAGAGGGTCTATGAGCATGAAAACATGATCACGCTTGACGAGGTTCCTGATCTGACAACCTACCCGATCAGGGAGGATGCATAGCGGATGGAACAAAAAGACAAGTATGAACGGAAGGATGAATATGACCGTGCGAATGATACGGCACGGGATGAGAACGGAAAGGAAAAGAAACCAAAACGCAAGATACTCGGTGTTGAGGGCGATCTCATCTACTTTATGACAAAGGCGGGGCATGTCATCATTCTGAATATGTTGTGGCTGGTGTCCTGTATACCGGTCTTTACGATCGGAACGGCGACGACGTCTCTGTATTACGCGATGATGAAGAATGTCCGCAGAAACCGCAGTTACCCGACAACGGAATACTTTGCTTCCTTTAAGCGGACATTTTTTCCGGGAAGCATGCTGACGCTGGCATTGGCGGTATGGCTTTTTGTCCTGTACCATTTGATGGTGATCGCAACGGGGCAGGGTACGGAGATGGGCTTTTTCCTGAGCCGTGTCTATCTTGTGCTTATGGTGGTGACAGCGGCGATTGTGATCTATCTGTTTCCGGTTTTGTCCAGATTTACGATGAAGCTGTCGTCGATGGTAAAGCTTTCGTTTGTCATGGCTGTGCGTTACATATACTTTACGGTGCCGATCCTTGCGGGGACGGCGTTGCTCGTATGGCTGATGTTTTTTCATTTATCTTATATGACGATTTTGGTCATACCGGGGGCGTGGTGCTATGTTTGTACATTCATGATTGAGCGGGCGCTGCGCAGATATATGCCAAAACCTGATGAAGGCAGTCTGGATGCATGGTATTACGAATAAGAATCCGCTAAGCAGATTCTTATCATAAAGAAGAGTTTCCAAAAGAAAGGATCCTTTCTTTTGGAGTATCAAATAATCTTTAGATTATTTGATACTCCTTGGGCTTGAAAAGCGGGGCGGGAACGGTTGGAAAAAAGAAAATAAAATCTTAGGGATAGATCATTTTTTCACTTGCAGATCTGAAAAACGGCGCAGTGATGCGGGTGATGGAAAGGTGTGGGTATCAAGATGAAACAGGGAAAAACGAACAGGAAATGGATGGCGGCGGTATTGACGGTGGCAGAGCTTTTCAGCGTCCTGCAGCTTGCGGCGCTGAATGTCAAGGCGGAACCCCTGATGACGCAGGAGGAATGCAGGGATGTTGTCAGCACCTACTCTGTGACCGACTCCGTTCCGGGCTACAGCGAGTATTTAGAAGCGCATGCAGGCGCCGCACGCCCGCAGCAGGAAATTACGGTGGATGCAGGCAGTTATAGCTGCTATATGGAGAACGACGCCGAAGTGACGCCGGAAATCTATTCCGATTATGAGGGAATGACCGGCGACGCGCTTCTGACAACGGAGAGTGCATATGTCGAGTATCAGGTGGATGTACCTGAGTCAGGGCTTTATGAGCTTGCGCTTGAATATTATCCGGTGGAAGGAAAGAATTCTGAAATCCAGAGAAGTATTTTCGTGGACGGCGTTCTTCCTTACGGAGAGTTGTCGCTTGTTGAATTTCCGCGTATATGGTCAACGGACATCGCCCAGGCGAGCTTCGAAGACGGAATTTATGATGTGGAGTGGGCGCGGGACATTCAGGGCAATGACAGAAAGCCTACCGCGATTGAGATCCCGGAGTGGACGGTCGCAAATTGTTATGATAACAACGGCTATATCACGGAGCCGTTATCCCTTTATCTTGAACAGGGCGTACATACGATCACGATCAATTCGCAGAGAGAGCCGATGCTTCTGCGCAGACTGATTTTATCTAACAGCGCGTCGGTTCAAAGCTACGCTGAGGTGAAGGCGGCTTGGGATGCGCAGGGCGTACAGCCGACCAGCGGACAGAACGTGATGATCCAGGCGGAGAATGCAACAAAGACATCTTCCCAGATGCTGTATCCGAAGCAGGATCAGTCCTCACCGGCAGTATCGCCGAGCAGCGCAAAGGCGCTCCTTAACAACAGTATCGGCGGGGAGAGCTGGAGCGATGCCGGACAGTGGATCGAGTGGGAGTTTTCCGTGCCGGAATCCGGATATTACGAAATCTCCATGTTTGATAAACAGAGCTTTATGCGTGGTATCTATGTATCGCGTAAGATCAGTATTGACGGCGTTGTGCCGTTTGCAGAAATGTCGGATTACGGCTTTACCTATGCATCCAACTGGCGCATGGATACGCTGGAGGACGCGGAGGGGAATCCGTATCAATTTTATTTAGAGGCAGGGACACACACGCTCCGCATGGAGGTCGTGCTCGGCGAGTTTTCGAGTGTCATTGCCGAGGTGCAGGACTGTGTTTCCCAGTTAAATGCTATTTACAGAAAACTGATCCGTATAACAGGCGTGAGCCCTGATACCTACCGTGATTATCAGATTGCGGCATCCTTGCCGGGACTGGCCGATGAGATGACGGTCGTGCGCGATCAGCTCAATCACGCGATTGCGGCGCTGCGTGAAGCGGCGGGCGGTTCTTCCGATAAGGAGACGGTACTGATTACGATGCGCGATCAGCTTGATTATCTGATTAAAGATGAAGAGCGCTTCGTGAAGGTCGTTGCCACCTATAAGCAGAATGTCCGTGCGTGCGGTAATTGGATCACGCAGGTTATCAGCCAGCCGTTGCAGCTTGACCGCATTTTCATCCGTTCTTCGGATGTGACGAATAAAGTTTCTTCCAATTCATTTTGGGATAAGCTCGTATACGAGATCAAGAGATTGTTCTACTCGTTCGTGATCGATTACAACTCTCTCGGAGCGACCGGAGAGTCGGGAAAAGATACGAAGGAGATCACGCTTTGGGTCGGAACCGGTCGTGACCAGGCGAACGTAATCCGCTCACTGATCGATTCCACGTTTACCAGTGAGACGGGCATTAACGTAAATGTACAGCTTGTGGATATGAATACGCTGTTGCGTGCGGAGCTTGCGGGAGAAGGCCCCGATGTCGCGATACAGGTTGCAAATACGAACGGAATAGCCGGAGCGGTGCTGGCAACGGGAAATGATACGCCGGTCAATTACGGACTGCGCAATGCCGTGTTGGATTTAACACAGTTCTCCGACTTTAATGAAGTGGCTTCGAGATTTTATCCGAGCGCTCTGACTGCATTCTCCTTTGACGGTGCGACCTATGCGCTGCCGGAGACGCAGACCTTCCCGGTTATGTTCTACCGTAAAGATATTTTGGCAGAGCTTGGATTAGAGATTCCCGAGACATGGGACGATGTAAAAGTGATCATGTCCGTGCTTGCCAAGAATCAGATGGAGTTCGGCATGCTGCCGACCGAGCAGATTTTTGCAATGCTCCTTTATCAGAACGGCGGGGAATATTACAACGAGGGCGGTATTTCGTCGGCGCTGGATTCCGATATCGCAGTCAATACATTTAAGGAGTATTGTGAATACTACACGGATTACGGACTGGATAAGACAACGAGTGTGGAAGAGCGGTTCCGTACCGGAGAATGTCCGATCATCATTGCAGATTATACGGTATACAACAATTTGGAAGTATCCGCACCGGATATTGCGGGACTGTGGGATTTCACGATCGTTCCCGGAACGGTGCAGGCGGACGGTACGGTCGATCACTCCGTCGGATGTACAGGTCTTGCGAGCCTGATCATGGCGGATACCGATGAACCCGATGCGTGCTGGGAGTTTATAAAATGGTGGACCTCTGCCGATGTACAGACACTATTTGACCGCGAGATGGAGTCGCTCATGGGTTCTGCGGCACGTGTTGCGACAGCTAATCAGGAGGCATTCGGACGCATGCCGTGGAAGGTGGATACTTATGAGGCGCTCGCAGAGGCGTTTACATGGGTGAAAGGAATTCCTCAGGTACCGGGCGGTTACTATTCGTGGCGTAATGTCAACAATGCATTCTATACGGTAACGACGAAGACAGATACCGCGTCACCGAGAGAGGAATTGATGGATAAGGTGCTCTACATCAACGATGAGATCACCTATAAGAGAAAAGAATTTGATCTGATCACATTGGAAGATTTAGAGGGGGAGGGCAATTAAATGGCATCAAAGGAAGCTTTGGAAGTAGCCAGAAAACAGGGAACGCTTGGCTACCGGATCAAGAAAAACAAATCCTGCTATATCATGATGGCGCCGTACTTCATCCTGTTCTTCCTGTTTACGGTGCTTCCGGTGCTAATGTCGATCGCATTGAGCTTTACCTACTTTAATATGCTGGAGTGGCCGACATTTAACGGATGGAACAATTATGTGAAGCTGCTATTAGAAGACGATATTTTCCTTGTCTCTCTAAAGAACACCCTGATCTTCGCCGTGGTGACCGGACCGGTCAGTTATTTTCTCTGTCTCATGTTCGCGTGGATCATCAACGAATTTTCAAGTAAGGTCAGAACATTGCTTACCCTGATCTTCTATGCGCCGTCCATCTGCGGTAACGCTTATATGGTATGGCAGCTGATTCTCTCAAGTGACCGTTACGGGTACTTGAACGGTATTCTGATCAAGCTTGGCGTGATCAATGAACAGAAGCTGTGGATGCAGGATGCGAAGTTCATTCTTCCGTGCCTGATCGTCGTACAGCTCTGGCTCTCGCTTGGTACCGGCTTCCTTTCGTTCATTGCCGGTCTTCAGACGGTGGATAAGAGCTTGTATGAGGCGGCGGCTTTGGACGGCGTCAAGAACCGCTGGCAGGAGCTGTGGTATGTAACGCTTCCTTCCATGAAACCGCAGTTAATGTTCGGTGCGGTTATGCAGATCACACAGTCGTTTGCCGTGGCGGATATTTCGATACAGCTTGCCGGAAACCCGTCGGTCAACTACGCAGGCGCGACAGTCGTCACGCACCTTTTGGATTACGGTTCGACGAGATTTGATATGGGTTATGCTTCGGCAATCGCAACCGTACTGTTCCTGCTCATGGTCGGCACGAACAAACTGGTACAAAGAATATTGAGAAGGGTGGGAGATTAAGTGGCAAAGACAGCGACAAAGACGAAAAAGAAATATCGTTTTTTTAAGCCAAGGGAAAAGAAGCTGAACCGTTCCGTGGCGGGAAACGGCATCCTGTTCTTTATCATGGGAATCTGCGGTGTATTTATGGCGCTGCCGCTTGTCATGATCATCAACAACTGCTTAAAGCCACTGGATGAGCTATTCCAGTATCCGCCGAAGATTTTTGTGCGGAACCCTACATTTGAGAACTTCACGGATCTGTTTACGGTCATGAGCGATTCGTGGGTGCCGTTTTCGAGATACATATTAAATACGATCATCATCACGGGAGCCGGCACGGTCCTTCATGTCATCTTTGCCTCCCTCGCGGCATATCCGCTGGCGAAGCATGAGTTTCCGGGTAAAAGCATCCTGTTCAACATGGTCGTGCTTTCCATGATGTTCTCATGGACGGTTACACAGACGCCGAACTACATGATCATCAGCTGGCTTGGCATCAATAACAATTATCTGGCACTTATTTTACCGGCGTGTCAGTACGGTATGGGACTTTACCTGATGAAACAGTTCATGGAACAGCTTCCGACGACGCTGATGGAGTCGGCAAGACTGGACGGTGCGAGCGAGTTTCAGGTATTTTGGAAGATTGTCATGCCGAACGTAAAACCTGCGTGGCTGACGCTTGCGATCTTCCAGTTCCAGCAGATGTGGGGTAACACGGGATCGATGTTCCTTCGGGATGAGCAGTTAAAGCCGATGCAGTTTGCCTTACAGCAGATTGCAGCCGGAGGTACGGCGAGAGCCGGGGCATCTGCAGCCGTTACGTTTGTTATTGCGGCGGTGCCGATCATCTTCTTCCTTGCGTGTCAGAGCAACGTATTAGAGACGATGACGACATCCGGTATGAAAGACTGATGGGAGGGAGCGCTATGAAAAAGAAAAATCTGATCAAAAGAACTGCCGCTGCCCTTCTTGCGGCAACAGTGCTCTTGCTTGTGCCGGCTGAGGCGGTGCAGGCGGAAGAACTTCCGTATGATACATACAATTATAATTACCGCCAAGAGTTTGTGATCACACCGGCAGCATATGTGCCGAACGGCTCCGTGACAGGTTTGAGCGTCGGGACGACCGATTTTAAGGAACCGCAGGATTTCTGCGTGGCGCCGGACGGACTCATCTACGTGGCGGATACAGGAAATAACCGGATCGTGGTCTTAAATCATGAGATGAACGAAGTGGTGAGGGAGATCGCCACATTTGACAGGAACGGAACAGCGGATACCTTTAATGCACCTTATGGCGTGTGCGTTTCTGAGAATATGGAGCTTTACATTGCGGATTCCAATAACAGAAGAATCGTTGTTCTGACGCCGGAAGGCGAGTTTATCAAGATCGTAGATAACCCCCAGTCAGAGATTCTGGATGATAATTTTGAATTTATTCCTTTGAAGGTAACCGTGGATTATGCGGATCGTATCTATGCTATTGTGAAAAATGCGTTTGAGGGAATCTTGGTATTTGAGAGTAACGGCGATTTTACCGGATACTTTGGGACGATCGAAGTAAGCATTTCGTTGTGGGAGAAGTTCTGGAGACGGCTTGCGAGCAAAGAGGAACGCTCCAAATCACAGCTCTATATCCCGACCGAGTTTACGGGCATTGACGTCGATGACGGCGGATTCATTTATGCATCCAATATTGATCCGGATGGCAAGCAGGCGGTCAGACGGCTTAACCCGCAGGGAAAGGATGTCATTCAAAAAGGGGAAAACGGAAATGTCGGCGGCGATATTCTTACCGGCATGTACGGCGATTACAGCGGTCCGTCCCAGATCACGGATGTGGTATACCGCGATAAAGGAATCTATTCGCTGTTAGACAGAAGGCGCGGACGTATTTTCACTTATGATAAGGAAGGGAATCTTCTCTATATTTTCGGTGGCGTCGGGTCGCAGGAAGGAACGTTCAATGTACCGGTTGCGATAGAATCGATTGACGGAGAGATCATCGTACTTGACGCTTATTACGGAGCAATCATGAGGTTCTCGGAAACGCGTTATGGCAAGTTGATCAACGAGGCAGTCGGTCTGCGGTTTGACGGTGATGAGACCGAGGCGATCGAGAAATGGCAGGAGGTATTGCGGTTAGACGCCAACAATGAGCTTGCCAATACCGGTATCGGAAAAGCATATCTGACTGCAGGAAATAACCGTCTTGCGATGGAATATCTGGAGCTTGGCATGAACCGGAAATATTATTCGATCGCATGGAAACGGTACCGGAACGAGCTGCTGGCAAAGAACATGAATATTATCATGACCGTGGTGGTCGTATTGATCATTCTTTGGGTGGTATATAAGAAATGGCGTAAGAAAAAACGCGGAAAAGCAGTCGAAAAGGAAGGAGGGCTTCTCTGATGAAACAGTTATTTTCCAAGGAGAAATGGAAATATGCGTTTTATACCGTAAGTCATCCGGCTGACGGGTATTATGAGATCCGGCACAGGGAACGCGGAAGCGTGCCGATCGCGATCCTGCTTGTCATCCTCTTTTCCATCAGCTTTTCCATTAACCGTATATCGGCAAGCTTCATTGTCAATGATGTGGATCCGATGACGGTCAATCTGCTGAGCGAGCTGGTATCGGTCCTGCTGCTGTATCTGCTGTTCTGCGTCGGCAACTGGTCGATCACCTGTCTGATGAACGGAGAAGGCAGATTAAAGGATATAGCGATCGCGCTGGGCTATGCAATGATCCCGATGATCATCTGCATGAATATAGGAACGATCTTCAGCCATGCGGTAGCGGCGGACGAGGGTGCATTCTATGTGATGATCATAGGGATTGGCATTGCCTACGGGGTATTCATGATGCTGATCGGTGTTATGGAGGTTCACAATTATACGTTAGGAAAGACATTGCTCACGATTTTTCTCACCTTTGTGGCAATCTTCATCATTATATTTGTGGTACTGCTGGTAGGAGATCTGATCAATCAGGTATACAGTTTCTTCTACAGTATCTATCAGGAACTGATATTCAGGTCATAGGGGAGGGCATAAGATGCGGAAAAGTAAAAAGATTCTGATCGGTGTTGTAAGCCTTATCGCTGCAGTCGTCCTGATATGGTTTGCGTATTACCTGATTCATTTTTATTTCTACAACCATTATAAAGACTATCTGACCTCTTACGATTACGAGGAGGGAAAGGAATTTACCCCGATCGCTGAGAACACGCCGGATGTGGAAGGCATGGATCTTGCCGCACAGAACGGAACGTTAAAGCTGTATGCGGATACGGAAACGGCAAGTATCGCGGTCGTGGATACGCGAAACGGTGAGATCATGTATTCAAATCCGCCGGATGCGGAGGACGATGCGATCGCAAACCGCACGAATAAGAATTATATGAGATCCCAGCTGGTCGTGGATTATTTTAACACTTCAAGAACGCAGGGAACCTATGATTCCTACAGCTATTGTATTGAAAAAGAAGATCAGCTGGAAGTGGAATCAATCGAGAACGGCGTGCGGTTCATTTATACGCTCGGAGATCTGACGGCGGCAACCGGCATCGTACCGATCTATATCAGTACGGAGACACTGGATTCTGTCTGTGCGGCGCTTGATGAGGACGGCGCGAAGTTCGTCCGGTCTAAGTTTAAGGAAAGCAGTATCGCAGACGATTATATGGAAATGTTGGAATCCGCGCAGAACGGAGCATCCCAGCTTCGCAGGCTGAACCGCTACTTTGAGGAAACAGGGTTTACGCAGGAAGATTACAACCGCGAGATGGAGGGTTCAGGCGTGGAGGGCGCAGTTCCGGTCTCGTTTGAGATCCCTCTTGAGTACCGTTTGGTCGGGGATTCCGTGGAGGTGTCGATTCCGATGTGCGCCGTAAAGGAGAATGGCGGCGGAGCGATCTTCCGAATTTCGCTGCTTCGCTTCCTTGGCGCGGCAGGGACGGATGAGAACGGGTACCTTTTGGTGCCGAACGGTTCGGGTTCACTGATAAACTTTAACAACGGTAAGACGTCGGCGGCGCCGTATTCGGAATTTGTATATGGCATGGATCCGCTTGCTGCGGAGCTGACTGTCAGGGAGAATACGGAGAACGTCAAAATGGCGCTGTTTGGCATATGCAGAGATGACAGTTCCGTCTTTGCGACAATTGAGCGGGGCGGCTCACTGGCATATATCAGCGCGCGTGTTTCAGGAAGCATCAATGAGTACAATTATGTTTATCCGACGTTTGTATTAAGAGGGAATGAGAAGCTCGCCATGTTCGGCACAACAGGAAATGAGGCGGACTTACCGATCATAGAGAAAGAGTTTTATGATCAAAATCTGACAGTCAGATACACGATGTTGACTGAGGAGCATGCGGGATATGCCGGGGCGGCGAATTATTACAGGGACCGCCTGATCAATGAGGGTGTGCTGGAAGCAAACGGTGCGAGCGGGGATATCAAGTTTTATTATGATGTTCTCGGCGGAATCGAGAAAACGAAATTTTTCCTTGGCGTGCGATACAGAGGTCTGTATGCAATGACCAGCTTTGACGAGGCGGTCGAGATGTCGAACGACCTTGCGGCAAACGGGATCACGAATCAGGTCATGAACTATCAGGGCTGGTGTAACGGCGGGTATCATCATGACGTGCTAAATAAGATCAAAGTGCCGTTAAGACTCGGAGGCAGATCCGGCTTAGAGGAATTGAGCGCGGCAGTGGAGGCAAACGGCGGCAGCTTTTATGCGGATACTTCTTTCCAGCGCGTGACCGAAGTATCGGACCGCTACAATATCGGAAACGAGACATCCCGATATTACGGTGCGGGTTATGTTGCCGAGTTCGGACTGGTCAATCCCTCGACGTTGCGTCAGACATCTGGTCTGGGGTGGAGTGAGAACCGGTTCTTTCTGGTTTCTCCGAAGTTCCTCGTGCGATATGTAGAGAAATTTACGGACCGGATCGGACGTTATGACATCGGCGGAATATCACTGCGCGATCTCGGCAACCAGCTTCACTCTGATAAACGGAGAACGAACGTGATCGATCGCTGTGAGGCACAGGATGTCGTGGAGGCTGAGCTTCAGAACATTGAAGATACCGGAAAGCGGGTCATGATAAACGATGGAAATGATTACTCGTTTGCCTACGCGGACGATATCATCAACGCACCGCTGACGGACAATGATTATTATATCGTGGATGAGACGATTCCATTCTATGAAATGCTTATACACGGTTGTATTGATTACTCCGGTTCAGTTATTAATCTGAGTGATACCTTTGACAGAACCGAGACGGTCCTGAATCTGATCGAGACAGGCGCGTCGCCGCATTTCGTATTCTCGTGGGAGAATGCCAATGAGATGAAGAATACGGGCTTAAGCCGTTTCTATTCCACGACTTATGAGAGCTGGAAGCAGGAAGCGCTGGCGGTCTATGATGAAGTGAACGGGGCGCTGAGATATGTCAACGGCGAGACGATCGTCGATCATGTGATTTATGATAACGGTGTGCGTGCCGTGACTTACAGCAACGGTGTCACGATCTATATCAATACAGGCATGTCAAATCAGACAGTGGACGGTGTGACGGTACCGGCACGAAGCTATGAGATAGGGGGCGTTCATTGATGAAGAAGAAAAGAAGAAAAATGACTCTCACAAGAAAACGCGCCATAACCGGTTATCTCTTTATCATGCCGTGGCTGGTCGGATTCCTTTGGTTTTATGCGCGAAGCCTGTTTATGACATTCCAGTTTTCCTTAAACGTGCTGGAAGTAAAGCCGGGCGGCGGTTATACATTGACGTTTGCAGGGTTGGACAATTTCCTGTATGCGTTCCGCGCACATGCATCATTTAAGCAGGTGCTGACAACATCCATTGCCGATATGCTGATTGATGTGCCGCTGATCACGTTTTTCAGCTTGTTCATGGCACTGCTGCTCAATAAGAAATTCCGCGGCAGGACGCTGGTAAGGGCAATTTTCTTCCTGCCGGTCATCCTGAATTCTGAAGCGATCGTGGATGCAACAAACTTGGCGCGCAGCCTGATGAGCGGCGGTATATCTAACGCGGCGGCGGAAGTTGCGGAAGCGGCGTCGGGCGGAGTGAGCATAGAGTATTACATACAGATGTTTGGTTCCCTCGGACTGCCGATGGGTATTATCGAGTATATCGTCGGGGCGGTCAGCAGGATCAGCGACATCATCAACGCTTCCGGCGTACAGATCATTATCTTTATTGCGGCGCTGCAGTCCATACCTGGTTCGCTCTACGAAGTGGCGAAGATCGAGGGTGCAACCGGATACGAGACGTTCTGGAAAGTAACGTTCCCGATGGTGATGCCCCATATCATCACGAATGTGGTCTATACCGTGGTGGACAGCTTTACGGATTCGGAGGTCGTCGAACTGGCATACGATACGGCGTTCACTTATAACAATTACGGGCTAAGCTCCGTGATGAGTCTGGTTTCGACCGTGATCACCTGTCTGATTCTCGTGATCGTCTGTCGGTTCATACAAAAACGTGCATTCTACTATAACTAGGAAAGGAGGAAAAAGAAATGGCAAAGACATCAAAAGCGGTAAAGCCTGCAAAAGAAAAAAAGACGTTTTCCATCAGAAACCTGAAGGAACAGTATCATTCGTTCAAAACGGATACGCAGTTTGCAAATGACAGGAAGCGCTGGTCGTCCAATGTCAAGGGTTTTATCATCGGTCTGTTAAAGTTTTTACTGATCGTTGGAGTCAGCTATGTGATCTTAGGACCGGTGCTCGGTATTATCAGCAAATCTTTTTTCTCCAACGCCGATAATTACAATCCGATGGTCTACATGATTCCGCAGGAGCCTACACTGGAGCGTTACACGAAGGCGATCGCGCATCTTGACTACTGGAAGGTTGTGTGCAATTCGCTGATTTACACCGTCTCGCTCATGCTGATCCAGGTGTTTATCTGCTCAATGGTCGGATATGGGTTTGCGAGATACAAGTTCCCGTTAAAAGGTCTGCTGTTCGGCTGCGTGGTTGTGATGATCGTTATTCCAACGCACACGATCATGCTTCCGCTCTACATGACGTTTGCGAACTTTGATGTATTAGGCATCATCAAACTGATCAGGGGCGCGCCGGTCAATATCCTGTCAACGCCGATTCCGCTCTACATAATGACGGCGTTTGGCTGCGGGCTGCGTTCGGGGCTGTATATTTATATTTTTAACCAGTTCTTCCGCGGGCTGCCAAAGGAGATCGAGGAGGCGGCGTTCGTGGACGGTGCGGGAACCTGGTATACGTATTTCCGCATCATGTTAGTCAATGCTATGCCCTCTGTCATTACCGTGGCAATCTTTTCACTGGTATGGCAGTATAACGATACATTTTACACGAAGTTATTTTTGATCAGCGACGACGTGGTGATCAGTAAGAAGATCGCGTCACTGGCGGCAAATATTGCGAATGCGGAGAAGATTTATGACCCAAGCATTCAGCAGCTTTATACGAATGCCGGCATTGTGCTCGTCATGCTTCCGGTGCTCATCATTTACATCGTTCTTCAAAAATACTTTATAGAGGGAGTTGAGCGGAGCGGTATCGTCGGTTAAACGGCGTGCTGCCTGCTCGAAACAATTCAACAAATATAAATAAGGAGGATGAAAAAGTTGAAGGCAAAAAAACTCTTGGCATTATTACTTGCGGCGGCAATGACATTTGCAATGGTCGGCTGCGGCGGTGATGATGCAGGCAACGACACACCCGTCGATAATAATCAGACGGATGAAACAACACCGACGCCGGAACCGACAGAGGAACCGGCGACGGTACCGGAGGAGGATGTGCCCGCGGCTCCCACAGAAGCGAGCATCGACTTCGAAGACGGAGCATTTGGTTTCGCATACTGCGACACCTTGATTGCGGGTGGTACCGGTCCTGCGGAGCTTTCCGTGACGGATTACAACGGTTCCAAGGCATTACAGGTTGTGCCGGGTGGGAAATTCCCCTGTGTGGCACTTCCGATCGATCAGCTCTTAGGCGATAAGGCAGGTGATGTGGCGTCGGTTGATGTTACGATCGGCGCAGTAAGCGCGGACGGTAATTTCTATGCCGTATCCGGTAATCTGTGGAGCGTGATCAGCGACGGTAAGGACAGTCAGGCGTGGAGCGTTTATCTTGAGACTGCCAATCCGAAGACTGTAACCTATACGGTTCCGGCTGACAAGGCTTTTGCGGCAGGCGATGTGTTTGCAATCTCCATGGAAGTTGATAACTGCAAGACAGAGACAGGCTCCATGACGACGCTCTACATTGACAACATTACGTTTAAGGATGCGTCCGGCAATGTAATTGCGGCTGATACCTCCGTTGTTGCGGAGACGGCAGGAAATACGGCTGATCCGAATCTCTTAGTATTAAAGGATGTTGTTGAAATCGACGGCTTCGCGGCAAGCGGAGACGGCTGGGCACAGGGCGGTATTGACTTAACAGAGGAGCAGAAAGCGCTCTTTGTACCGGGCTCCGTGATCGAGATTGATTATAATTCTGCCGCACCGGTATGGCTTGTGGCAGTCAGCAGCGATGAGAATCCGAATCCGCTTGGAACCTGGCTGCGCGGCGTGAACCAGGAGACCTTTAAGGTCAATGGGTATGTGGGAGACGGCAAGGTACAGTACCGCTATGAAGATTTGGTAGAATTCTTCGGTGAAGACTTCGGTCAGTATGTGGTTACGTTACAGTGTGAGTCTTCCGAAAAGTGGGAAGTATTCGGTATGAGAGTCGGCACGGACAGCGGGCTGGTAACGGTCGGCGGAACCGAGATTGACGGATTTGCATGCAAGGGCGACGGCTGGGCACAGAACGGTATCGACTTAACGGATGAGCAGAGAGCACTTTTCGTACCGGGCTCCGTGATCGAGATCCAGTATAACTCTGCAGCACCGGTATGGCTTGTAGCGGTCAGCAGCGATGAGAATCCGAACCCGCTTGGAACCTGGCTGCGCGGTGTCAATCAGGAGACCTTTGAGGTTGACGGTGCGGTAGGAGACGGTGTGGTACAGTACACCTATGAGCAGTTGGTACCGTATTTTGGTGAAGACTTCGGTCAGTATCTGAATACGTTACAGTGTGAGTCTTCCGAAAGCTGGGAAGTATACAGCGTGAAGGTTGGCAAGCCGTTCGTTCCTGCAAAGAATGCAACAGATATTGAGGGCTTTGCGGCAAGCGGAGACGGCTGGGCACAGGGAGGTATTGATTTAACCGAAGAGCAGAAAGCACTTTTTGCACCGGGCTGTGTGATCACGATTGAATACAATTCGGCTTCACCGGTATGGCTTGTGGCAGTCAGCAGCGATGAGAATCCGAACCCGCTTGGAACCTGGCTGCGCGGCGTCAATCAGGAGACGTTCGTGGTGGACGGAGCGGTAGGAGACGGCGTGGTTCAGTATACTTATGATCAGTTAGTACCGTATTTCGGAGGAGACTTCGGTCAGTATCTGAATACGTTACAGTGCGAGTCTTCCGAAAGCTGGGAAGTATACGGCATGACGGTCGGCATGGGGAACTAAAGTTTCCCAAGGGAATTGAATTCCTCAATGGGAACGAAACAGGTTCCCGTTGAAATGAAAACAAACTAAGACCGCAGGGCGGCGGGACCGTATCGCCGCCTGCGGTTACTATGATATGATTCATGAGAAAAAAGGAGGAACAATAAAACATGAAATCTTACAAGAAATTTCTTGCGCTCGGTCTCAGCGTGGCAATGCTTGCAGGTATGACGGCATGTGGCGGCGGCGACAACGACACGCCGGCAAACAATGACACGAATACACCGGCAGCCAATGATGCGAATACGCCTGCAGATAATGACACGAATACACCGGCGGACAATACGGATAACAATACGCCGCAGGCAGGCAGCGAAAAGAGAATCATCCGCATCGGTACCTGGTACGATCATTTTTATGACAGTACGAATGAGAGCATTTGGGATGATACAAGCGTGTCTGATGAGGCGTTTGCACAGGCGCATTTCGATATCGTTGCCGAGGTGGAGCAGAAGTACAATGTAGAGATCGAGTTTGTAAATCTGACCTTTGATGGTACGAAAGAATCCATCAATACTTCTATTCTGGCAGGTCATCCTGACTGTGATATTTACGAGGTGGACTTAACGTTCGGTATTCCGGCGGCTATGAATGGTTATGCGCTCAATCTGCGCGATGTCGTTCCGGATGCGGATGTCTGCAACGATCAGATGATCTTCGCGCCGACCAACATTGGTCTGTCGGATGACAGCATATATCTGTTTACGCAGGTTTCTGCGGAGGCTGGGCTTTACAACACGTACATGCTTGCTTACAATAAGCAGATTTTGGATGATGCAGGTCTTGAGTATCCTGAAGATCTGTATGAGAGAGGCGAGTGGACTTGGGATAAATGGCGCGAATACATGATCACGCTGACTCAGGATACGAACGGCGACGGCGTGATCGATCAGTTCGGTTACTGCTCCCGTTGGGATTTCACGGTTATGCAGCTTCTGCTCTCCAACGGTGCAACGATGGCATCGTCGGATACGGAGACGCTTTCGAGCCCGGAAGTCGGCGAAGTACTTGACTTTATGTACAATATGTGGAGCGTGGATAAGGTAGCAAAGCCTTGGAACGCGGATGACTTTGATTCCAACATGAATTCTTATCTTGACGGCAATATCGCATTCTGGGTTGACGCAGCATGGATCTCTTCTCAGAATAAGGATGGCGAGTGCGATTTTGATATCGTATGGTGCCCGTGGCCGGTTGGACCGAGCGGTAATCAGGAGACCAATAACTTCCGCAACGTGTCTTCCGGTAATGCGTGGATGATCCCGACTGGTGTGGAAGATCCGGTATTTGTATATCATGTATTTGAGGATTGGGCGAATTGGTACCACGGTGATGTTGCATACCGTGACAGCAACCTGACATGGTGGGAAGACTGTGCAGTGACGGAAGAGAACTATGCAGTTATGGAAATGATGGGTTCCAAAGATCAGTTCGATCTGTTCAACTCCTTTGGTTTGAAGTGGGATGACGATTATGTGAAGCTCATCAACGGCGAGATGACTCCGGCACAGTTCCAGGAGACATGGAAGCAGCCGATGCAGGATGGTCTGGATAATTTCTTCAAGTAGGAGTATCCTTAAACCGGTAATGTGATATTTTAAGTATTTACAATCTTGAATATTTTTGGTTTCATATATTTGAGATTTCAGTGTTTTGCAATTTTAAGTGCATGAAAACTGCCGCATATCTTGAAACGCTGTATTTTTATACTGCGGAAAAGATATGCGGCGGCGGACGTGCCGCTTTTCTACAGACGCCGTGGGGGAGTGCCAGCGGCGTATACGGACTAGAGACAAAGGGAACAGGGAGGGAAGATCTTGTTTCGCAGTGATAGTCTTTTTTCAAGGTTTATGGGAATGCTCTGCGATATTTTATATGTGGGCATTCTGTGGATTATCGGATGTATTCCGGTCATTACGGCGGGCGCCTCAACGACAGCAGCATATTATGCGATGGCGAAAGCGGTGCGGCATAAAACAGGATATATTCATAAGGAGTTCTGGCATTCTTTTAAGGCAAACTGGAAACAGGCGACGGTCATGACGTTTCTTTTTATTGTGATCGCGTTTGTTGCCGTTATGGATATCCGCTATGTGTGGGTGAATGATAGTAAGTTGAACAGCGCGCTTTTTATGGTGCTGATGTTAGTTTCGTTTTTGATTCTTTCGGTAACGGCGTATTTTTGTCCGTTTTTATCGAGATTTGATAAAAAAAATCTGGACATGTTAAAATTTGCGGCATATGCTTCATTTAAGTATCTGCCGCTGACGATCGGGATCATGGTGCTTTTTGTGCTGGCCTGTATCGGCGTGTATCTGATGCCGTGGGCGGTGTTTGTGATTCCGGGCGTGTATTTATTCCTGCTGACTTATCCGATGGAGTATGTGATGTTAAAATTCATGCCCGCACCGGAGGAGGGAAGCGAGGAATCGGAAAAGTGGTATTATCAATAGAGGAAAATAAGGTTTTATATTTGAACCATGAAGATAGATGACAGATGCAGATGAAAGCAAAGCATATCACAGTATTCGTATGAGATATAAAATGTAAGTATGTAATGAGTTGCTATACGGTATTGGCGGGTATTATACCGGGAATCACATAGAAAGCAGACATGGAAAGCATAGGTGAGGCATGAATAAGAATGTAACAATGAAGAATATTGCCGATGCTTTGGGCGTCAGTACCGTGACAGTTTCCAAGGCGTTGTCGGATAAAGACGGTGTCGGCGAGCCGCTGCGCCGTACAATTAAGCGCAAAGCGGACGAGATGGGTTATTCCTATGCGGCGTCGAAAGCGAAGGGTGCGCAGGACGGTTCAAAATTTAATATCGGTGTGATCGTTGCAAGCAATTATGTGGATCCGGATTCCTATGCCTTTTACTTAAAAATGTACCATTATATTGTACTTGCATTGAAAAAGATCAATTATTCGGGTATTATGGAGATTATCACGAATGAGATGCGCGACAATCTGATACTGCCGGTGGTTGCGGTGGATAAGAAGGTGGATGGCATCATTGTTCTGGGGCAGTTTTCGACTGCTTATGTCCAGAAGGTAAAGGATACGGGAATTCCGCTTGTGCTTTTAGACTTTTATGACGGGGAACTGGAAGCAGACAGTGTCGTGACAGACAATGTGTATGGTGCGTATGCACTGACGGAATATTGTATCAACATGGGACACAGAAAGATTGCATTTGTCGGAAGCATTCATGCGACGGCATCCATACTGGATCGATATCTTGGCTATTACCGGGCGCTGCTTACACATCATATTCCGCTGAGAGATGATTATGTGGTTGAGGACAGGGATGAAAACTGCCTGTTCAGAAAAGAGATCAAGCTGCCCGAGGATTTGCCGACAGCATTTGTATGTAATTGCGACGAACTTGCCTATCTGCTGATGGAACAGCTTAGAAAAAAAGGGCTGCGCGTGCCGGAAGATATCTCGGTTGTCGGGTTTGATAATTATACGTTTATTGATTATTTTACTTATCGTAAATTGACAACAGTTGCGGTCAATGTGGAGGTGATGGCGGACGAGGCGGTCATGCTTCTGATACATCATATCGAAGAAGGAGCGCCGTCCAATATCAGGAAGGTGATCAACGGAACATTGTTGATCCGGGATTCTGTGAAAAAGATCGACTCATAGAATCATTGCGCCGGTATGCAGCACAATTTTGTGCCGACAAAATTGTGCGGACAGAAGCGTGCCGGGAGCAGGAATGCTGCGGTAAGGCGGGAATGAGCACGAATGTGCTTCCAATAAAGGAAAAGGAGAATAGTATGAGCGAAGTAAAAATGTTAAATTGCCCGGAGGTTAAGAATGTGCCTTGGCAGGAAAAGCCGGAAGGGATTGTCGGAGCTCCCATTTGGAGATATACGGAAAATCCGATCATCGGCAGAAATCCGGTGGAGAATGTAGCACGGATTTTCAACAGCGCGGTAATGCCATATGGAGACGGGTTTATCGGTGTGTTCCGCGGCGAGCAGACAAACGGAATTCCCTATATCTATCTTGGACACAGCAAAGATGCGATCCATTGGGAGTTTGATAAAGAGAAGATTCCGTTTAAGGATGAGAACGGCAATGATTTTATGCCGGTGTATGCGTATGACCCGCGTCTGGTAAAGGTGGAGGATACTTACTATATCATTTGGTGTCAGGATTTCTATGGCGCTTCCATCGGCATGGCAAAGACGACGGATTTCAAGACGTTTACCCGACTGGAGAATCCGTTTATTCCGTTTAACAGAAACGCAGTACTGTTTCCGAGAAAGATTGACGGAAAGTATATGCTATTAAGCCGTCCTTCCGACAGTGGACATACACCGTTCGGCGATATTTTCTTAAGCGAAAGCCCGGACATGGTATATTGGGGAAAACACCGCCATGTGATGGGACGCAGCAGCGAGTGGTGGGAGTCCGTAAAAATTGGCGGCGGCGCGGCTCCGATCGAGACGACCGAGGGCTGGCTGTTATTCTACCATGGCGTATCAGGAACCTGCAACGGTTTTGTGTATTCAATCGGCGGCGCGATCCTCGACATAGACAATCCGTCCAAGGTTCTTTATAGATGCGAGAACTTCCTGCTGACTCCGGAGGAGTGGTATGAGGAGAGGGGCTTTGTTCCAAACGTATGCTTCCCGTGTGCGACGATCCACGATCCTGTTTCCAACAAGATCGCGCTCTATTACGGATGCGCGGACAGCTATGTCGGTCTTGCATTTACGAAGCTGGATGAGATCGTTGACTATATTAAGACCCACAGCCATGTAACGGAAAGCGATACCGAGCTTGGTATCCGCTAAGCATATATGTGGTATGCAGATCGCAATCTGATACCGCTTAAGCAGAGCCGGAACGTAAGACAGAAAAGAACAAGAGAGGGTTCTCTTGTTCTTTTCTGCTATAGCGCGATATGATATAATGTCGTCAGATATGATACCAGCGTCGAGCGAAGCGAGTGTGCATCGCGAAGCGTAAGCATGTGCGGAGCACATGATATAATGAGCGCAAAAGAAAAACATGAAATAACCGCAAAAGAAAAACAAGCAACACGCAGCGGCATTGAAAAAGTGTATATAAAATAAGGAGAATTCAAAATGTCTTATCAAATTCACACTGAAAAGGGACTGGTAAACAGAGGAAACTGGCGGCGTATGAAGGACTGCATGAGACGTGCACAGGGCGGGGACCGCATCACGATCGGATTTATCGGAGGCTCCATCACACAGGGGGCCGTGGCAGAGACACATACGACCTGCTATGCCTATCTTGTTTTTGACTGGTGGGTAAAAAAATTCCCTAAAAGCGCCTTCACCTATGTCAATGCCGGTATCGGAGGGACGACTTCGCAGTTTGGCGTTTCCAGAGTGCAGAGTGATCTGCTGTACAGCCGCCCTGATGCAGTGTTTGTGGAATTCTCAGTCAATGACGAGAATACGGAATTTTTCAAAGAGACTTATGAGGGGCTAGTGCGCACGATCTATGACGCACCCTTAAAACCTGCGGTTACACTGATCCATAATATTATGTACGACCACGGAAAGACGGCACAGGAGATTCATCAGGCAGTCGGCGTCCACTACAATCTGCCCTGCGTTGCAATGCAGCCGGTGATCTATGCGGAAGTGAAGGCGGGACGCATACCGAACCGTGAAATTACGCCGGATGATCTGCATCCGAATACGGCGGGGCATGCGCTTGTCGCGTCAGTCATAATTGATTATCTCGAGAAGGTTTATGCGGAATTATCAATAGAGGAGCCGGCGCCCGGAAGCATGCCCGGGCCGATTACCGCGAACCATTATCAGAACAGTGTGCGTCTGCAAAATGGGAATTGTGATCCTCTTTTAGAGGGATGGACAGTGGATCACACGCCGCAGAGACTTGTGTTAGAAGGATTCAGAAACGGATGGACCTCCAAGACAAAGGGTGCTAAAATCACATTTGAGGCGGAGGGAAGTGAGATCGCCGTGCAGTACCGCAAGACTGTTCATCATCCTGCGCCTATCGCGTCCGCGGTCATTGACGGCGATATACGGCATGCGGTGACCCTGGATGCGAATTTTGAGGAGGACTGGGGAGACTGCCTGTTCATGCAGAATCTTATCGTGCATGGAGAGAATAAAAAGCATACAGTGGAGATCACACTGACGGAAACGCATGAGGACGATGCGGCGGAGTTTTACCTGATCTCACTCATTGTATCACATGAATGAGAGAAGCGTCACGGGATAGGTGCTGCAGCCATGAATTTGAATTGATTACATAAAATATACTCCGGTATGGCGGATCAGCGGCCCGCATCATTACGGATTGTCGGAGAAAGAAAGGCTTGGATGATAGGATGTTTCGAGAGGATTTTGTCTGGGGCGTTGCGGCGAGCGCGTACCAGATCGAAGGAAAAGAAGCAGGGGACGGTATTGGAAGGAGTATTTGGGATACCTATGCCGACGAAGGAAAGATATACGGCGGGCACCGCGCGGAGACTGCCTGCGATCATATGCACCGCTATGAGGACGATTTTGCAATGATGGGCGCGCTCGGCATCCGGGCGTACCGATTTTCCGTCAACTGGTGCAGGATTCTGCCGGACGGCACTGGGGAGGTCAATGAAAAAGGGATTCTTTTTTACCGGAAGCTGATCAAAAGCATGATCAAAAATGGCGTGACGCCTTATCTGACGCTCTATCACTGGGAGCTGCCGCAGGCGCTTCAGAATCAGGGCGGCTGGCTCAATGAGAAGTCGATTGAGTGGTTCGGCGAATACGCGCGGGTCATTGCGGAACGCTTTTCCGATCTGGTGGAACATTTTATCACGCTCAATGAACCGCAGTGCTTTGTCGGGCTTGCGCATTTGCAGGGCGTGCAGGCGCCCGGCTTAAAGATGTCCTATGCGGAGACGTTTCAGATTGCGCATAATGCGCTGCGCGCGCACGGACAGGCGGTCATCAATCTGCGCAAGTATGCATGCCGTCCGGTCAAGGTCAGCATTTCTCTAACCTGCGGCGTGGCGATACCGAAGACAGATGCGCCGGCGGATATCGAGGCGGCGCGAAAGGTCTATTTTGGCTTTTATAATGATACGAGCAATTGGGCATGGAACATGGGCTGGTTTTCCGACGCTGTGTTTTTGGGAAAGTATCCGGACGAGGGCATCCGGAAATTCCAAAAATGGCTGCCAAAGATCACGAAAGAAGATATGGAGCTGATCTCACAGCCGCTTGATTTCATGGGAACGAATATTTATAACGGATATTATGTCGGGGCGGGAGAAGACGGAGAACCGAAGTTCTATGACTATGAATACGGTGCGCCGCAGACCGGGACAGGATGGCCGATGACGCCGGAATGCATTTACTGGGGACTGCGGTTTGCTTATGAGCGGTATCATTTGCCGGTCCATGTGACGGAAAACGGTGTGTGCTACCGTGATATCGTATCGCCGGACGGCCGTGTGCACGATACGAACCGCTGTACGTTTTTAGATGCGTATTTATCAGAGGTACAGCGCGCGGCGGATGAGGGTGTGGATGTCAGAGGTTATTTTTTATGGACGTTTCTTGACAATTTTGAATGGTCGGAAGGTTATAAGGATCGGTTTGGCATCATTCATGTGGACTACGCGACATTAAAGAGAACCGCGAAGGACTCTGCCTACTGGTATGCCGAAACGATCAGAACAAACGGGAGGAATTTGAGTATGAATCAGGAAAAAAAGCCAGTTCTTTTTTTGAATCCGGTATTTAAGCAGATGATCTGGGGCGGAAACCGTCTTGGAACGGTCTGGGGGTATCCGATTCCCGGGGACGATACCGGAGAGTGCTGGGCGGTCAGCGCGCATCCGAACGGGGACTGCGTTGTGCGTGAAGGAATGTATGAGGGAAAGACCTTATCGGAATTGTGGGATACACATCCGGAGTTGTTCGGCAATACAGGCTTAGACCGCTTCCCATTGCTCATTAAGATCATTGACGCGAAATCGGACTTAAGCATTCAGGTGCATCCTGACGATATCTATGCAAAGAAGAATGAAAACGGCTCACTCGGAAAAACCGAATGCTGGTATATTCTCGATTGTAATGAGGACGCAAAGCTTGTGATCGGGCATAATGCATCCTCCAAAGAGGAACTTCGGAGCATGATCGAAGAAAAGCGGTGGGGAGAACTGATCCGAGAAATACCCGTGAAAAAGGGAGACTTTATCCAGATCGATCCGGGAACCGTTCACGCGATCAAGGGCGGTCTGATGATCTTGGAGACACAGCAGAACAGCGACATTACTTACCGCGTTTATGATTATGACCGCATGAGCAACGGGAAACCGCGCGAGCTTCATATTGAAAAGAGCATCGATGTGATCACGGTGCCTGCCAAACCGGTGGGGGAAAGTGTCATGACGCCGGAGGGACTTCCTGAGAATCAGATGAATCCGTTGATCGTCTGCGATTATTATAAGGTGTGGAAGCTGAATGTGACGGAGCCAGTGACGCTTTCCCAGAACGAGCCGTTCCTGATCATGAGTGTGATCGAAGGAAGCGGACTTCTTGACGGAGAGCTGATCAAGAAGGGCGACCACTTCATTCTTCCGGCGGGATACGGGACGTTCCACATGCAGGGAAACATGGAACTGATCGCGTCCACGGTAAAGTGAAATACGCGTATTGATTTTGTATGGGAATGAAGGAAGACGGTAAGGAGAAGGTAATATGCTTTCAAAAAAATATCGGGATATGCTTTCGGCGAGATCCGTGATCCGCAGCCTGTCGGAGTATGCAGCTGCGCGGGGGAAGCAGATCGGTTATGAGAATGTATTTGATTACAGTCTGGGAAACCCCTCGGTCGATGTGCCGAAATCTTATACGGATACACTCATCCGGCTGCTGCGCGAAGAAAATCCGATGACGCTGCACGGCTACAGTCCGACTCTGACGATTCCTGCTGTCAGGGAAGCGGTCGCGCACAACTTAAACCGGCGTTTTGGCATGAATTATCAAAAAGAGCATATCTTTATGGTGAGCGGCGCGGCGGCAGCGATCGCGCATGCGGTCCGCCTTGTGGCGGAACCGGGGGACGAGATCATTACATTTGCCCCGTTTTTCCCGGAATATCATCCGTATGTAGACTTAAGCGGCGCAAGACTGAAGGTGGTTCCGGCGCATACACAGGATTTTCAGATTCATTTTGAAGCGCTTGACGCTGCCATGAATGAGAAGGTTTCGGCAGTGCTGATCAATACGCCGAACAATCCGTCTGGCGTTGTCTATTCAGAAGTAACATTGAAACGCCTGTCTTCTTACCTTCGTGATAAAGAGCGGGAATACGGGCATGAAATCTATCTGATCTCCGACGAGCCGTACCGGGAGATCGTCTTTGACGGCATGACTGCTCCGTATCCGGCAAATTACTATGAAAAGACGATCACCTGCTATTCATGGTCGAAATCTCTGTCCGTTCCGGGGGACCGGATCGGATATGTGGCAGTTCATCCGGACTGCCCCGGCGCGGAGCTGATGATCCCGATGTGCGGGCAGATCTCGCGCGGCATTGGACATAACTGCCCGACGGCAATGGTGCAGCTAGCGGTCGCGGAGAACTTAGATGTGACGGCGGACATGGAGGTTTATGAGACAAACCGGAATCTTCTGTATGATGAATTGATAAAGCTTGGCTTTACACTCGTGCGTCCGGTAGGGACCTTTTATATTTTTCCAAAGGCGCTTGAGGAGGATGCGGCGGCATTTTGTGAAAAAGCCAAAAAGTATGATCTGATCCTCGTGCCCGGAGACAGCTTCGGATGTCCCGGCCATTTCCGCATGGCATACTGCATCGACACGGAAAAAGTAAAACGCTCGATTCCCGCGCTCAGGCGTTTTGTGCAGGAAGAATACGGGGACGCCCGACTGTAAAGATTTGAATAGGCAATCGCCAGAAAGATTTGGACTTTGAAAGGAGAACTCATGCTTGAATTTCTAAAAGCAGTCCTGTTTGGTATCGTGGAGGGAATCACAGAGTGGCTTCCGATCAGCAGTACGGGACATATGATCCTGTTAAATGAACTGATGCCGCTCAAGGTGTCCGAAGAATTTTACAGCATGTTCGAGGTGGTTATCCAGCTCGGAGCGATCATGGCGGTCGTCGTGCTCTTTTGGAATCAAATTTGGCCGTTTCAGTGGAAGGACAAAACAAAGCCCGTCATAAAAAAAGATATTTTTGTGATGTGGTTTCAGATTCTGGCGGCATGTATTCCGGCGGCGGTGGTAGGACTATTATTTGATGATGTGCTGGAAAAATATCTATATAATTATGTTGTGGTAGCGCTGGCGCTGATTGTGTTCGGCGTCGCGTTCATTGCCGTGGAAAACCGTAACCGGGGGATGCAGCCGGTCGTGACCAGCTTAAGCCAGATGACCTATAAGGCTGCGCTGATCATCGGTATGTTTCAGCTCATCGCAGCGGTCTTTCCCGGGACGTCCCGTTCGGGAGCAACCATTATCGGTGCGCTGATGATCGGCGTATCCAGAACCGTTGCAGCGGAGTTTACATTTTTTCTGGCGATCCCGGTCATGTTCGGTGCAAGCCTGCTGAAACTTGTAAAGCATGGCTTTTCCTTTACGGGACAGGAGGCATGGATCTTAACGATCGGTATGTTTGTCGCATTTGCCGTATCCCTTTTTGTATTAAAATTTTTGATGGGTTATATTAAAAAGCATGATTTCAAAGTTTTTGGATGGTACCGTATCGCGCTTGGTATGACGGTATTGCTCTATTTTCTGGTGTTCAGATAATTTTTTGCGGGATTTCATTGTGCATAATTATGAAAAAACTAAGAAAATATATCCTAAAAATATGCAAACAAACGAAAATGCAGACTTTTGTTTGACTTTTTGCGTCATATGCGATACAGTGCAATTGTATGAAATATAGGTAATACTTTGCAGCCGATAGTGAATGCACCGGCAGCAGGGCAATAATAAAAAAAGCAAAGACACAGAGTATGATGTGTAAGGGAGGATGTATGGCTGAAATGAAAAAACCTGCAGCTGATAAGGTGGCAGCGAAAAACACGGTTACAACGACGGAAGCGACAGCACCTGTTGAAGTAAAAGCAGAGGTAAAGGCGGAGGAGACGGCGCCTGTTGTAAAGAAGAAACCGGGACGTAAGCCGGGTTCTAAGAATGCGGTCAAGAAAGCGCCGGCAGTAAAGAAAGCTGCAGAGAAGGAAGAGAAGAAAGAAACCATGAATAAGAAAGTAAAGAACAGCATCACGTTAGAGCTGAACGGCTATTCTTATACGGAAGAGTCTTTGGTGCAGAGTGCAAAGGACGTTTGGGTATATGATCTTGGCAGAGATGTTAAGGATTTCAAATCCGTAGAGCTTTATGTGAAGCCGGAAGATAAGGCAGTTTACTATGTCATCAATGGCGAAGTAAAGGGCAGCTACGGTTTATAATAAGAGTTTTTTGCAGGACTTGCAGAAGAAGACAATTTACTATCATTAAAAAGATTTTCGCTTGCGCGAAAGTCTTTTTTTTATTATTTTTCAAAAATCAGTTGACAATATAGAAGGTAAGTGATAATTTATGTATGAAGATATTAGCACTCTATCTAAATGAGTGCTAACAGACAAAAGGAAGGTGATCACGGGTGGTTCTGGATGATAGAAAAATGAAAATTCTGCAGGCGATCATCCGCAATTACCTGGAAACGGGAGAACCGGTCGGGAGCAGGACGATTTCTAAATATACGGACCTGAACCTAAGCTCGGCGACCATTCGCAATGAAATGGCGGATCTGGAAGAGCTCGGTTATATTTTGCAGCCACACACTTCTGCAGGGCGGATTCCGTCTGATAAGGGCTATCGCCTGTACGTCGATCATATGATGGCGGATAAAGAGCGCGAAGTCAATGAGATGAAGGAGATGCTTCTCGAAAAGGAAGAGAAGATGGACCGCCTCTTACAGCAGGCGGCGAGGGTGCTGGCGACGAATACGAATTATGCCGCGATGATCTCGGCGCCGCAGATCTTCGGAAATAAGCTCAAATTTATCCAACTGACAAAGGTGGATGCGGGGCAGCTCTTAGCGGTGATCGTCGTGGAAGGAAATGTGATCAAGAACGAGATGCTTACCGTGGAAGAGGAGCTTTCCGATGAGACGGTCTTAAAGCTGAACATTCTTCTGAATACGCAGCTCGGCGGACTATCTGTCAATGAGATCAGTCTGGGTATGATTTCGGCAATGAAGCAACAGGCAGGCATTCACAGCGGCATCGTAGGTGATATCATTGACGCGGTTGCAGCGGCGATTCAGTCTGATGAAGATCTCGAGATCTATACGAGCGGTACGAATAATATTTTCCGGTATCCCGAGCTGGCAGACCAGAGACGGGCCAGCGAACTGATCACGACGTTTGAGGAAAAGCAGGAACTGACGCAGATCGTGCAGGAGACGCTTTCGGATGACGGGAACACGGGGATCAAAGTCTACATTGGTGATGAGACTCCTGTGCAGCATATGAGGGATTGCAGTGTCGTGACTGCTACGTATGAGCTGGGCGAGGGCATGAAGGGGACGATCGGTATCATCGGCCCGAAGCGTATGGATTATGAAAAGGCAGTCGGCAGCTTGAAAACAGTTATGACGCAGCTTGAGGAGATATATAAGAAAAAGTAAGTAAGGAGATGAGTCCAGTGTCAGAAAAGAAGGAAGACAATATCAGCGAAGAGCAGAGTTTCGATACGCAGGAGAAAAACACGGCGGCATCGGAACAGAGCCGGACGCCGGAAGAAAACGAAAGCCGGGCGGAAGCGGCGCAGGGTACGGACGGCGGCAGGACGAAGGCAGAAAGCGGACAGAGCGCGGAGGACGGCGATGCGCAAAAGGACGCAGACCGGGATACGGACAGTGCGGCGCAGGAGAAATCAGGGCAGGGTGCGGACAGCAGCCGGGCGGAAGCGGACGAGGATTCCGGTGAGGAGGAAGCGGAACGATCCGCGGAAAAAGCGGAACAGAATGCAGAAGAGACCGGAGACGGCAATGCCGGAGACGGGGCGGATATCCCGAAAGAAAAAGAAAATAAATTTTTTAAGAAAAATAAAAAGCAGGACAAAAAGGATAAACAGCAGGAGAAAATAGGGGAGCTGGAAGACCGCGTCAGACGCCAGATGGCGGAGTTTGAGAATTTCCGCAAACGGACGGAAAAGGAAAAGACAGCCATGTTTGAGACCGGTGCAAGAAGTGTGATCGAAAAGATACTGCCGGTCGTTGACAATTTTGAGCGCGGCCTTGCAAGCGTTTCCGAGGAAGAAAAGAGCAGTCCGTTCGAAGAGGGTATGGCTATGGTTTATAAGCAGCTGATCGGAGAGCTGGAAAAGCTTGAAGTGCGTCCCATTGAAGCAGTCGGCAAGGAATTTGATCCTGATTTTCATAATGCAGTCATGCAGGTGGAGAGTGAGGAGTACGAGTCCGGCATGATCGCACAGGAGCTTCAGAAAGGATATACGTATCGCGACACGGTTGTCAGACACAGTATGGTCGCGGTCGTACCGTAGCGCGGATATAGAAAAAACAAATAACAGATCAATATAAAATGGAGGAGAAAAGCTATGGGAAAAATAATTGGTATCGATCTTGGAACAACGAATAGCTGCGTTGCCGTTATGGAGGGAGGAAAGCCTACGGTCATCGCAAACCAGGAGGGTGCGAGGACGACGCCTTCTGTCGTGGCGTTCACAAAAAACGGCGAGCGTTTGGTCGGCGAGCCGGCAAAGCGTCAGGCTGTGACAAATGCAGATAATACGATCTCATCCATTAAGAGAGATATGGGTACGGATCACGGACGCAATATTGAAGGAAAGAAGTATTCCCCGCAGCAGATCTCAGCGATGATCCTGCAAAAATTAAAGGCAGATGCGGAGAATTATCTCGGTGAGAAAGTGACGGAGGCAGTCATCACGGTTCCGGCATATTTTAACGACTCACAGCGTCAGGCAACCAAGGATGCAGGTAAGATCGCCGGACTTGATGTAAAGCGTATCATCAACGAGCCGACAGCCGCAGCGCTTGCATACGGTCTGGACAATGAAAAAGAGCAGAAGATCATGGTTTACGACCTTGGCGGCGGTACGTTCGATGTTTCCATTATTGAGATCGGAGAAGGCGTTATTGAGGTTCTCGCAACAAACGGCGATACCCATTTGGGCGGCGATGATTTTGACCAGAAGATCATTGACTGGATGGTAAAAGAGTTTAAGAACATGAACGGCGTGGACTTGTCTCAGGATAAGATGGCGCTTCAGAGATTAAAAGAGGCGGCTGAGAAGGCAAAGAAGGAATTGTCCTCCGCAACGCAGACAAATATCAACCTGCCGTTCATCAGTATGAATGCAAGCGGACCGCTTCATTTCGACATGAATCTGACGCGGGCGAAATTTGACGAGCTGACTCATGATCTGGTAGAGAAGACGGCGATTCCGGTTCAGAATGCCTTAAAGGACGCCGGACTGACTTCGGCAGATCTTGGCAAGGTACTCCTTGTGGGCGGTTCCACAAGAATTCCTGCCGTACAGGATAAGGTAAAGCAGCTGACCGGACATGAGCCGAATAAGTCCTTAAATCCGGATGAGTGCGTGGCATTGGGAGCTTCCATTCAGGGCGGTAAGCTTGCGGGCGATGCGGGTGCAGGGGAGATCCTTCTGCTTGATGTAACGCCGCTGTCCCTGTCGATCGAAACGATGGGTGGTGTCGCGACAAGACTGATAGAGAGAAATACGACGATCCCGACGAGAAAGAGCCAGATCTTCTCGACAGCAGCAGATAATCAGACTGCGGTGGATATCAATGTCGTACAGGGCGAGAGACAGTTCGCAAAAGACAATAAGTCCTTAGGACAGTTCCGCTTAGACGGTATTCCGCCTGCAAGACGCGGTATGCCGCAGATCGAGGTAACGTTTGATATTGATGCGAATGGTATCGTCAATGTGTCCGCAAAAGACTTGGGGACAGGAAAAGAGCAGCATATCACGATCACGGCGGGATCGAATATGTCGGATGAGGATATTGATAAGGCTGTAAAGGAAGCTGCAGAGTATGAGGCACAGGATAAGAAACGCAAGGATGCCATTGATACGAGAAATGATGCGGATTCCTTTGTATTCCAGACTGAGAAGGCGCTTGGCGAGGTCGGAGACAAGATCAGTGCAGATGAGAAATCGGCGCTGGAGGCAGACTTGCAGGCAGTCAAAGATCTGCTGGAAAGAACCAAAGACAGTGAGATGACGGACGATCAGCTGAACGAATTAAAGGCTGCAAAAGAGAAACTGACGAACAGCGCACAGAGTCTGTTTACAAAGATGTATGAGAGCATGCAGCAGGCAGGCGGCGCACAGGGTCCTGACATGAGCGGGATGGGCGCGCAGGCAGGGCCGGACGCAGCTTCCGCAGATGATGATGTCGTTGACGGAGATTACCGCGAGGTATAACACATATGGCAGAGCAGAAACGGGATTATTACGAGGTCCTTGGGGTCGGCAAAAATGCTGACGAGGCAGAGATCAAAAAGGCATATCGTGTACTTGCCAAGAAATATCACCCGGATATGAATCCGGGTGATAAGGAGGCGGAGAAGAAGTTCAAGGAAGCGTCCGAGGCTTATGCGGTCCTGAGCGATCCGGAAAAGCGCAGACAGTATGATCAGTTTGGTCATGCAGCGTTTGAAGGCGGAGCAGGCGGGGGTGGTTTCGGCGGATTTGACTTCAGCGGCGCCGACTTTGGAGATATCTTTGGAGACATTTTCGGCGATCTGTTCGGCGGCAGCAGCAGACGCTCCGGCAGAGGCGGTAACGGTCCGATGCGTGGGCGCAACGTAAGAACAAGTATCCGCATCAGCTTTGAAGAAGCGGTATTTGGTGCAGAGAGAGAAATAGAGGTTCCTTATAAAGAGGAATGCAGGGTCTGTCATGGCAGCGGGGCAAAGCCGGGCAGCGGACCTGTCACCTGTGAGAAGTGTAAGGGTTCGGGGCAGATCGTCTATACGCAGAACAGCTTTTTCGGAACGGTCAGAAACGTGCAGGCATGTCCTGACTGCAACGGAACCGGAAAGGTGATCAAGGACAAATGTCCGGAATGTCACGGCGGCGGTTATCATGCAACACGTAAAAAGATCATGGCGATCATTCCGGCAGGAATCGATAACGGGCAGGCATTCCGCATTTCCGATATGGGCGAGCCGGGAACAAACGGCGGCCCGCGCGGAGATGTGCTTGTCGAATGTCAGGTCATGCGGCATCCGATCTTCCAGCGTGACGGCGTGGATATCTACTCCACGGTTCCAATCTCGTTTGCGATCGCAACGCTCGGCGGAGAAGTGCTTGTTGATACGCTTGACAGCAGGATTGCTTACACGATCAAACCGGGTACGCAGACGGACACCCGTGTTGTTCTGAAGCGGAAAGGTGTTCCGAATGTTCATAACAAAGAACAGCGCGGCAATCATTACGTCACGTTTGTGGTACAGGTGCCGGATAAGCTGTCTGCAAAGGCGCGCGATCTGCTCATGGAATTCGATTCCCTGACGGGGGATAGTATCAATGAGGTAAGGCGCGTGACCGGAAGCAAATCAAAAGAAGAGGCACAGAAAGATACAAAAAAGAAAAAGAAATTTTTCTGACCAGGAAAGCGGCAGGGTGAAACGGCGTTTGATCCTGTGTTTTAACGGGGTGTGGACAATCGGAGTCTGCGCCCCTTGTTTTTTTGACAAAATCCATATATACTGTAACAGGACAGGCTGTCGGAAAAGTATGAAAGGAACAGGGATCTTACCATGAAATGGACGGCGTTTAGGATCAAGACAATTACGGAGGCGGAGGATATTTTGATCAGCACGCTCTATGACATCGGACTTGAGGGTGCGCAGATCGAAGATAAGGTACCGCTAAGCGCGTCTGATAAGGAGCGGATGTTTGTGGACATTCTTCCCGACACGCCGGAGGATGACGGGATCGCCTATGTGACATTTTTTGTGGAGACCGGTGCGGACGGCATGCTGCTTCTTTCGGGAGAAAAGATCACAAAGCAGGCGCTTCTTGCACGTATCGAAGAAGAAATGGATGATCTTCGGTGCTTTATGGACTTGGGGGCGGGAGATATCGCGCTCTCAGAGACCGAAGATATCGACTGGATCAATAACTGGAAACAGTATTTTCATCAATTTTATATTGATGATCTGCTTGTTATTCCGTCATGGGAAAATGTGCCAGAGGAGAGCAGGAACGGAAAGGTTCTGCATATTGATCCTGGCACAGCGTTTGGTACCGGCATGCATGAGACAACGCAGCTCTGCATCAGGCAGGTCAGGAAATATATGGAAGAGAACGCACAGATTTTGGATGTCGGAACAGGCAGCGGCATTTTGGGGATCATTGCGCTCATGTACGGCGCTGGGCATGTGACCGGTACGGATATCGATCCGTGTGCGGAGCAGGCGGTTGCGGAAAACCTTACTGCAAACGGGATAGACCCGGCACGATTTGAAATGATGATCGGGAATCTGATCACGGAGGAGCCGGTTCGGGAGCGTGTCGGCTTTGAACGGTTTGATATTGTCACGGCGAATATTCTGGCGGATGTGCTTGTGATGCTGACGCCGGTGATCGTGCGTCATATGAAGCAGGGCGGTTATTATATTACCTCCGGCATTATCAATGAAAATCATAAAGAGCAGGATGTGAAGGACGCGATGCTTGCGGCAGGCTTAGAAATTGTTGAGACGACGTATCAGGGCGAGTGGGTGAGCGTGACTGGCAGGAAGGGCTAACAGGTCGGAGGTGCCTGATATGCATCATTTTTTTGTAGAACCCGCGCAGATCGACGTGGAGAGACGCCGCGTCGTGATCACGGGAGACGATGTGAATCATATCGTGAATGTTCTGCGCATGGCGCAGGGAGAAGAGCTTGCGGTCAGTAACGGTGTGGATGGGAAAGAATACCGCTGTGAGGTGCAGGCATCTGACAAGGAGCAGGTTATATGCGTGCTCCGCTTTATCAAGGAAGACGGCGTGGAGCTGCCTGCGAGAGTCCGGCTGTATCAGGCGCTGCCGAAGGCGGATAAGATGGAGCTGATCATTCAGAAGGCAGTGGAGCTCGGGGTGTATGAGATCATTCCCGTGGCGGCGGGGCGCTGTGTCGTAAAACTTGACGCCAAGAAGGAAGCGGCAAAGTCTGCACGCTGGAATGCGATCGCGGAGGCGGCAGCGAAGCAGAGCAGGCGTGCCATCGTGCCGAAGGTAAGTCATGTCATGCAGTTTGCAGATGCGGTGAAGGCGGCTTCCAAGGCGGATGTGAAGATGATTCCCTATGAGCTTTCATCGGACATGGAGCGGACGAAAGACCTGATCGGCGGCATCCGTGCGGGGATGGAAATTGCAGTCATGATCGGACCGGAGGGCGGATTTGAGGAGGCGGAGATCGCGGCGGCGACGGCAGCGGGAATCGTGCCGGTGACGCTCGGCAGGCGCATCCTGCGCACGGAAACCGCGGGCTTTACAGTCATGGCATGGCTGATGTATCATTTGGAGACGGCTTAGAATATAGTAGAATATAAGAAATGTCTTTTTATCCGTGGACGGAGACGCGTTCACGGATATGGATCATAAAACGAACAGCCGGAAAGAGAAGACAAAAAATGAAATGTTATTTTGATAATTCGGCGACGACAAGATGCTTTGACAGTGTTGTCGAAATCGTAGATCAGGTTTTACGCACAGATTACGGAAATCCGTCGAGCCTGCATACAAAGGGCGTTGAGGCGGAACGATATCTGCGCTATGCAAAAGAGCAGATTGCGGCGAGCTTAAAAATACAGGAGAAAGAGATTCTTTTTACATCGGGCGGGACGGAGGCGGATAATCTGGCGCTCATCGGTACCGCGATGGCGAATTACCGGAGCGGAAAGCATCTGATTACGACACAGATCGAGCACCCCGCAGTCCTGCAGACGATGAAGTATTTGGAGAGCCTCGGTTACAGGGTAACTTATCTGCCGGTAGATGCATATGGCTGTATCCGGCTTGAGGAACTGGAGGCGGCTGTTACGCCCGAGACGATCCTTGTTTCCATTATGCATACGAACAATGAGATCGGGAGCGTGATGCCGGTCGCGGAAGCAGGAAGGATCATTAAACAGAAAAACCCGCGGGCACTGTTTCATGTGGATGCGGTACAGGGATACGGGAAGTGCCGTATCTACCCGAAAAAATCAGGTATCGATCTGCTGTCCGTGAGTGGACACAAGATACATGGACCGAAGGGTATCGGGTTCCTCTATGTCAGTGATAAGGCAAAGATCAAGCCGATCATATTTGGAGGAGGGCAGCAGGGCGGCATGCGTTCCGGTACGGAGAATGTGGCAGGAATTGCCGGTATCGGAAAGGCGGTAGAGGAGATTTTTTCTCATTTTGGTGAGGATATAGACCGCCTGTATGAATACAAAGAATATTTTACCGAACGTGCGCTCAGAATCCCCGATGTGTCGGTAAACGGACCGCAGGGAAGGAACGGCGCACCGCATATTGTGAGTCTGTCCGTAAAAGGCGTCCGCGCTGAAGTGCTGCTTCACAGTTTGGATGCAGAAGGCATCTGCATATCGGCGGGAAGCGCATGCTCCGCGCATAAACCGACGCCGTCTTCCACACTTGTGGCGGTCGGAATTGCGAAGGAACTTTTGGAATCGACCGTGCGCTTCAGCTTTTCGGTCGAGACGACAAGAGAGCAGCTTGACTATGCACTGGCCGTATTGGAAGAGCAAGTGCCGAAGCTCAGGCGTTATGTTAGAAAATAGAAAAAGAAGGAAGATTTTCTAAGCAGTCCCAATATGCCTGTCAGGAAAATCTAAGTCATTCTTCGAAAAATGTCAAAAAACGGGTGTTTTTCATCTGGAATGAGGCGTGGAATGCGGACCGGGCAGGTCCGGTCCGCATTCCGCGTGCAAGTGCCTAAAGGAGGCGAATGATGTTTTCAGCTTTTTTGATCAAGTATGCGGAAATTGGCATCAAAGGGAAAAACCGTTATTTATTTGAGGACGCGTTAGTCAACGATATTAAGTATGCGCTGCGCCGCTGTGACGGAAGCTTTCGCGTGCATAAGGCGGACGGGCGGATTTACGTCGATGCGTTTTCGGAGTTTGACTATGACGAGACGGTGGACAACTTAAAGACCGTGTTTGGCGTATCAGGAATTTGCCCGGTCGTGCATGTTGAGGACACAGGATTTGAGCAGCTTACAAGAGATGTGATCTCATATATGGATACCGTCTATGCGGACAAGCATAAGACGTTTAAGGTCTTTGCCAGACGTGCAAGAAAGAACTATCCGATGCAGTCCCCGCAGATGAACGAGGAACTAGGGGCTGCGATATTGGAAGCATTTCCCGACTTCCGCGTGGATGTGCACCGTCCGGACATTCAATTGAATGTCGAGGTCCGGGAAAAAATCTATCTGTATTCGGAGGTCATACCGGGACCGGGCGGGCTTCCGCTCGGAACGAACGGAAAAGCGATGCTGCTGCTTTCCGGAGGGATCGATTCTCCGGTCGCGGGTTATATGATAGCCAAGCGGGGCGTGCATATCGACGCTGTTTATTTTCATGCGCCGCCTTACACGTCGGAGCGTGCAAAGCAAAAAGTGGTCGATCTGGCGAAGCTGATCTCGCGTTTTACCGGTCCGATCAGTCTGCATGTAGTCAATTTTACGGACATTCAGCTCTATATCTATGAAAAGTGTCCGCACGAAGAATTGACGATCATCATGCGGCGTTATATGATGCGCATTGCAGAGATGATTGCGGCGCAGAACAACTGTCTGGGGCTTGTGACGGGTGAGAGTATCGGACAGGTCGCGTCGCAGACGATGGCGTCCCTTGCCTGTACCGATGACGCCTGCCTGATGCCGGTGTATCGTCCGCTGATTGGTTTTGATAAAAATGATATTGTGGACATTGCCGAAAAGATTAATACCTATGAGACGTCGATCCTGCCGTTTGAAGACTGCTGCACGATCTTTGTTGCAAAGCATCCCGTGACGAAGCCAAATCTTAAGGTCATCCGTGACCATGAGACGAACTTAAAAGAAAGAATCGACGAACTTGTGAGGACGGCGCTGGAGACGGAAGAGGTCATAGAGGTCGAAGCATGAGGCGCGGACAGGGACATCGCAGCTGCTTATCGACATAAAAAGAATAAAAAAGCAAGGCGTCAGCCTTGCTTTGGTAAGACGTTATCCCTGCTGTTTCAAGGTGTTTACCTTGCTTTTGCATGAACCGGTGCCGCCTTCGCAGCGCCGGTCATGCCTATGTGTTCCATTGGATCAGATCATGTACGGCTTTAAGATATCAAGTACGTCGTCGATGTTATCTTCGGCATGGATATTTAAGTCGATAGGCTTGGATAAGTCTAAGCTGAAAATACCCATGATAGATTTTGCATCGATAACATATCTGCCGGAAACTAAATCAAAATCATAATCGAATTTCGTAATATCGTTTACAAACGATTTTACCTTGTCAATGGAATTCAAAGAAATCTTTACGGTCTTCATTGATAGTACCTCCTTTATATTTGATTGCGCGGTCTTTGAAACCACATCATCATCTTAATTGTAAAAAAAGGAAAAGTCAATATATAAAACAATACAAAAAAAACGGGGTTTCCTATGAAAAGTGTAGCATTACATAATCTTGGCTGCAAGGTGAATGCCTATGAAATGGACGTTATGAGGCAAAATCTACAAGAAAACGGTTATGAAATTGTATCATTTGCTCAAAAAGCGGATGTTTATATTGTGAACACTTGTACCGTGACAAATATTGCGGATCGAAAAAGCAGGCAGATGTTACATCGCGCCAGAAAGAACAATCCGGCGGCCGTGATCGTGGCGGTGGGCTGTTATGTACAGCACGAAGCGGAAAGCCAGTCTGCGGCAGATGACGCACCTTCTCTTCAGGCAGAAGCGCTTGGAGCCGATATTATCATAGGAAATAACCGTAAAAACCAGATCGTCCGTATTTTGGACGAATATTTTAAGAGCCATGCGGTGCAGGACAATTTGATCGATATAGCGCGCACGGATGAGTATGAGCGGCTTTTTTTGAAAAAACCGCAGGAACATACGCGTGCCTTTCTCAAGATACAGGATGGATGTAATCAGTTCTGCACTTATTGCGCCATACCATATGCGCGGGGGCGCGTGAGGAGCAGAGAGCCGGGAGAGGTTCTTTCGGAAGCGCGCGTGCTGGCGGATGCCGGATGCAGGGAGATCGTGCTGACAGGAATCCACTTAAGCTCCTACGGGCTGGATTTTCCCGGCGTGCGTTCTGCGGATTACCGGGATGCCGTAAAAGCAGGATTTCTTGCGGAGCTGATCGGACGTCTGGCTGAAATTCCGGAACTGGCACGCATCCGTCTTGGATCGCTGGAGCCGCAGATCGTGACGAAAGAATTTGCGGAGCGGCTGGCGGGGTGTGAAAAGCTCTGTCCGCACTTTCATTTATCGCTTCAAAGCGGATCTGATACCGTCTTAAAAAGGATGAACCGCCGTTATACGACAGAAGAATTTGAGGGAGGCGTCCGGATTCTGCGGGAGGCATTTGACAGGGTTGCGATCACGACGGATGTGATCGTCGGATTCCCCGGAGAGACGGAAGAGGAGTTTGCCGCGACAAAAGCGTTTGCGGAGCGTGTTGGTTTTTATGAAATGCATGTGTTTCCATATTCCAAACGGGCCGGAACACCGGCTGCACGTATGAAAGACCAGATTTCCGAACACATCAAGGCGGAAAGAAGCAAAGAGCTGATCGCGATTGGAGAGAAGCTTTCCGGACGATACCGTGCAGGGCTGATCGGGCAGAAGATGGAGATCCTGACGGAGGAAGTAAAAGACATCGGCGGAATGCGCGTTCTTGTCGGACATACCAAAGATTATGTGCCTGCCGCCGTGCCGGAGCATGCATCGGAAACGAACCGGATCGTGTGCGGCGTTGGAGAAAGGCTTCTGACGGAGGGCGGACAGCAGCTTGTACTGATGCGGGAGCCTCATGACGAAAGTTTCATTGCATAATTGCCAAAAGTAGGGTAAAATAGGTACAGTATTGTACGCGTGTAAAGTGCCGGTGCTATCCGGCGCAGATCATCTCGGATAAAGGAAGTGGCTATATGGCGGACTTGGGGAACACACAATTTTTCAGAGTAGAGACAGAGCCGGAGGTTCAGGTGCAGGAGGTCCTGCATGCGGTGTATGAAGCGCTGACGGAGAAGGGCTATAATCCGGTGAATCAGATTGTCGGATATATCATGTCGGGAGATCCGACCTATATTACGAGCCATAAGAATGCCAGAACCATGATCATGAAGGTGGAACGTGATGAGCTGGTGGAAGAGATGCTGACGCAGTATATTCGATCCTGCGGCTGGAACGGGGAACGGGACTGAAAAGAGATTTACGCTGATTGCGCAGGAATGGGGATATGATTGATGCGGATTATGGGATTGGATTTTGGTTCAAAGACGGTGGGTGTCGCAGTAAGCGATGAACTGCTGATCACTGCGCAGGCAAAAGAGATCATTCGCAGGGAACGTGAGGATAAGCTTCGCAGGACATGTGCGCGGATCGAGGAACTGATAGAAGAGTACGGTGTGGAACGGATCGTGCTCGGACTTCCGAAGAATATGAACGATACACAGGGCGACCGTGCTGAGAAGACACGCGAATTTGGGGACATGCTGATAAGGCGCACGGGGCTTGACGTGGTATACTGGGATGAGCGGTTAACGACAGTGGCGGCAGATAAAGTGATGATGGAGACTGGGATCCGCAGGGAGCACCGCCGCGACTATGTGGACATGATCGCGGCCGCCCTGATCCTGCAGGGCTATCTGGATCATCTTGCGATGCAGACTGGCGGCGCAGGTAAAACTGCTGATGTGGCAGCGGATCACGTGGAAAACGGCAGGAAACAGACCGAAAACGATAGGAAACAGACTGAAAACAGGGAACAGGCTGAAAACGGGAAATTGGCGTGAATGCGGCACAGGGAAAAGAAAGAATGGAAGAAGATCAGATCGTTTTAGAGGGCGAGAACGGCGAAAAACTGGTGTTTTATGTGCTAGAGCAGACGCGGATAGCGGGAAAGAGCTATCTGCTTGTGACAGACAGCAGGGACGGGGACGCGGAGGCGTTCATTCTGCGCGATGATTCCGAAGATACGGACAAAGAGAGCGTGTATGTGTTCGTGGAGGATGATGCGGAGTTTGAAGCGATCTCAGGCGTTTTTGAAGGAATGCTGGATGAGTAAATGTAACGGTTTCCGGTTATAATCAAGACAGATCATGAGACCGGAAAATACGAATCTGAAATGTGGAGGAATTTTTTTTGAAAAGAAAGGAAAAAGAAGGAAGCCGGGCTTCATCACTGCGGATCATTCCGCTCGGGGGGCTGGAGCAGATCGGCATGAACATTACTGCCTTCGAGTATGAGGACAGTATTATTGTGGTGGATTGCGGGCTCAGTTTTCCCGCGGACGATATGCTCGGGATTGATCTTGTTATTCCCGATGTGACATACTTAAAAGAACATATCGATAAGGTGAAAGGGTTTGTGATCACGCATGGTCATGAGGATCATATCGGCGCACTGCCCTATGTCTTAAAGGAGATCAACGTACCAATCTATGCGACGCGTTTAACGATGGGGATCATTGAGAATAAATTGCGTGAGCATGAATTGATGAAGGTAACAAAACGTAAAGTCGTAAAATTCGGGCAGTCTATCAATTTGGGACAGTTCCGTGTCGAATATATCAAGACGAATCACAGTATTGTGGATGCGGCGGCGCTTGCTATTTATTCGCCGGCCGGCACAGTCGTTCACACCGGGGATTTTAAGGTGGATTATACACCGGTGTTCGGCGATGCGATCGATCTCGGAAGATTTGCGGAGATCGGCAGAAAGGGCGTACTCGCGCTCATGTGCGATTCGACCAATGCGGAGAGACCCGGATTTACACTGTCGGAAAAGACTGTCGGAAAGACGATCGATACGATTTTTCAGGAGCATAAAGATACGCGTATCATTATCGCGACGTTTGCATCGAATGTGGACCGTGTACAGCAGATCATCAATTCTGCGTACCGGTTCGGGCGCAAAGTTGTCGTGGAAGGGCGCAGTATGGTGAATATCATCGAGACGGCGTCCGCCCTTGAATGCCTGAATATCCCGGAAAATACGCTGATCGATATCGAGCAGCTCAAGAATTATCCTGATGAGCAGACCGTCATTATCACGACGGGGTCTCAGGGTGAGAGTATGGCGGCGTTAAGCCGTATGGCGAACAGTACGCACAGAAAAATATCGATCAAACCGAACGATACGATCATTTTTTCATCGAACCCGATTCCGGGCAATGAAAAGGCCGTCACGAACGTGATCAATGAATTACTGGTGAAGGGTGCGGACGTGATCTTTCAGGATGTACATGTGTCAGGACATGCGTGTCAGGAGGAGATCAAGCTGATCTATACGCTGACAAGACCGAAATACGCGATTCCGGTGCACGGGGAATATAAGCACTTAAAAGCACAGGCGAAGCTTGCAGCGGAGCTTGGTATTCCCAAAGAGCGCATTTTTATTATTTCATCAGGCGATGTGCTGGAACTCTCGGATGAAAAGGCGGGAGTGACTGAAAGGGTGGCGGTAGGCGAAGTTCTCGTTGACGGGCTTGGCGTAGGAGACGTCGGCAATGTTGTGCTTCGTGACAGACAGCATCTGGCGGAGGATGGCATCATCATTGTCGTGATGGCGCTTGATTCCTATTCAGGACAGCTTGCGTCGGGACCGGAGATCGTTTCGCGAGGATTCGTGTACGTGCGCGAATCGGATGAACTGATGGCTGAGGCGAGGGAGCTTGTGTCCGCACAGGTACTGCGGTGCCTTGACCGCAATGTGACGGACTGGGGAAAGATCAAGGCGACGATCAAAGACAGCCTGAGTGATTTTGTATGGAAGAAGACGAAACGCAGACCGATGATCCTGCCGATCATCATGGATGTGGAATAAAAAAACAAACAATTCAAAGGACTGAAGATGCCATGAAAAATGTAGAGCAGGCAGTCAATGAGTTTATTGGCTGTGTAAAGGATTCGGAAACCTATCAAAAGTATATGCAGGAGCGCAAGCGGCTTGAGATGTTTCCTGATCTGAAACAGCGGATCGACGAGTATCGTAAAAATTTATACCTGCTGCAAAATACCGAGGATGGCGATACGCTGTTTGACGAGGTGGAGCAGCTCGAAGCGGAGGGGACAAGCCTCAGGGACAACAGGCTTGTCAGTGATTTCCTTGCGGCAGAGCTTGCTTTTTGCAGGATGATGCAGGAGATTTACACCTGGATCACGGCGGAGCTGGAGTTTGATATGACGTTTAGCGGTTCGGAGTATTGATACACTGTCAGACATTTGGAAAGGAACGGGTTATAAAATGGATGTAAAGCAGATCATCAGGGGGATCGCGGCGCTTGTGATCAAAGTGGCGGTAGCAGTTCTTGTGGTATTCCTAATATACCGTCTCGCCCTGTCAGCGTATACGTTCGGTTACCGTATTTTTGCAGAGGAACCGATGACGGAAGGGGAAGGAGTTACCGTGACGGTGGCAGTGACTGAGGAGGATGATGTGCGGTCGCTTGGACAGAAATTGTACGACAAGGGATTGATCCGCAGCACGAGGCTCTTTTATTTTCAGGAGATGTTTTCTAATTACCATGGAATTGAGCAGCCGGGGGTCTATGAACTGAATACGAGTATGACGGTCGAGGAAATGTTGAAAAAGATTTCCGAGGGGATGCCGGAGGGAAATTAGCTGTGGTTGTGGATGAAAGAATGATTGCCTTTATCAATTCTCTTGATAAAGGCAATTCGGCGTTTTTATATGAATTGGAAAAGACTGCGCACGAGACGGCGGTTCCTATTGTACGGACGCAGACGCAGGCACTTCTGCGGTTTCTTTTGAAATTGACAAAACCGGGGCGCATTCTTGAAGTTGGTACGGCAATCGGGTTTTCGGCTCTGCTCATGAGCGATGCTGCGCCGCAGGCTGCGATCACGACGATCGAGAAATATGAAAAAAGGATTCCTCTTGCAAAAGAAAATTTTCGCAGAGCCGGCAGGGAGGAGCAGATCACGCTGCTGGAGGGGGACGCTGCGGATATGTTAAAAGAACTGACCGGAAGCTATGATTTTATTTTTATGGATGCTGCAAAGGGACAGTATTCTCATTTTTTCCCGGATGTATTCCGCCTGCTTGCGCAGGGTGGACTGCTCGTATCGGACAATGTACTGCAGGACGGGGATGTGATAGAATCGCGCTATGCGGTCACGAGACGCAACCGTACGATCCATGCGAGGATGAGGGAATATCTGTATACGCTGACGCATCATGAGGGATTGGAAACAACGATCCTGCCGGTCGGGGACGGCGTGGCGCTGAGTACAAAAAATGAAGAAAAATGAAGAAAAAATGAAGATTTTCTAAGGCAGGAAAATACCCTGCCCAAGAAAATCTAAGTCATTTTTATAAAGAATCGCGAAGCGATTCTTTTGAATCAGAGAAGCGATTCTTTTGAATCAGAGAAGCGATTCTTTTGAATCAGAGAAGCGATTCTTTTGAATCAGAGAAGCGATTCTTTTGAATCAGAGAAGCGATTCTTTTGAATCAGAGAAGCGATTCTTTTGAATCAGAGAAGCGATTCTTTTGAATCAGAGAAGCGATTCTTTTAGAACAGAGAAGTGATTCTTATTAGAATGCAAGGCGATGCTTTTTACGGAATAGATGATCAGTCAGGAAAATGGAGAGGGATATGAGGAATGAGAAGAGGGCGGGCAAGCCGGAGTTATTGATACCGGCGGGAAGCCTTGAAGTGTTGAAGACAGCAGTTATATTTGGCGCGGATGCCGTGTATATCGGGGGAGAGGAATTCGGACTGCGCGCAAAGGCGAAGAATTTTTCGACGCAGGAAATGGAAGAAGGCATCGCGTTTGCGCATGAGCGCGGCGTGCGGGTCTATGTGACTGCTAATATTTTTGCACATAACGAAGATCTTGCCGCGGCGGGAGATTATTTCCGGGAACTGAAAAAGATCGGTCCGGATGCGCTGATCATTTCCGATCCGGGGATGTTTATGCTGGCAAAGGAAATTTGTCCGGAGATGGAGCTTCATATTTCCACACAGGCAAATAATACGAATTACGGGACATACCGGTTTTGGTGGGATCTGGGCGCGCGCAGGGTCGTATCCGCAAGGGAGCTGTCGCTGAAGGAGATCCGGGAGATTCGCGGACAGATTCCGCAGGAAATGGAGATAGAGACGTTTGTTCATGGGGCGATGTGTATTTCGTATTCGGGAAGATGCCTGCTAAGCAATTATTTTACGGGCAGGGATGCAAACCGCGGCGCGTGTACGCACCCGTGCCGATGGAATTATGCGGTTGTTGAGGAGACGCGGCCGGGCGAATATCTTCCGGTATATGAAAATGAACGGGGTACATTCCTGTTTAATTCTAAGGATTTATGTATGGTGGAGCACATTCCCGAACTGGTGGAAGCGGGGATTGACAGCTTTAAGGTTGAAGGACGCATGAAGACGGCGCTGTATGTGGCGACGGTGGCGAGAACTTACCGGATGGCGATCGATGATTATTTTGATTCGCCGGATCGCTATAAAGAACGGATCCCGCTGTATCGCGAAGAGATCGCAAAATGTACGCACCGCAGATTTACGACCGGATTTTTTTACGGAAAACCGGATCAGGATGCGCAGATCTACGATGAGAACACTTATATCAACGAATATGTTTATCTTGGCATGATAGAAGAGGTGGCAGAGGATGGAAGCTGCCGCATCACCCAGCGCAACAAATTTGCGGTCGGTGACGAAGTGGAGTTGATGCGGCCGGACGGGAGCAATGTGCCGGTTAAGGTGCTTGGCATGAAGACCGAAGACGGCGAAAACGTACAAAGCTGTCCGCATCCGCAGCAGATACTGGATCTGACGCTTTCAGAGACGGCATCGCAGTATGATCTGCTCAGAGCCCAACGAAAAAACGGTTGACCGGTGTCGCGGGGCATAGTACAATCAAGAGCGGAAATGTGCCTGAAGCATGTCCCGGTGCGCGTGCAAATATCAGGTATGGATATCGGATTTCTGAAAAAATAGGAAAATTTGTGATTGGGGCTTGCATTTTTATTCATTTTAGGGTATGGTTATGAAAATGAAAGTGATTTCGCAGAAGCGGTCGTGAGAAAGCGGAAGACTGTTTTGCGAAGGAGGCTTTCGTACATACAGGTACCTGAACGATGATGTTCCAAAAGCAATTTTGGGGCATTTTTTGTTTTTGTAAGGGAAAGGGAGGAGCATTATGAGTGAAGTAATGAATGTGGAAGAAATTTTTGCATCGGACGTCTTTACACTTGGAAAAATGAAAGCAGTACTGCCGAAGGACGTCTATAAGGAAGTCAAAAAAGTCATGGATGAGGGCGGCGAGCTTTCCATGTCTGCGGCGAATGTGGTTGCGAAAGCGATGAAGGACTGGGCTGTCGCAAACGGCGCGACTCATTACACACATTGGTTCCAGCCGCTGACTGGCATTACGGCAGAAAAGCACGATGCGTTTGTCACGCATCCGGATGAGACAGGGAAGATGCTGACTGAGTTTTCGGGCAAGGAGCTGATCAAGGGCGAACCGGATGCTTCTTCGTTTCCGTCGGGAGGACTGCGGGCGACGTTTGAGGCGAGGGGATATACCGTCTGGGATATCACATCTCCGGCATTCTTAAAGGAATCCGGCTGCGGCATGATCCTTTGTATCCCGACTGCGTTCTGCTCCTATACAGGAGAGGCGCTTGATAAAAAAACGCCGCTTCTCCGGTCGATGGAGGCGCTTTCCGAACAGGCTCTGCGGATCGTCCGGCTGTTTGGCAATCAGGGAGCGACGAAGGTTTCGGCGTCAGTCGGACCGGAGCAGGAATATTTTCTGGTGGATAAGGAGTTATATATGAAGCGCCCCGACTTAATGTTTGCGGGGAGAACGCTGTTCGGCGCGCCGGCTCCTAAGGGACAGGAGATGGAGGATCACTATTTCGGTGTCATCAAGGAGCGTGTCGGCGCATATATGAAAGACCTGAATATTGAGCTTTGGAAGCTTGGAGTGACTGCCAAGACACAGCATAATGAGGTCGCGCCTGCACAGCACGAATTAGCGCCGATCTACGAGACGGCGAACATTGCTGTCGATCACAACCAGCTTGTCATGGAAGCAATGAAGCGCGTTGCCTATAAGCATGATATGCGCTGTCTGCTTCACGAGAAGCCTTATGCGGGTGTGAACGGTTCCGGTAAGCATAATAACTGGTCGATCACGACGGATAACGGTGTGAATCTGTTAGATCCGGGAGATACGCCGAATGAAAATATCCAGTTCCTTTTGGTACTGGCCTGCATTATGAAAGCGGTCGATACCCATGCGGATCTGCTCAGACAGAGTGCATCCGACGTCGGAAATGATCACAGGCTTGGCGCAAACGAGGCGCCGCCCGCCGTCATTTCCATGTTCCTCGGGGAACAGCTTGACGACGTTGTGACACAGCTTGTCGAGACGGGAATTGCCAAAAGCTTAAAAGAAGGCGGCAAGCTCATGACGGGCGTCAAGACGCTGACGGATTTGGATAAGGATGCGACGGATAGAAACAGAACGTCACCGTTTGCATTTACCGGAAATAAATTTGAGTTCCGTATGGTCGGCTCGGCGGATTCGATCGCAAGCCCGAATACGATCTTAAACGCGATCGTTGCCGAGGCGTTCTGCGAGGCTGCAGACAGGCTTGAGGGCGCAGAAGATTTTGAGGCTGCGGTACACGATCTAATCAAGGAATATATGACCAAATATCAGCGCATTATCTTTAACGGTGACGGTTATTCAGACGAGTGGATCGAGGAAGCTGAACGGCGCGGTCTGCCGAATATCAAGTCCATGATCGAGGCGGCAGGTTCCCTGACGACCGATAAAGCGGTAAAACTGTTTGAGAGGTTTGGTATTTTTACGGAGAAAGAGCTTGCATCGCGCGAGGAGATCATTTATGAGACCTATGCCAAGACGATCAATATTGAGGCGCTGACGATGATCGATATGGCGGGAAAACAGATCATTCCGGCAGTCATAGGCTATACAAAGAGCCTTGCGGATACGATCAATGCAGTGAAGGCGGCGGGCTGTGACGCGTCCATGCAGATTGAGCTTTTGAAGGAGACGTCCGCACTTCTTTGTGAGATGAAGGATGCGCTTGCATCGCTGAAGCAGGCAGAGGCGGAAGCATCTGCAATGACGGATGTGAGGGAGCAGGCGTTCTTCTATAAAGATACGATCATGAAGATCATGGAGCAGTTACGTGCGCCTGCGGATAAGCTTGAAATGATTGTAGATAAGGAACTGTGGCCGTTCCCGACCTACGGAGAGTTGATGTTTGAAGTATAAATCTAAATTAAATTTGAAGTGGAAGAGTATAAAAAAGAAAGCGAAGATTCTCTAAGACCGGAAAGTACCCGGTTTAAGAGAATCTTCGTTTTTTCTGTCTGCCCTGATGAGCGTTTTTCTTCTTTGACTGTGCTCACACATCCATGATCGGAACTTTCTTATATCCTCTGCTTTTTTTGATCTGTTTCACCTGATCCTTGGTGATATCGGAGGCGACGAGGATTTCTTCTCCCGTCATCAGATCCCTGATCCAAAACTCATAGCTGTTATCCGTGGACATGAATTTTGTCGGTTTTTTAGCTAAAATGTGTTTTGCATAGGGCTCGAAATTCTGACGGCAGCCAAAATCACCAACGGCCATTTCAGCCTTCGCTTCTTTGTTTTTTAATTCGATACCTCTCCCGCATACGGGACACATTTTGAAATAAATTTTCCTGACGGGAAAAAGCGGTATGTATTCTAAGTGCGCCCAAACGCTATTCCTGACATATCCTTTTTGGTATATTCTGTGGCAGACAGGACATTCTTCTCTCTGTCCGAAATAACCTGTGAGTTTTGTAAAAACATGGGTTCCGTAAACGATCACTGCCATAATGCATTCCCTTCATCGTGCAGTTTCTTTATATTGTTCCCGCCGGCGGCTGTCGGCAGCGGGTCCTCGTGCACGCACATAGCATATCATGTCCGCCGTTTTTCTGTCAAACGGAATATTTTGATTGAATGAACAAATGTTCGATAATGTTATGGACAATAAAAATGAGCTGTGGTATACTCAGAGAACGGGATGGATGAAGTGCAAAAGTAGAGAATCAGATGGTAAAGATCATTATAAAGATCACTGCGATCTGAAGACGATCATATGCGGAATGAAAGGCTTTTATTATGGATCATTTTGAATTGGTATCAGAATATGCCCCGACCGGCGACCAGCCGGATGCGATCAAAGAACTGGTTGCCGGATTCCGGGAAGGTAATCAATTTCAGACCTTACTTGGTGTCACGGGTTCGGGAAAGACGTTCACGATGGCGAATGTCATACAGGAACTGAACAGACCAACCTTGATCATCGCCCATAATAAGACTTTGGCGGCGCAGCTATACGGCGAGTTCAAAGAATTTTTTCCGAATAATGCGGTGGAGTATTTTGTGTCCTACTACGATTACTATCAGCCGGAGGCTTATGTGCCGTCTTCGGACACCTACATTGCGAAGGATTCCGCTGTGAATGAAGAGATCGACAGACTGCGGCTGTCAGCGACTGCCTCGCTGACAGAGCGCCGGGATGTGATCGTGGTAGCGAGCGTATCCTGCATTTACGGTTTGGGAAGTCCGGATGATTATATGGGGATGGTAGTATCCCTGCGTCCGGGAATGACAAAGGACAGGGATCAGGTCATTCATGAGCTGATCGATATGCAGTATGAGAGAAATGACTTGGATCTTGCGAGAAGCTGCTTCCGCGTGCATGGAGATGTGCTTGAGATAAATCCGGCGCAGGGCTCCGATGCGCTGATCCGGGTGGAATTTTTCGGCGATGAGATCGAGCGCATCACGGAAGTTGAACCGCTGACAGGCAAGGCACTCTCGGTGTTGGAGCATGTGATGATATTTCCGGCGTCCCATTACGTCGTGGCGCAGGAGAAGATCAAACGCGCCTGTGATGCGATCGAGGAAGAACTGAAAGAAAGAGTAGTGTTCTTCAAACAGGAGGACAAGCTGTTAGAGGCGCAGCGAATTGCGGAGCGGACGAACTTCGATGTGGAGATGCTCAGGGAGACCGGATTCTGTTCCGGCATCGAGAACTATTCCAGACACTTAAACGGGACGAAAGCGGGAGAGCCGCCGCAGTGTCTGATGGACTATTTTCACGATGATTTTCTGATCATCATTGACGAATCCCATATTACGATTCCGCAGATCAGGGGCATGTATGCGGGCGACCGTTCACGCAAGACGACGCTTGTTGATTATGGGTTCCGTCTGCCGTCGGCGCTTGACAACCGGCCGCTCAACTTTATGGAATTTGAACAACATATAGATCAGATGCTGTTTGTATCTGCGACGCCAAATGTCTATGAACAGGAACATGAGCTGCTGCGCGTCGAGCAGATCATCCGCCCGACCGGGCTGCTTGATCCGGAAGTATCGGTCCGTCCGATCGAAGGGCAGATCGACGACCTGATCGGCGAGATCCGCAGGGAGACGGGACGAAAGAATAAAGTACTTGTGACGACGCTCACAAAACGAATGGCAGAAGATCTGACGGAGTATATGAAGGATGTCGGTATCCGTGTCAAGTATCTGCACTCGGATATTGATACGCTCGAACGCGCTGAGATCATCCGCGATATGAGACTGGACGTGTTTGACGTGCTGGTCGGGATCAATTTATTGAGAGAAGGACTGGATATTCCGGAAATTTCACTAGTGGCGATCCTGGATGCGGACAAGGAGGGATTTCTTCGTTCTGAGACGTCACTGATACAGACGATCGGACGTGCGGCGCGTAATTCTGACGGGCATGTCATTATGTATGCGGACCAGATCACGGATTCGATGCGCGTGGCGATCGAAGAGACGGAGCGCAGGCGCCGTATTCAGCAGAAGTATAACGAGGAGCACGGGATCACACCGCAGACGATCCGCAAAGCGGTGCGCGATCTGATCAGTATCAGCAAGAAGATCGCCAAAGAAGAAGTGAAATTCGAAAAAGATCCTGAGTCCATGTCAAAAGAAGAACTGGAAAAGTTGATCGCGGCAGTCCAGAAGAAGATGAAGAAAGCGGCGGCGGAGCTTGACTTTGAGACAGCGGCAGAGCTGAGGGATAAAATGATGGAACTGAAGCGGAGGGCAGAAGAATAGGGCAGAGGAATAAGTCAGAGGAATCGGGCAGGAAGCAGCAGAAACGGGGAAAGAGTGTTTGGGAGTGAAAGAAAAGGAGAGCGGATCAGGAAACGGAAGCTATAAGGAATAAACAGCAGAGGAATAAAGGGATAAAGAAACAGAGAAATAGAGAGGCAAAAAAACAGTAAAACAAAAAGCAGTATATAAAAAACAGAAAATAAAGAAACAAAGAAAAACGGCTGGGGAAAAAGAAGGAGCGGACGAAGCATGGCAGCAAAGAAAATGCTTGCACCGTCGGAATGTATTCGGATCCGGGGGGCAAACGAGCATAACCTGAAAAACATTGATATTGATATACCAAGAAACAAACTGGTGGTTTTAACGGGACTTTCCGGATCGGGAAAATCGTCTTTAGCGTTTGATACGATCTATGCGGAGGGGCAGAGGCGTTACATGGAGTCGCTGTCTTCCTATGCGAGACAGTTTTTAGGCCAGATGGAAAAGCCGAATGTGGAAAAGATCGAGGGGCTGTCACCGGCGATTTCCATCGACCAGAAATCAACGAACCGTAATCCGCGGTCGACGGTTGGGACCGTGACGGAGATCTATGATTATTTTCGTCTGCTCTATGCACGTATTGGGATTCCACATTGCCCGGAATGTGGCAGGGAGATCAGAAAGCAGACAGTCGATGAGATGTGCGACCAGATCATGGAACTTGCGGAGGGTACCAGGTTGCAGCTGCTTGCGCCCGTCGTCCGCGGGAAAAAGGGAGAGCATGCCAAGGTGCTCGCGCGTGCCGCAAGGAGCGGGTATGTGCGCGTGATCGTAGATGGCAGCATGTATGAGCTGTCGGAAGAGATCAAACTGGATAAAAACATTAAGCACACGATAGAGGTCGTTGTTGATCGTCTGATCGTAAAGCCCGGAATCGAGAGCAGATTGACAAGTTCCATAGAGAATACGCTGGCTCTGGCGGAAGGGCTGATGGTGGTGGATGTGATCGACGGGGAGCGCCTTCAGTTCAGTCAGAGTTTTGCCTGCCCTGACTGCGGCATCAGCATCGATGAGATCGAACCGAGGAGCTTTTCTTTTAATAATCCGTTCGGTGCCTGCCCGGATTGCTTCGGGCTAGGCTATAAGATGGAATTTGACCCGGAGCTGATGATCCCGGACCGCAGCATAAGCCTGAATGAAGGTGCCATTGTCGCGATGGGCTGGGTGTCAAGCTCCGACGAGGGAAGCTTTACCCACGCGCTTCTTGAGGCTTTGTCAAAATCGTATGGATTTTCTCTGGATACGCCGTTTGAGGAGCTTTCCGAAGAAGTTCAGAATGTGATCATTTCGGGCACAAACGGGCGTCAGGTGAAGGTGCATTATAAAGGGCAGCGGGGGGAAGGGGTCTATCCGATCGCGTTTGAAGGCTTGATCCAGAATATGCAGAAACGCTATCGTGAGACAAGCTCGGAGATGATGAAGCAGGAGTATGAGACGTTCATGAAAATAACGCCCTGTAAGCTCTGTAAAGGGATGCGGTTAAAGAAGACGTCGCTTGCGGTAACGGTCTGCGATAAGAATATTTATGAGATCACTTCGCTTTCTATCAAAGCTCTGGCGATTTTTTTGGAGACACTCACGCTGACAAAACAGCAACAATTAATTGGAGAGCAGATCTTAAAGGAGATACGCGCGCGCGTACGTTTTCTGGTTGACGTTGGACTGGAATACTTAAGCCTTTCCAGGGCGACGGCGAGCTTATCGGGCGGCGAGGCACAGAGGATCCGTCTGGCAACCCAGATCGGTTCGGGGCTTGTCGGCGTGTGTTATATTTTGGATGAGCCGAGCATCGGACTTCATCAGCGTGACAATGATAAGCTGCTTGCCACATTGAAGCGGCTGCGCGATCTCGGTAATTCCGTACTTGTTGTGGAGCATGACGAGGATACGATGCTGGCGGCGGACGATATCGTGGATATCGGTCCGGGTGCCGGGGAGCATGGCGGCGAAGTTGTTGCCCATGGGACGGCGGAAGAGATCATGAAAGTGAAGGAATCTGTCACAGGTCAGTATTTAAGCGGCACAAAATGCATTCCCGTACCAAAGACGAGAAGAAAGCCGACGGGATATCTGACGGTGAAGCGCGCAAGGGAACATAATCTGAAAAAGATTGACGTGGATATTCCGCTTGGCGTATTCACCTGCGTGACGGGGGTTTCCGGATCGGGGAAAAGCTCGCTGGTCAATGAGATCCTGTATAAGCATCTGGCAAAAAAATTGAACCGTGCGCGCACGATCGCGGGAGCGCATGATACGATCCTTCATGTGGAAGAGCTGGATAAGGTCATCAATATTGACCAGTCTCCGATCGGGCGCACGCCGCGTTCTAATCCTGCTACGTACACGGGCGTTTTCGATCAGATCAGGGATCTGTTTGCGGGCACGACAGATGCGAAAGCGCGCGGCTACAGCAAGGGACGGTTCAGCTTTAACGTGAAGGGCGGGCGTTGTGAAGCGTGCAGCGGGGACGGCATTATTAAAATAGAAATGCATTTTCTGCCGGATGTCTATGTGCCCTGTGAGGTGTGCGGCGGAAAGCGCTATAACAGAGAGACGCTGGATGTCAAATATAAGGATAAAAATATTTATGACGTGCTGAACATGACGGTAGAGGAAGCGGTACATTTTTTTGAGAATGTACCGTCCATCCGGAGGAAGATCGAGACGTTATATGATGTGGGGCTTTCCTATATCCGTCTGGGGCAGCCCTCGACAACGCTTTCGGGCGGCGAGGCACAGCGCATTAAGCTGGCAACCGAGCTGTCGAAGCGTGACACGGGGCATACGATCTATATATTGGATGAGCCGACGACCGGACTGCATTTTGCCGACGTGCATAAGCTTGTGGATATTTTGCACCGTCTGGCAGACGGGGGAAATACCGTAGTCGTGATCGAACACAATTTGGACGTGATCAAGACGGCGGACTATATCATTGACATGGGACCGGAGGGCGGTGACGGCGGCGGTACGGTGATTGCGAAAGGGACGCCGGAGCAGGTCGCACAGATACCGGAATCTTATACGGGCTCTTATATCCGGAAAATATTGGAAAAGGAAAATCACAGAAAAATGCAAAAAAGCACGAAATGACCTTTATTTTTCGTAAAAACAGCCGATAAATAATATTAGATGCAGGGAGGCACGGATACGGAGGCGGACGGAACCGCTTTTCGTTTCGTGCTTTCTTTTTTACTGGAGAAACGGTTCGCAGGTCCGGACCGGCAGCAGGAGAAAAACAAAAATTTTGTGAAGTTTTTTGAAACCCCTTTGAAAATGCGTTCTTATGGGTTATAATGGCTTGGTATGTTTATTTTTTACAGTAGATGGCAATGCTGATGATAGATTTTGCCATTTGGTCATGAACCTAAGAATCTTTGATATAGAAATAGAGGAGAGAGTGAGAAAGGGGTTTGGAACATGCAGTACACGGATATCGGGATTGATTTGGGAACTGCGAGTATTCTTGTCTACATCAGGGGAAAAGGCGTCGTTTTGAAAGAGCCGTCCGTTGTCGCGTTTGACAGGGATACCAATAAGATAAAGGCAATCGGTGAGGACGCGCGTTTGATGCTGGGTAGAACGCCGGGCAATATCGTTGCGGTCAGACCGCTGAGGCAGGGCGTGATCTCAGACTATACTGTCACTGAGAAAATGATGAAGTATTTCATTCAGAAGGCGCTCGGAAGAAGGACGTTCCGCAAGCCCCGCATTGCCGTATGCGTGCCGAGCGGCGTGACAGAGGTTGAGAAGAAAGCGGTTGAGGACGCGACGTATCAGGCGGGTGCGCGTGAAGTTTCCATCATTGAGGAGCCGATCGCTGCGGCAATCGGCGCAGGAATCGATATCAGTAAGCCGTGCGGCAATATGATCGTTGATATCGGGGGCGGAACATCCGATATCGCAGTCATTTCACTCGGCGGTACGGTGGTCAGTGCATCTATTAAAGTCGCAGGCGACGATTTTGACGAAGCGATCGTGCGCTATATGCGTAAAAAGCATAATCTTTTGATTGGTGAGAGAACGGCGGAGGATATCAAAATTAAGATCGGAACGGCGTTCAAACGTCCCGAGGTCGATTATATGGAGGTCCGCGGACGGAATTTGGTGACAGGTCTGCCGCGTACCGTAAAGGTTTCTTCTGAGGAAACCGAGGAAGCGCTCAGAGAGACGACTTCCCAGATCATAGAGATCATACACAGCGTGCTTGAGAAGACACCGCCCGAGCTTGCTGCGGATATTGCAGACCGCGGTATTGTGTTGACGGGGGGCGGAAGTCTGTTGCGCGGTCTTGAGGATCTGATTGCCAGCAAGACGGGGATCAATACAATGACAGCGGAGGAGCCGATGACAGCGGTTGCCATCGGAACCGGTCGCTATGTGGAGTTCCTTGCGGGCTATCATGAGGAAAGCTGAGCATAAGGGTATCATGCGGTTGTCATGAGTAAAGCGAAACGCGAGGGCATCATGAGATCATGAAGAAAGAGCGAAGCGCGAAGGCATCATGCTGATATCATGTGATTATTATAAGGGAAACAAAGAACGAGTGCTATCATGCGGGCTGTCACAACGAGAGCCGGGTATGATTTGACAATAGAGAAGGTAACGGACAAAAATACGGTAAGGAGGCAGTCATGCTCAGAGGATTATATACGGCATATACCGGGATGGTGAACCAGCAGAAGCGCATGGATACCATGACGAATAATCTGGCGAACGTCAATACGGTGGGATTTAAGAAGGAAGGCGCGACGAATGAGGCGTTTTCCGATGTGCTCGCATACCGCCTGAAGGATGTAACGACGCCGGGCGGGGGCAGCTATATCGGGCAGATGAATCTTGGCGTCAAGATCGGAGAGAACTATACAGACTGGACACAGGGGGCGTTCCGCAACACCGAGAATACATATGATGTTGCGTTGAGCGGCAATGGTTTTTTCAGTATCGAATTTACGAATAAAAATGATGAGACGATGACGCTGTATACGCGCGATGGCGGTTTTACCGTGAATACAGCCGGGTATCTTGTCAACGATAACGGAGATTATGTACTCGGCGGGACGGCAGGAGGCGGCTTGGAGCGCATTCAGTTAGATCCGACGAAGGACAGTTATATCGATCAGCTCGGAGGTATCTACCAGGATGACGAGCTGGTGGCGACGCTTCAGATCACGGATTTTACAGATTATAATTATCTTGCGAAATATGGCGAGAACTATTATCAGGCAATTGAAGGAGCCGAAATGCAGGAGGCGGATGCAAGAGTGCATTCGGGATATCTGGAGCAGTCCAATGTGGAGAGTGTGCAGGAAATGGTCAATATGATCACGATCCAGCGGAATTATGAGGCGAATCAAAAAGTGATCACAACGCTTGACCGTTCGCTTGACATAGCAGTTAATCAGATTGGTAAGGTATAATTATAGTGTTGACAGAAATTAGGAGGATTTTGTTATGGTACGTTCTTTGTGGTCAGCAGCGACGGGAATGATGGCGCAGCAGCTGAATGTGGATACGATCGCGCACAACCTTTCGAATGTGAATACGACCGGTTACAAAACGGATGTGGCGGAGTTCCAGTCCCTGCTCTATCAGACGCTTCAGACGCGGACAACTTCTGCAAACGGCGAGGAGAAACCGGGAAGCGCGCAGGTCGGCTTAGGTGTCAGGAATTCTTCCATCAGCTCTATTTTTACACAGGGAGAGATGCGTGAATCGACGAGTCCGACGGCATTCGCCATTTCAAAGGGAGACGGATTTTTTGCGATTCAGGGACTTGACGGCGGCACTTACTATACAAGGAACGGTAATTTCTTCATTTCAGAGGGAAATGACGGTCTGACACTCTGCACGGCAGAGGGGTATCCGGTGCTTGATACGGAAGGTGAGCCGATCGTATTCGATAATGATATGGTGGCAAATAAGATCACGGTTACGGATGGCGGCGTATTCTGTTATCCGGATGAGACGAATAATCCGCGTGAGCTTGGCATGGCGCTTGGCGTGTTCCAGTTTAATAATCCGACAGGTCTGTTTAAGACGGATGGCGGATACTATCAGGAAACACCCGCCAGCGGGGAAGCGATGAACGAGGCGGACAATAATAACCTGGAAAAGAGCAAGATCGTTCAGGGATTTTTGGAAGCTTCCAACGTCAAGGTTGTGGATGAAGTCGTCAATCTGATCATTGCGCAGCGCGCGTATGAAATGAACTCCAAGGCGATCACGACAACGGATGAAATGATGCAGATTGCAAATCAGTTAAAAAGCTAACTGATTCATCAGTTAAAAACGAACTGAAAACCAGTTAATGAGCAGAGAAAGCGCTGAAGCTGTCAGAAAACAGGGAACCAGTAGAAAAGCAGCCGGTCGGGGATGGGAATGAGGATATACATATGGATATGAGCGGTCTTACAATGGGCTATGATTATTTGGATATGGCGAAAGATGTCTCGGCAACGAAGACGAAGAACGCGGCAAATGCCGTGAGCAAGGATTCGACGGATGAGGAGCTGATGAACGTCTGCAAGCAGTTTGAGTCCTATTTGCTGGAGCAGGTGTTCAAGGAGATGCAGAAAACCATCTCCTTTGACGACGATAAGGAATCGTCTGCGCTGGGCTTTAACACGGGAAGCGATAACAGCCTGACGGAATATTTCAAGGAGCAGGCGATCGCATCGATCGCGTCTACCTCCACAGAACAGGGGGGACTGGGCATCGCGCAGATGCTTTTTGAGGCAATGAAGCGCGGACAGTCATAATAGGCGGGAACCCACGGATAAAGATAATGGAAGAATCAGATAGGGAAAGGCTGCTTACCTCTAAGCAGCCTTTTTGCGCGTGAACAGCAACGCTTGCAGGATTAACATGTGGGACTGCTGTTTTTTCGGGGTGGGAGCGGACGGTGCCGGCAGACGGACATATCCGCAGATGGACGTTTTGGAAAAATCCGCATGGAGGCCGGACGGGATGGAAACGATCAAGGGTTATGTGGAACATGTGATCTATCGAAATGAGGAAAATCACTATACGGTGCTGGAGCTTGTGGTGGAAGGAAAAGCAACGACTGTTACGGGCACGTTTGACAGTGCGTCCGAGGGCGAAACGATCGAGGCGGAGGGCGAGTTCGTCAAACATGCAATTTACGGAAATCAGTTTAAGGTGAGCAGCTATCGCAGCACTTTGCCGGATGATGTGTTTTCTATCGAGCGTTATCTGGGTTCGGGTGCGGTGAAGGGAATCGGGGAATCCCTTGCGGCGCGTATCGTCGGAAAGTTTGGCGCGGATACGTTTACGATCATTGAAAAAGAACCGGAGCGCCTTGCGGAAATCAAAGGTATCAGCGAGCGCAAAGCCCGCGAGATCGCCGCACAGCTTGAAGATAAAAAGGGAACGCGAGATGCCATGATGTTTTTGCAGAAATATGGCATCGCCAATTCGATGGCTGTGAAGATTTATCGGCAGTATGGTTCCGAAATATATGGAATTTTACAGGAAAATCCCTATCGTCTTGCCGAGGAAGTGGACGGGATCGGGTTTCGGGCGGCGGACGACATCGCGGCAAAGATCGGCATTCATGTAGACTCTGATTTTCGAATCCGCAGCGGACTTTTATATACGTTGCTGCTCGCGGGAACGGAAGGGCATCTGTATCTGCCGCTGCCCGTTCTGCGTGCGCGGACGGCGGAGCTTTTGGGGCTTCCTGAAGAGGCGGTCGATCCGGTGATCCCGAATATGGCGATGGACAAAAAGCTCGTGATCAAAAATCAGAGAGACACTGCGGCCGTATACAGCGCAAGCGCTTATTATACGGAATTAGACTGCGCACGCATGCTGCATGATCTGATGCTTGCGCAGGAAAGCTTTGATACCGCGGAGGAAGAGCGGCTTTGCAAGACGATTACCCTGATCGAAGAGGAGCAGCAGATCACGCTGGATGAATTGCAGCGCAAAGCAGTCGCCGGCGCGATGAAATACGGCGTCTTTATTCTTTCGGGAGGACCCGGAACCGGAAAGACCACGACGACAAAAGCGATCATTGAACTGCTTGATAAAGAGCGTATGGAATTTCATTTGGCAGCGCCGACAGGGCGCGCCGCGAAACGGATGCAGGAGACGACAGGATATGAAGCGCGTACGATCCACCGTTTGCTGGAGCTGAACGGGGCAGTATCCGAGCAGGGAAGGCGCATACGTTTTGAGCGTAACGAGGAAAACCCGCTGGAGGCTGATGCGATCATTATTGACGAGATGTCGATGGTGGATATTTATCTGTTCCACGCACTGCTAAAAGCGGTCACGGTCGGGACGAGGCTGATTCTGGTGGGGGACGCGAATCAGCTTCCGAGTGTCGGACCGGGACAGGTCCTGCGGGACTTGATGGAAAGCGGCGGCTTTCCTGTCGTTGTACTGAATAAGATATTCCGTCAGGCAGAAGAAAGCGATATTGTTGTGAATGCGCATCTGATCCACGAGGGAAAGGAAATTGCGCTCAATAACCGGAGCAGGGATTTTTTCTTTTTGGAGCGCGATAACGTGAATGTGATCTATAAGCATATGATCCAGCTGATCACCGGTAAGATGCCCGCGTATGTGGATGCGCAGCCCTATGAGATACAGGTGCTGACACCAATGCGGAAAGGAGCGCTTGGGGCGGAAAGCTTAAACCGCATTTTGCAGCAATACTTGAATCCGCCTGCTCCGGATAAAAAAGAATGCATGATCGGGGAGAATGTATTTCGCGAAGGTGACAAGGTCATGCAGATCAAGAATAATTATCAGCTGGAGTGGGAGGTCCTTGGCGCCTATCAGATACCCGTTGACAGAGGCACGGGGGTATTTAACGGCGACATGGGGAGAATCATAAGCGTGGACGAGGCGGCGCGCACGCTGTGCGTACAGTATGATGAGGGACGGCGCGTGAGTTATGAGTTTACCGGTCTGGAGGAGCTGGAGCTCGCCTATGCGATCACGATCCACAAGTCGCAGGGCAGCGAGTATCCGGGCATCATCATGCCGCTCCTTACGGCGCCGCGCATGCTGTTGAACCGCAATCTGCTTTATACAGGCATTACAAGAGCGCGCGGATGCGTGACGATTCTGGGAAGCAGACAGACGATCGCTCAGATGATCGCGAATGTGGATGAGCAGAAGCGGTACACGGGGCTTGCCTGCAGAATGAGAGAGCTATCAGTGTGAAAAATACTTCTAAGGCAGCAAAAAACACTGCCTAAGAAGTATTAAATTTCACACCAGAAAAACGCAAAGGACAGCGTTTTTCATAGATGTTTGTGCCGACGCTCAAATTCGCGGGCTGTTGGCGGAACGGAGGTACGATGAAATGGATATTTATGGGAAAAAGCAGCAGAAAAGAGACTGAAAACGGAAATGGAAAAACGAGGAAAGCACCGCAGCTGGTTTTGATGCGGGGAAAGCGGAGTCTGCGGTGTGCCGCAGATCAGTTTTGGAAGTTACTCTATCCTGCGCGCTGTGCGGTTTGTGACGAGGTTCTATCCGGAAAAACAAGCCTGATATGCCCGGACTGCCGCGGGCAGATCCGCACTGTGGGTGAACGATACTGTATTACATGCGGGAAGCCGTTGCACGAAGGACAGGATGCGTATTGCTTTGACTGTGCATCGGTGAAACATTGTTTTACGCGTGGAAGATCGGTATTTTGTTATGAAGATATTCGGGAATCCGTGTATCGTTTTAAGTATGAAGGACGGCAGGAATATGCCTCCTATTATGCGGAGGAGGCAGTCCGTGTACTTGGAGAAGATATCAAGTCATGGCATGCACAGGCGCTGATTCCGATACCGCTGCATAAAGATAAATTGAGAAAGCGCGGTTATAATCAGGCGGCATTGTTTGCGGAGGAGCTGTCGAAGCGTCTGGGGATCCCTGTTTTGGATAAAGTGCTTGTACGGGAACGGAATACAGCGCCGCAAAAAGGACTGAATCGGGAAGAACGGCAAAAAAATCTGAAAAAGGCTTTCAAATTTGTACAAAATGATGTAAAATTAAAGACAATTATACTGATCGATGATATTTATACGACGGGCAGTACGGCGGACGCCGCCGGAGACGTGCTCAGGCAGTCCGGAATAAAGAATATTTATGTGGTAACACTGGCCTCAGGCAACGGGATCTAGAAAAGGAGCAGGGATTATGAATGTCAGAAATTGTAGAAAGTGCGGAAGAATTTTTAATTATGTAGCAGGCCCTCATATCTGCCCATCCTGTAGGGAAAAGCAGGAGGAGAAGTTTCAGGAGGTAAAAACCTATATCCGGGATAATAAAGATGCGACGATCAATATGGTTTCTGAGGAATGCAATGTAGAGATCCCGCAGATCCAGCAATGGATCCGCGAGGAGAGACTGGCATTTTCGGATGATTCTCCGATCGGTGTAAGCTGTGAAAACTGCGGAACCATGATTAAAACAGGACGTTTCTGCGAAAAATGTAAAAGAGAGATGGCAAATGATTTGAACAGCGCGATCCGTAAGCCTGCACCGCCAAAACAGGAACCCAAAAAACAGGACCGCGAGAATCCGAAGATGAGATTTCTGGACAGATAGTCGATACGGGAGAATTATGTTAAACGAAGAAAGAATCATTATGATGACCCGGATGGCAGCTTATGAGAGTGGCGAAGGGAAAAAGAACGGCGCGATCGGAAGTTATTTCAGGGGGGATTATATTGGACTTCAGGTTCTCAAATCCGTTATCAGCGCAACGATCGCGTATTTTTTGGTGTGCGGTATTTATGTGTTGTACCATTTTGAGACGCTGTTAGATGGAATTTATGAAATGGATCTATGGGGCTTTGCGCGCAAGGCGGCGAACGCTTATATCGTGACGGTCGTCGTGTATGCGCTCATTTCCTATGTAGTTTATTCTTACAAATATGGAAAAGCAAAGAAAAAACAGAAGGCATATATGGGCAGGCTGCGTCAGCTGTCGCAGCTCTATCAGCTCGAGTCCAAAAATAAACAGTCATAAAAAGAAACAGTCATATTGAGAGGATACCTATGGCTACGCTACTCGTATTCAAAGAAAAATTAAAAAGCTTTTACAGTAAATATGAGGTATATCTTGTTCCCGTGCTGAAGTTTGTAACGGCAATGATATCCCTGCTCATGATCAATAAAAAACTTGGGTATATGGCACAGATCAATAGCACGGCGGTCGTTTTGATCGTTTCGCTGCTCTGTTCGTTTCTACCGTTAAATATCATTGTTGTGATGGCTGCGGCGTTTTCGCTCGGACATGTATATAGTTTGTCGTGGGAATGTCTGGTCGTGCTGCTGGTACTCTATCTGCTGTTGTTCTTGTTATACTTTCGTTTTTCGCCGAAAGATACGATCGCGGTACTGCTGACACCTGTCTGCTTTGCACTGAAGATTCCGGTGGTCATGCCGCTTTCGATGGGGCTGGTGGGAGGACCTTCATCTGTTGTATCAGTCGGCTGCGGCGTGATCGTTTATTATGTACTGGATTTTATTGACCGGAATGCGCCGGCGATCCATTCCCTGGATGCGGACGGCACGCTTGTACGTTTTCGATATTTTTTGGATGGCATCATGCATGACCGCGCGATGATCATGATGGTAGCTGCATTTGCAGTGACGATCATTGTTGTCTATATTATCCGCAGAATGCCGGTGGATCACTGCTGGACGATTGCGATGATCACGGGCGCGCTGATGAGTATGGTGATCCTGATGGTCGGTGATCTGAAATTTCACACGAATATTTCGATCATAGGAACGATCGTCGGAAGCATTGCAGCGGTCGGCATTGTAAAGGTTCTGCAGTTTTTTGTGTTTAATGTGGATTACAGCCGGACAGAGCACATACAATTTGAAGATGATGAATACTATTATTATGTTAAGGCAGTTCCCAAAATGTCCGTGACGATCCCGGATAAGACTGTGACAAAGCTTGACACGAGAAAGCCGTTACAGCATACGGGAAGCGGAAATACGGTACATCATGAGGTGTCTCCGCAGGGGACAGCTGCTCAGGCCGGGGAACGTATTCCCGCAAGAAGCAGCATGCCGACAAGACCCTCGGCCACGAAAGGCGTGCAGGGGACTACGACACATAAAGAGCAGCAGACCAAAAAAAGTAATACGGTCAGCGGAGTGAACCGGCTGCGGGAGCACAATGAAAAATAAGACAGGGAACAGATGGGATCGGCATGGGAAGATTTACGGCGTTTGCGGACAAATACCTGTCCGAAGTGCACATACCTAATTACATTAAGGCAACGGATATCGTTGAGATCTTAATCATCTCCTTTTTGGTTTACCAGATCATGGTGTGGATCAAGAACACCAGGGCATGGGCATTCCTGAAAGGAGTTCTTGTCATACTGGTCTTTATCGGAGTTGCGGCATTTTTCCACATGACGACGATTTTATGGATTGCGGAGAACGTGATCAGTGTTGCGGCGATTGCGGTTGTGATCATTATGCAGCCGGAGCTGCGCAAAGCGCTCGAACAGCTTGGCAGTAAGAACTTTTTGAGTTCGGTCCTGCCTTTTGACACGACGCGCAAGGAAGGCGGCAGATATTCGGATCGTACAGTGAACGAGATTATCCGCGCCTGCTTTGAAATGGGCAGGGTGAGGACTGGTGCCCTGATCGTCATGGAGCAGACGAATTCTCTTGCAGAATATGAGAGGACCGGAATTACGGTGGACGGTCTTGTTACGAGTCAGCTGCTGATCAATATATTTGAACATAACACACCGCTTCATGATGGGGCGGTCATTGTGCGCGGGGAGCGGGTCACATCGGCGACCTGTTATCTTCCGCTGTCGGATAATCGTGATCTGAGCAAGGAACTGGGAACACGCCATCGTGCTGCGGTTGGTATTTCTGAGGCGACGGATTCTTTAACGCTGGTCGTATCGGAGGAAACCGGGTATGTCAGCGTTGCTTATAAAGGAGAACTGTATCGGGATTTGGACGCTGACGGCGTCAGGGAGAAGATCGCGATGATACAGGATAAGCCGGGTGGTGACGAAAAGAGACACCGTGTGAGAAAGGGAAAGTCCAAAGTATGAAAAAGTGGTTTACACAAAATCTCGGGCTGAAATTTCTGTCGGTCATTTGCGCATCGATTCTTTGGCTGATCGTCATGAATATCAATGATCCGATCGATGAACAAAGGTTTGTCGGGATTCCGGTCGAGCTTGTAAATACAGATGCCATTACCGATGAGGGAAAAGTATACCAGATCCTGGAGAATACGAATACGGTCAATGTAACGGTCCGCGCAAAACGCTCTGTATTAGACCAGCTTGACAGGGATAATATTCATGCGGTTGCCGATCTGTCAGAGGTCAGTGTCACGAATCTGGTGACGATTAAGTTATCGAGCAACCGCTACAGCAATCAGATTGACAGCATTACGTCCAATACGGAATTTCTGAAATTGAACATTGAGGATGTCAGACAAAAACAGTTTCCGATCCAGATATCAACAATCGGAACTCCTGCGGAGGGATACCTGACGGGTACGGTAACGGCAGGACAGACGGTTGTGAGATTGAGAGGGCCGGAATCCGTGATCGACCAGGTGCATTCCGTGCAGGCTGTGATAGATGTGACGGACATGACAAGTGACGTAAGCACGACGGCAAGCATTGTTCTTTATGATGCGGATAATAAAAAGATTGAGGATGACAGCCTTCAGTTTAATATTTCGTCTGTTGAAGTGAAGGTTTCGATCCTTGCTACCAAGAGTGTACCGTTTACCTATCAGGTATCGGGAACGCCGGCGGAGGGTTATGAGCAGACAGGTGTGATAACGGGAACGTATGACAGGATTACGATCGCGGGTCCGCAGAACGTGATCGATACGATCACCAGCATCAATATTCCGGCGGAGGCACTTAACGTAACAGGACAGACAGATTCCCTGCATGCGATGATCACGGTGGCGGATTATCTGCCGGCGGGGGTCAGCATTGCGGATGAGGAGCATACAGGATTATTGGGTGTCATGGTAGGGATCGAGCCGCTTGAGGTATCATACCTGACAATTCCGGAAGAACGCATCCAGATCACGAATGTGCCGGAGGGATATGAATATACACTTGTCAATTACAGCGGATCGTCCATCGGCGTCAGAGCGATACCGACCGTAATGGGGAGAGTGGATGAGGCAGGCTTTGTCGGAGAGATCGATCTGGGTGCTTATTTTGAGTCGCAGGGCATATCGGAACCTGCGGATGGCGTTTACTCGGTCGAGGCGGTCTTCCAAATGCCAGAGCGCGTCACACAGGTACAAATGCTGTATGTATCCATTGAGCTTACAAAGATCGTGGAGGAAAGTGAATAAAGGTCTGCTGATGATTTCACAGGCGGATAACGACAGATCCTGCGGTGTGCGGGATATCAAAACAGAAATGGGAAAGGAATCGGAACAATATGGCACGACTGTTTGGAACAGATGGCGTAAGGGGCGTTGCAAATGAGGAACTGACACCGCTTTTGGCGATGCAGCTAGGTCAGGCGGGGGCTTATGTACTGACAAAGGAGCGGGATCATAAGCCAACGATCATGGTTGGATGTGATACGAGAATATCGGGCGGCATGCTTGCCAACGCGTTGATGGCGGGAGCTTGTTCTGTGGGGGCAAATGCGGTTTACGTTGGTGTGATCCCGACGCCTGCCATTGCATACCTGACCAGAAAGTATAAGGTGGATGCAGGAGTTGTGATTTCCGCATCCCATAATCCGGTTGAATTTAACGGAATCAAGTTTTTTGACGGGAACGGTTATAAGCTTCCGGATTCTTTGGAGGATGAGATCGAGAGCCTGATCCGCTCCGATATGAAGGGCGTGAAGTTCCCGACAGGATCATCGGTTGGAAAGATCAAGTACCGCACGGATGCGCGGGAAGAATACATCAACCATGCGGTCCAGTCCGTCCCCGTTAATTTAGACGGTATGAAGATTGTCGTGGACTGTGCGGAAGGTGCAGCGTTTTATACGTCCGTGGAGACTTTGAAAGACCTTGGGGGAAATATCGTGGCAATCCACAATAATCCTGACGGGACGAATATCAATGCCAACTGTGGCTCCACGCATTTAGAGGAGCTGAAGGCGCGGGTCGTCTACGAAAAAGCCGCACTGGGGCTTGCGTTTGACGGTGACGCGGACCGCCTTCTTGCGGTGGATGAAAACGGCAGAGTGGTGGACGGAGACCAGATCATGGCGATCATCGGAAATCACATGAAGAACAATGGGACGCTCAAAAAGAATATGATCGTTGTGACGATCATGAGTAATCTTGGATTTTCGCTGATGGCGAAAGAGCGCGGCATCGCGATTGAGCAGACAAAAGTGGGCGACCGTTATGTGCTTGAACGGATGAAAGAGATCGGTGCGAACCTTGGCGGGGAACAGTCGGGTCACATTATCTTTTTGGATGAAAATACGACAGGGGACGGCCTCTTAAGCGCACTTCATCTGCTACAGGTACTTGTAGAAACTGGAAAATCGTTATCCGAGCTGTCGTCCGTGATGGAAGTACTTCCTCAGGCACTTGTAAATGCGAAAGTTCCCAACCATAAAAAAGAGAGTTATATGGAATATCCGGAAATTGCGGCTGCAATCGAGGAATTGAACCGGACATTTGAGGGCGAGGGAAGGGTATTGATACGTCCATCGGGAACGGAGCCGCTTGTGCGGGTGATGATCGAGGGAAAAGATCAGGCGATGATCCAAAGAGAGGCACAGAAACTTGCTGACCTGATCCAAAACAGTATGCTCTAAAGAAAAGCTTGTGATTACATTCTGAAAATGCTATACTAGTCGTATTGGCAGTAATCGTGGGGGTTATGGTCGATTCGGCTCCAAAGAAGATAAAAGTGGAGGTATGACATTATGGTAAGCCAAAAGGTAGTGATTAAGAATCCGACGGGGCTACATCTAAGACCTGCCGGCATCCTATGCAAGGAGGCTATGCAGTTCAAATCTTTGATTACGTTTACCTTTCGGGAAAATACAGCAAATGCAAAGAGCGTTCTAAGCGTGCTTGGCGCATGTGTAAAATGTGGCGATGAAATAGAATTCACCTGTGAGGGTGAAGATGAAAATGAGGCATTAAAGACGCTCGTAAATGCGATAGAGAGCGGCCTCGGAGAATAAAGCCGCAGTTAAAGTCAGCCCGAAATGGTTTCGGGCTGACTTTTTTGCGCGATAAGCAGAGTAGCAAAGCCTTTCTAGTGCGTCTGCCGTGCTTGCACAGGCAGGCGTGCGGGAAAGACTTTGCGGCGAGCAACGCGAGCTGCGAACGCAAAGCGTTTGCAGTCTGCTTATCGCGCAGGGAGTAAGAGAGGCAGTGCGTCTGCCGAGCTTGCACGGGCAGCCGTGAAAGCTCGGATTTACGGCGAGCAATGCGAGCGCTTGAAACAGGGAGTGCGGAGCGTCCCTGTTTCAAGCGGCTGCTCTGCAGTAAGCGGCGATATCTAATCAATATCACAGGAATCGGAGGGAAAAAGTATGTTAAATTATCAGCGTTACAAAAGAAATCCGGTCGTTGATTACCCGGAGAGAGAATGGCCGAACAAGGAAATTCAGAAAGCGCCCGTCTGGTGCAGCGTGGACTTGCGCGATGGTAATCAGGCATTGATCGATCCGATGGTTGTGGGCGAAAAGATAGAAATGTTCCAGTACCTTGTAAAACTGGGCTTTAAGGAAATTGAGATCGGTTTTCCGGCGGCGAGTCAGATCGAGTATGATTTTCTGCGCCAGCTTGTGGAACGGAGACTGATTCCGGACGATGTAAGGGTGCAGGTGCTTTCCCAGTGCCGTGAAGAGCAGATCGCGCGTACGTTTGAATCCATAGAGGGGTGCAAGCAGGCAATCGTGCATATTTATAATTCTACATCGACATTGCAGCGGGACGTCGTATTTGGAATGAACCGTGATGAGATCACACGGATCGCGGTACAGGGCACGAAATGGGTAAAGCAGCATGCGGCTGATTTTCCGGGGAAGATCACCTTTGAGTACTCGCCGGAAAGCTTCACCGGAACCGAGCTGGACTATTCTTTGGAAATTTGTACCGCAGTGCAGGAAACATGGGGAGCGACAAAGGAGAATCCGATCGTGATCAATCTGCCGTCCACAGTCGAGATGACGACGCCGAATGTGTATGCGGACAGGATTGAATGGATGGACCGGCATTTTCAGAATCGTGAGAGTATTATCTTAAGCGTGCATCCGCATAATGACAGGGGAACCGGCGTCGCTTCGGCGGAGCTTGCCATGCTTGCGGGAGCGGAACGCGTGGAAGGCACGCTGTTCGGAAACGGTGAGAGAACCGGAAATGTAGATATTCTGAATGTGGCTTATAATATGTTTTCCCAAGGCATTGATCCAGAATTAAACATTGAGCATGTGAACGAGAGCATTGAAATTTATGAGCGCTGCTGCAAGATTCCGATTCATCCGCGTCATCCGTATGCGGGGAAACTTGTATTTACGGCATTTTCCGGATCGCATCAGGATGCGATCAATAAGGGCGTCAAGGCGATGCGCGAGCGCGGCAATGAATATTGGGAGGTGCCGTATCTGCCGATCGATCCGGCGGATATCGGCAGGGAATACGAGCCGATCGTGCGCATCAATTCACAGTCGGGCAAGGGCGGTGTAGCCTTTGTCATGGACACCTATTTCGGGTTCAAGCTGCCTAAGGGAATGCAGCGTGAGTTTGCGAACGTGATACAGGATATTTCGGAGAAGCAGGGCGAGGTTTCGCCGGATCTGATCATGGAGAGCTTCCGGAAAGAATATCTGGATCAAAAGGAACCGATTCATTTCAGGAGGCTCAAAGTCGATGATCTGAGCGGGGAGACGGAATCGCAGTTTGATACAAAGGTAACGGTCCTGTATACGGATCACGGTGAGGAAAAGTCGTATACGGCAGTCGGCAACGGACCGCTTGACGCCGTACAGCGGGGGCTGCAGGAAACACTCGGCTTTGCGATTAAGATTTTGGATTATGAAGAGCACGCACTGCAGAGCGGTTCCAATTCTCAGGCGGCGGCGTACATTCATCTTCTGAGCGCTGATGACGGAAGGGTCACCTATGGTGTCGGAGTCAGCTCAAATATCACCCGTGCATCCGTGCGCGCGATCTTCTCAGCAGTCAACAGGCTTGAGCTTGGAAAGAAATAAGGAAGAACTATGAAAAAATGGATCCTTAAGAAAAAACGGATATGGGTCTGGACAGGCGCCGCGCTGGCGGCGCTTGTTTTTGTGTGGAGCAGTCTGTTTCCCAAAACTGCCTATGACACCAGAGAACTTCATGTGAGGCTGGAAGAAGGGGAACAGGAGCGGGAGATCGCACTCACGCCGGATACGATCGTGCTTATATCTTTTTTTTCAAAAGAACAGCATGTGGAGGGCATACAGCCCTGCGCTGACTGGGGGGCGGAAAACCGTCCGGGAGGGCAGTTATTCGTCGATGTATGGTGTGTGGACGAAGCAGGAGAGCAGATCTATGCCGGTCAGGGAAGCGTGCCGCTTAGCGCGGATATGCGCAGGGCATATACCTATATCCCGCTGTCACATGAAGGAGAACTGAGCGGAGAGCTGATTTTTGCCATACGTTATGTTCCTGCGGAGGGGGAAGCTGCGTATCCTTCTTTGATCGCAACGAACAGAGATCTGAATGACTGCCTGACCGTCGTAAATGAAGAACAGTATGACGGCGATCTGCTTTTATATTATGTTTGTATGAGAGAGACATATCCACTGCTTTTTGACGCGAAACTGGTATGCCTTCTGCTTGTCTGCGTCGCGCTGACGATGGGCAAAGACCACGGAAAGGAGGCGTGCGCATGAAGGGAAAAACATGGCTTCGGAGGTTTAGGATCCCACTGACGATCGTGTCGGTGCTTGCGCTTTCCGTGCTGCTTGAAGCGTTCTTTTTTAACCGGCACGCAATGTTTCAGGAGCGGTATCAGGCAAGCGGTGCCATTGAGCAGGGGAGTCAGGAGACGCGGCTGGATCTCCGGGAAGAACATTACATAAAGACAGTGCGCGTGGAGCTGGCGGCTGAGAAGACCGTGGATTACCGGCTGATATTGCTGGACGGACAGGGAAATGAAATTTCAGAGCGGACAGGCAGTATTTCGCCAAAGCTTGGCGTGAGCGTGATGAATCTTCGTGCAGAGGCGGCAGGGCTTGTGCTGAGCTTCTCCGATGTACCTGCGGCGGGCGGTGTGATAACGGCGAAAAATTTTGTGGAGTGGAGCCCGTACCGAATGTTTTTTTTCATTTCCCTGTTCGGGCTGGCGGCGTTCTTATGGATGGGAAGGCGGATCGTCTCAGGGAAACCGGAGTATGCATTTGCGGCGATCGCATTAACTGCGGGGATTCAGTTGATCCTGATGACCGGAACGAACCAGATCAGCTATGATGAGCAGACGCATGTCAGTAAGACATGGAATCTTTCGTTTGTCGGGACAGTTTATGACACGGAGGCGGTTTTGGAATTAAAGACGCTGACGGCGCCGGAATTTCATAACCGTTTCGAGCGGGTGCAGGCGGAGTCCTATCTGGAGAGCATTCATGATTATGATACAGCGGATGTGTACCGGCAGACGAAGATGGTCTATTATGACAGGCGCGCATATCTGCCGATGGCGGTCTGCATTGCGGCGGCAAGAATGGCTGGGCTGCCGTTTGCAGTCATGCTGATGATTGGAAAATTAGGCAATCTGCTGATGTATACGGCGGTGTGCTTTTTTGCGATCCGGAAAGCAAAGCAGAAAAAAGGACTTGTATTGGTGATTGCGCTTTTGCCAAATAGTATTTTTTCCGCGTCGCAGTTCTGCTATGACGCCTGTGTGAACAGTTTTCTGCTTCTTGCCATGGTTTTGACCGTGAATGAATTTTTGACGCCGAAGGAGCGGGTGCGCCCACGTGATATGGCGGCGATCCTGTTGTGTCTGATCATCGGCAGTTATGCGAAACCGGTGTATATGCTGATGGGGCTGCTGCTGTTGTTCCTTGGAAATGAGAAATTTCCGACAAAGTGCGCGGCATGGATCTTTCGGGGCGCGCTCACTGTACTATGTCTGTGCATGCTTTATGAAGTGCTTGGCAAATCCGCGGTCGGCGGTTCCGCGATGGAAACGCTTGCCCATGCAGGCGATACGCGCACCGAAGGGACGAATATGCTGGGGCAGATCAGGCATATTTTCAGCGCGCCGTTTTCTTATGCCGGAATGCTGCTGTCCTCTATGTTCGTGCGGATCGCGGACTGGTTTACGGGAAAAGACCAGTTTCTGATGTATGCGTATCTGGGTACGCCCGGAACCTTATGCACATGGATTTTCTTTGCGGCGGTATGCTTTTCGGCGCTTGCCGGATGTCCGCACGAGCGCCAGGAACATCTGAAAGCGGGAAATAAGGCTCTGTTTATCACTATGGTGTCTGGCATGTCGGCAGTGGTGTGGACATCGCTGTATCTGTCTTTTAACGCGGTTGGAAGCCGTGTGATCGAAGGCGTGCAGAACCGCTATTTTACGCCGGTGCTCTTTCTGTTTTTTATCTGCTTTATGAACAGACGGCTCGCATGGAAGCGGAGCAGGGAAAGCTATTACATGATCCTGTTTACCGTGGTGGCAGGGCTGTTGTTGTACGCGAACTGGAAGCTTTTGATCGTGCCTTATTATCTGTGAGGTTGAAGGGAATGCTTTGGCGGGCTGACTGAGGCAGGTCTGTTGCGTGCCGGGCGTAATAACGGTTCAAAGCAGGTAATGAACGGATACGCGAATGCGGAGAGGCGTATTCTGTTCGGATTGAAACCGCAAATGGATTGTGGTATGATAGAGGCATTCGAAGGAGAATGGCAATATCAGAATAAAAGTGGATGGGCGACGTCCATCTGGGAATCAAAGGGAAGTTTTACCGATGGGACTGAAAGTTTCGATCATTACGGCGACTTATCATGATGCGGATCATTTGGAACAGGTTATCCGGCAGGTAAAAAGGCAGGATTACGAAAATTTGGAATATATCGTGGTGGATGGCGCATCCAAAGACCGGACGCCTCAGGTTCTTCGCGAGGCGAAAGAATGGTTTGGGGACCGGATGAAAATCTGTTCGGAGCCAGATCACGGGATTTATGATGCGATCAATAAAGGGATTCGTATGGCGGACGGGGATGTGATCGGCTGCTGTTTTGATGAATTCAGTACGCCTTGCGCCGTACGGAAACTGGTGGAAGCGATGGAGCGGGAGCAGGCGGACGGCGTGCATGCCGATCTGGATTACATAAGGGATGGAAAAGTAGTCCGAAAATGGCGGCAGGGACAGGGAAATCTCCGGTTCGGCTGGATGCCGGGGCATCCGACGTTTTATGTGCGGCGGGAGGTGTACGAGCGTTACGGCGTGTACCGGACGGATTACCGCATTTCGGCGGATTATGAATTTATGGTGCGCTGCTTAAAAGACGGTCAGATAAAGCTTGCGTATGTTCCCGAGGTATTGATCCGCATGAATTATGGCGGAACAAGCAATCAGGGACTATCCGCGTATCTGCTGTCGCTGAAAGAGGGGCATCGCGCGCTTAGGGAAAACGGAATGCGCTTCGCATGGGTGACGGATGTGTGCAGGACGCTGCGCGTGCTGCGGCAGTTTGTGTAGGGGAGCCGGCGAAGCAGAGTTTTGTCTGTGGCAGTCAGAGCGGAGAGCCGGGGAAGCGGTTGTTCTGAGTGGTGGTAGTCTGAGCAGGAAGTCCGTAGGAGCGGTATTTCGCGCAGCGATCGTTTCGTGGGAGAGAGCCGATGAAGAGTCTTGTCATGATACCGGCGTATAATGAAGAACAAAATATCGAAAAGACGGTGCAGGATATTCAGAAGAACGCGCCTGATTTTGATTATATCATCATCAACGACTGTTCGCAGGATCATACGCTGGAGCTGTGCGCGCAGAAAGGACTGCATGTCTTAAATCTGCCGGTCAATCTGGGGATTGGCGGCGCAGTACAGACGGGCTACCGCTATGCCGCGCAAAACGGATATGACGTTGCGGTACAGTTCGACGGCGACGGACAGCACGACGCCGCGTATCTAGCGGATATGAGAAAGAAGCTTGTGGATGAGGAGCTTGACATGGTGATCGGGTCGCGGTTCCTTTTGCATGAGGGATTTCAGTCGTCCGGCGCAAGGCGCATGGGAATCCGCTATTTTACCGGACTCATCCGTTTTTCGACCGGAAAAAAGATCACGGATCCGACGTCGGGGATGCGCATGGCAAATCGCAGTGTGATCGAAACCTTTGCCGAGAACTATCCGAAAGATTATCCGGAACCGGAGAGCGTTGTCTGTCTGCTGCGCAGGGGGAGACGGGTCGGGGAAGCGCCGGTGAAGATGCGCGAGCGCGAAAACGGAAAATCCTCTATTTCATTCACGAAAAGCATTTATTATATGTGTAAAGTAACCTTTGCGATTTTGATCGAGAATATGAGGAGATATTGAGGCAATGTGGAAGTTACAAATGATCGGAGCGGCAATTTTGCTGCTCGGGATGCTGTATATCGTCCGTCTGGTCCGAAAAAGGAAAATGGAACTGAAATATGCGCTGCCGTGGCTGGCGGTTTCTTTTGCGGCGCTTATCGTAGATTGTTTTCCAAAACTTTTGTCCGTCCTTGCGGATCTTCTTGGAATTGCGACGCCTGTCAACGCGTTGTATCTGGTGGCATTTTTATTTTCTGTCTGTCTGTTGTTTGCCCTGACTGTCATTGTGTCAAGGCAGTCTGAACGAATCAAGCAGCTTGTACAGTCTGCGGCGCTCAGTGAGGAGCGGGTCAAGCGGTTAGAGGCGGAACTCATGGGGAAAGCATGCGACATGGAAAAGGAAATGCAGGGCAAGGAAACTGCTGAAAGTGCGGGATGCATGAGAGATATGCAAGCTGCGGACGATACGGAAGGTATGAAAAACGAAAGAACATAACCGAAAGCCGGACCGATACGGAGAAACGCGGAAGAAGCGCAGGCACGGGAAACATGCCAAAATTGTGGTAAAAAAGAGGCATTAACCGTATGAAGACAGCGGGGAAAGGGTATCACAAGCGGAATGAACATCCTTTATGTAGCGCATGAGCGCAATTTGGGCGGCGCATCGAAATCTCTAATCACGATGGTATCAGATATGAAACAAAGGGGACATACGGTGGCAGTCATCCTGCCTTTTCGATCGGGGCAGGTCGGACGTTCCTTAAAGGAGGCGGGAATTCCGGTCAAACATATTTTTTTTGGATGGTGGATGATGCCGAAAGCCTGGAATCCGCTGCCTAAGTTTTTGTTCCGCGTATTATATCTGGCAGAACCGTTTGCAGTGCGCCGCATTGCATCTTTTGCCAGAAAAAATCATACACAGCTCATTCATTCCAATTCAAGCGCGATCGATGTCGGTGCGCGTGCGGCGCTGCGGTGTGCGCTGCCGCATGTGTGGCATTTCAGAGAGTTTGGCGATATAGACTACGGATTAAGTTATTTGATGGGAAGGGAGAAAAGTATGCGCCGCGCCCGCATCGTTCCGGGAAAGATCGTGTTCATCTCGAAGTGCCTGCGGCACTATTATGAGAAAGAGATTCCCGATGAGTGTGCCGAGGTCATCTATAATGGTATATCAGAGAAATACTTAAACGAAAAATACGAGGCTGAACGAAATGAGACGGACATAGCGCAGATGAACAGTGCGTATAAAGCGCAAGGGCGTCAAGCGGACAATGCGCATGGACAAAACACGGTCACGTTTCTGATTGCCGGAAATTTCCATGAGGGAAAGCATCAGGAGCTTGCGATTGAGGCTTGCAGGATCCTTCGCGAACAGGGTTTCGGCGGCTTTCTTCTTTTGATCGCGGGCGCGCCGTCAGCATTAAAGTCCTCGAAGTTGTTTGAGGCACATCTGCGTGCAAAAGCGCGGGAACTGCCGGAGGGTATGGTCACATTTACCGGCCATGTGTCTGATATGGTTAAGCTTAGAAAAACGACTGATGTGGAACTGGTCTGTTCCGGCATGGAGGCGTTTGGCAGGGTGACGGCGGAGGCGATGCTTTCGTCTAATCCGGTGATCGGCGCGGACAGCGGGGCGACGCCGGAACTGATCACGGACGGCGAAAATGGGTTTTTATTTCAGAGCGGAAATGCAGATGCCCTTGCGGAAAAGATGCGCTATTTTCTGGAATGTCCGGAGGAAGTCAGCCGTATGGGGATAAATGCCTGTCGGTATGCGAAAGAGCATTTTCCGGCACGTCTCAACACGGATGCTGTCGAGCAGCTTTATCGCGGGCTGTTTGGTGGAGATAAACGGTGATAACGGAAAATCAGAGGCAACGGGTCAAGGAGAGGCATGGGATTATCATGGGATACATTCTGATTACGGGAGGGAACCTAATCAATAAAGGGGCACAGGCAATGACGTTCATTGCAGTAGACGAGATCAAACGGCGTTTTCCTGACAGGGAAGTGGTTGTGATCTCCGATGTGGATGCGGCAAGGAGCGACGAGGAGCTTTCCCGCTATCGCTTTTTATTTCGTGACAGCGTATGCCTTTTTGGAAGAAAATATAAACTGGTGCAGCACCGCTACGGCAGACTGGACCGGCACGGCGATGCGGCGCACATCCGCAGAAACGTCGAAATGATCGTGGACGTCAGCGGTTATACATTTGGCTCACATTGGGGTGTTCTGGCGAATTTGCTTGCGGCGTATCGTGCGAGACGGGCGTTTCGAATGAAGGTACCTATTTATTTTATGCCCCAGTCCTTCGGACCGTTTACATGGACGGGGCTGAGGCAGCGGGCGGTGGGGAGTATCTTAAAAAAGTGGCTTGGCTATGCGGAAGTGTTTTATTGCAGGGAAATGCAGGGCTTTGAGCTGATGCGTGCGCATTATCATTTACCGTGTATCCGGTATGCCGCGGATTTGGTTTTGGTAAACCGCGGTGTGGACAGGGAAGTACTTTTTCGGGATATGCCTAAGCAGACGGAGGCGGAGCAGGCAATCGCACAGATCAGACCGCACAGCGTCGGTATTCTGCCGAATGTGCGCAACGAGGACTGCAGTACGCCGGAAAAAATGAATGCGCTGTACGGAAGTATGATCGATACTTTTTTAGCGATGGGAAGGACGGTGTATCTCATCCGGCATGCGGCGCAGGATCAGAAATGCTGTACCGCGCTTAAGGAGCATTACAGAGAAGACGGGCGGGTCGTGCTGCTTGCATATGAATTTGATTGTTTCGCGTATAGTGAGCTTGCAAAACGGTTTGACTATCTCGTGGCGTCCCGTTATCATGCCGTCGTACACGCTTATAAGGCGGGAACGCCGTGTATCGTGCCGGGGTGGGCGGTCAAATATCGGGAGCTGATGCAATTGTTCGGGCAGGAAGCATATGGATTGGACGTGAGAACGGCAGAGCCGGGCGATGCAAAAGCACGGATCCGCCTGATGGAAGAAAACTATGAAAAAGAGGCGGCACTGATCCGGGAACGTCTGGGCGGGCTTCAGCGCGAAAATGTATTTGACGTTTTGAACAAATCGAAATATAGGAAAGATTCGGAAGATTCAAAGGATTCGAAATATTCGAATAACTTGAAGAATTTGAATCTTTCAAGCGATAGAAAGGATTCAAGACCTTCGAACGATACCCGTATCGAAGAAACAAAACGTGGACATGCGAATGTAATGGGGATCGCAGATGACCGGCAATGCGTTTCATGCGGCATCTGTGCAGCGGTCTGTCCGGCAGACTGTATCCGGTATGAGCGGAAAGACGGATATTATCTTCCGGTGATCGATGAGGAGGCATGCCTGCACTGCGGCAGATGTGCGCGCGTCTGCTATGGCGGTGCAGGGGCGGAGGCGGTTTCGTTCCAAAAGCCGCAGCGGGTATTGACTGCGCGTGCGAAGGAGGAACGGATCCTGCTTGGCGGGACGAGCGGCGGTACGGTGACGGCGCTTGTGGAGCGGCTTTTGCAGGACGGCATCTATGATAATGCTTATTTGGCAGAGGCGTTTACCGACGACGGACAGCTTTTTACACGCGAATTTGCGGCAGGAGAGAATCTTAGCGGGACACAGAAATCGCGCTATGTGCCGGTATCGCAGCAATATGCTGTAAAGGGGATTTTGTCAAATCCGGATAAACGCACGATTTATGTGGGAACTGCCTGCGCTGTTTACGGGCTTCTGGAGGCTTTGAAGATTTCCGGCAGGAACAGGGATCAGGTGCTGGTCATAGGGCTGTTTTGTGACCGTATGCAGACGTATTCGATTTATGATTATTTCAGGGAACGCTATAGAAGAAAAGAGCCGCAGCGAGGCAGGCTGACCGGATTGTATTTTCGGGATAAGCGTGCAGGAGGATGGCCCGGCAATATGCGCCTTACGTTTGAGGACGGGAGCAGTATCGACGTCAGCGCAAAGGAGCGCATGATCGTGAAAGACTTTTTCCGGGGGAGGCGCTGCGTGTCCTGCGGTGATAAACTGAACAGGCAGGCGGATATTTCCGTCGGGGATAACTATACAGGGAAAAACAGCGACTGGCGAGGCTCTAACAGCGTTCTGATCTATACGGAGCGCGGCGCAGCGGCATGGGAGCACTGCGCAGATGTATTTGAGACGTTTCCGTCAACCGCGGAGGCGGTCTGCAAATCGCAGCATACGACATGGAAAGATGCATTCTGCTGCACACAGGACGGGCAAAGCCGCGTGGAACCCCAAGCGCCCGGCGATATGAGAAACGGGAGACCGCAAATGTCCGATGATCTGAAAGAATGTCAAGCGATAGCGGATTGTGTGCTCGGTGAGCAGGGCGACTATTCTCTGATTGTAAAGGGAAAAAAGAAAAAGAAGCGTCAAATGTATCGGAAAGCATTGCGGGAGAGGCTGCATTTATGAGGAGTAAAAAAGCAATTGTGAATACCCTTGCGGGCGGTTTGGGTACGCTGCTTGTCGGCTTGCTGCAGTTTGTCGGGCGTGTTGTATTCATCCGCTTTTTAAGCGATGAATATTTGGGTATTTCCAGTCTGTTCACCAATATTTTGTCCATCTTAAGCCTGACGGAATTAGGCTTATCTACAGCAGTCTGCTTCCGGCTGTATCAGCCGCTTTCTGGTGGAGACAGCGAGACGATCAAGGCCGTCATGCATTATTTCCGCAGGGCATATTTTGTGATAGGCTGGGTCGTGATAGGATTAGGAGCGGCTCTGCTTCCACTTTTGCCGCATCTGATGACGGGAACGACCGGACTTGTTGACGTGCGTGTCGTTTATCTGCTTTATGTATTGCAGTCCGCGTTTTCCTATTGGTTTTGGGGATATAAGGCGATTCTGTTACAGGCGGATCAAAAGCTTTATATCGTGCGTTTCTATCATGTAATCGCGAATCTGATCGTGACCGCATTGCAGCTTTTATCTTTGATGCTGTTTCGGGACTTTTTGATCTACTCGGCAATCGGGCTGCTTTCGGCGGTGCTTGTGAACTTGTTTTCCGCGCGGGAGGTGGACAGGCGATATCCGTATCTGAAAGAAAAAAGCTGCCGAAGACTGGATAAAGAGGAAAAGAAAAGCCTGTTTCAGGATGTGTCGGGGATGTCGCTGTTCAAGATCAATACGACTATTGTTAATTCAACGGACAATATAGTCATATCGGCGTTCATCAATGTGAAAACTGTCGCATTGTATGGAAATTATCAGATCATTATTTCAGGTATATCTCAGGTCGCAATGCAGTTGTTCGGCGGCGTGACTGCGACCGTGGGCAATTATTATGCGGAGGATACCAAAGAACATAATGAACTGGTATTCCGCTGTATTCAGCTTTTATGTTACTGGGTGTATACATTTTTGGGTATCGGACTCTTGCTCTTCTTAAATCCGGTGATACAGTTGTGTTTTGGCGAGTCGCGGGTTTTTTCGCCGGAGCTTGTCTTTTTACAGGTGTTTTACTTTGTCATGAACGGATTTCAACGGACCTCATTCATTTACCGTGATGCCTGCGGTTTGTTCTGGAAGGGAAAAGCGCGTCCGGTAGCGACGGCGGCGCTCAATATCGTGATCTCGATCGTGCTTGTGCATTACATCGGTCTTGCGGGTGTGATTGCCGGAACGATCATCAGCTGGCTTCTGACGACATGGTGGTACGATCCGTGTCTCATCTACCGGCAGGCTTTTTCCATGCCGCCGCGCACGTATTTTGCAGGCTATGCCAAGGCGGTGCTTCTTTCGGCGCTGCTTGGTGCGTTTTGTATCGTGATTTCAAACATGATACCGTTTGGCGGTATCGGCGCGCTGCTCATTGACATGCTTCTATGCATGAGTATTCCGAATTTGGGGTATTATCTTGTATACAGACGGAGTGAAGAATTTGGCTTTCTGAAAAAGCTTGGGATTGCCAGTTTGCGTCAGATGGGCTACAATGGAAAAAAATAGAAAGTCAGTATTTACAAATGAAATCTATGATTTCATATGGAAAAAGGAGTGGTCGGGATATGAAAAAAATCATGATTACGGGCTGCGGAGGGCAGCTTGGCCATGCAATGAACCAATATTATGGGACAAGCACGGAGTATGAATGCGTGAATACGGATGTCGGAGAGCTTGACATTACGAATGTGGATGCGGTTTTGTCGTTTGCGCGCAAGGTAAAGCCGTATGCGATCGTGAACTGTGCGGCATATACGGATGTCAATAAGTGTGAATCAGAAAAAGACCTTGCATTCCGTATCAATGCGATCGGTCCGCGGAATCTGGCGATCGCGGCTTCCGAAACCGGAGCAAAGCTGATTCAGATTTCGACGGATTATGTGTTTCCGGGGACGGAAAACCGTGAGTTAAACGAGTTCGATGCGACGGGACCGGTCAGCGCATATGGGACGGGAAAGCTTGCGGGAGAACAGTTTGTGCGTGATTTTGCAGACCATTATTTCATTATCCGTACGGCGTGGCTTTACGGTGAGGGTAAAAATTTTGTGCGCACGATGTTAAAGCTTTCCGAGACAAACGAGAAGGTGCGTGTCGTAAAAGACCAGATCGGAAATCCGACCAGTGCGAAGGAACTGGCGGCGGCGATCGCTTATCTGCTTCCGACAGATAATTACGGATTGTTTCACGGTACCTGTGAGGGAAGCTGTTCGTGGGCAGAATTTACGTCTGAGATCTTCCGGCTTGCGGGAAAGAGCACGCAGGTGGAACCGATCACGACTGCGGAATATCCGACGCCTGCCAAGCGTCCGGCGTATTCGATGCTGGACAATTATATGCTGCGCATGACGACGGATTTCCGGTTTGCACACTGGAAAGATGCGATTGAAGAATATATCAAAAAAAGCTGCGTATAAGCGCAGCTTTTTTGTTGGAATTTTGACATATTAGAAGAAATGAGGAAACTCTTTTTATTACTGAAGTACGATCTTATTCCATGAGTCGCTGGGTATCAGTGCGACATAGGTTTTTCCGGTATTGATCTCAATCTGCTCTCCGGTCTGCTTGTCCAAATAAATGGTAGGGGACGTCTCGGACTCCTTGACCCATACGACCTCAATTGCACGTCCGTTTGTGATATAGTATGCGGAGCGCTCGGACGTATCAATTGCATTGTAGATCAGGTAACCGTTCGGATCGAGCTGGGCAAAGGTGGTATCCTGCAACAGCAGATTCTTAAAGGTCAGCGGTGCATCGTCATGCTGTGCATCAAGATGTGCCTCCCCATATTCATAATAATCGTAGGTTCCGGTTTCTTCATTATAGATCAGTTTGGACTCGTTATGCGGGAATACGGCGCTGAGATCGACTTCCGTGCAGGCAATCGAGTCTGCATCGTCGGACAGGTCAAGTTCCGTATTGGAAAACAGATAATGAGGTCCTGGATAGTAGTCATTGTACTCGGTCGAATAACGGGAATTGCTGAAACGCTCTTCCAAATCTCCGGCGCATACATATTCGGTGAACTCATAAGCCTTTCCATTTTTTACGCGTGTGAAGCCGCCGCTGAAGTTTGCCGAATAATTTCTGGCGATCCACTCGTCAATATAGAAAGGACCTCCGTCATGGCAGAGCACCGCGTTCCACTCGGCAGCCAGCATAATATTCGTCTGTCTGGTGCTCCGGATGCTTCCAAACCGTTCAATAGCGCCCCAGTCCTTTACAACAGCCATCAGACGGGTCACGCGGTTGTTCGCGGTACTGTTCATGATCTCATATACGATATCTGCCTCTGTCAGCCCGTAGTGAGGAAGTGCAATGGATTCATTATCGACCATGATCGCTACAGGTCTCTGATCTTTCAGATCTTCATCGATCCATTCATTGGTTAGTTCGCTGCGGTACATCCCCTCGCGGACTTCTTCTTCCTCAGGCGGTGCCGAATCGGGAGTAACATCTTCTGTACTGTCCGGTCCGCCGGGTTCGTCGATCTCTGAATCTACCGGTATGACAATGCTTGAATTAGAGTTGTCCTGGCGGGTATCATTTTCTTTTTTGCCGCATCCTGCCACGGTGCCTGCCGCCATTGCCGTGAGAAGCAGAATGGCAATTACTTTTTTACTGATGCATTTTCTCATAATAATCCTCCATGCCGTTCTTTTGCAGCCCAAATAGATGTGAAAAACGCTGTTCTTTTGCTTTATAGCTGCATGATATCCTTATTATAACGCGGTAGCTGCAGGTCGTCAATGGTTTGCAATCCTTGTCAGAAGTTGTCAATAATCGTTTGATATCAGAATTCGCTCAGCTTGACGACAACAAATGCCTCTGTCTCTAAGATGGAGGAGGATGCCGGCCAGCATTCCATATCAATGCTTACTGCTTCCGCTGCTGCCGTTACTTCTTTGTCGGGCATTTCATAGCAAAAGCCGAGTGTTTCCAAATAGCCCAGAATCCTGCCGGTATTATGATAATTTGGATATTCGACCGGCACCCCTTCCACATAGGCAAACTCAAATAAAGAGTAGCAGAGAAAGGAGGCGGCCTGTTCTTTGGTGTAGCAGGAACCGTTTCCTTTTGCCGTAAGGTGTCCGACAAAGACGACCGGCTTTGTACGGGCGGTGTCGCTGAATGTGTCCAGCCGCTGCATGATCTGTTCTGCGGTGATCCGGTCAGCATCCCTGATGACATCCTGCGTATAAAACATCCTCATCAGCACGGATGACTGAAGAAATAGCAGAATGCATCCTAAGAGAATCCAAAGAGAACGCATGAGCTGTCTTCCGGGCAGATAAGAGGATATCAGGTGAACCAAAAACAGCCACATTGCCGCGCATACAAACGGAAGCATGCACTGTGCGCGGTATACGGTCGGCGTTCCCGTCACAAGGGCAAGGAAAAACGGGGATGCTAACAGGGCGCATACGCCGATAAACAGAGAAGGCTTCAGCGCTTTCCTGATAAGAAGAGCGACAAAAGCCGCGGCTGCGGCAATCACGCATACGGCATAGGTAAGCGGATAAAAGACATCGGATGCAAGAAGTACATGTTTGACATATGCGAGCAGATTGCGGATGGTCCATGCAAGATCGCCTGAAAACCAGCCGATTTGATCGGACAGATAGGAGGCGCCGCTGAAGAACAAACCGGAGATCACTTCATAGATTGTAAAACCAATGATAAAGTGAACGATGGACCACAGCACCTGCTTCTTTTGCGCCGCTGCAGCAGAATGTTCCGCGCCAAACAGATAAAGTGCGATCAAAAAGCAGATCTGCAGATTGGCCATGGACTGATATATGCCATAGGAGAATACATCCAAAAGGACGGCAAGAGCAAATGCCGCCGGATTTTTAGTTTTCATAAATAGCAAAAAATAAGCAGACGCTGCAATGATCATCGCCATTGCCAATATGATTTCAAAGGACTGAAAACGGAACATGTACTGGTCCGCATAGGTGGGAAAAATGAAAAACAGACAGACGAAGATCAGGCTGATATAGCTGCGTTTTCCATAACCAAGATAGGAGAAGAGACAGCAGCAGCACATGGCGGCGATCCACATCGTGATCAGGAACAAAGCGGCGGAAAAGTAGGGGTTATACCATTTCAGTCCCGTGATGCATTTGCATGCGATCAGTCCGAATCTGCCGATTCCGCCCCAGTTATAAAAGGTTCCTGGATTGTTGAGGATCACTTCGGAATCCACATAAAAGTCGTTGGAATATGCTGCTTTTCCATAAACGAGCAGCAGAAGGGCGAACAATACGGCACCTAAGCCGCGATGCTCTCTTACGTAACGGGAAATTTCCCGAAGCGGAGCTGATAAATTTTGAATGAGTTGTCTGGTGTTTTGATTTTTATTCATTGTAATATTCCTATTAAGAAAATCCATACCACCGCATGAAAACGATGGTATGGATTTTGAAAGTCTTATTTTTCAGTTTGATTTCCGGTTACAGAGGATCATTGTAAGCCCAACTGCGACCAGCTGGATACGCCTACGAAAGGTGCATATTGATTCAGACTGTCGCGATCCACCATCTGGTATACAAAATAAGCAGGCTTGGGAGCACCGTTTACGGTCATCAGACCGTTAGCCAAATTCTGTGCGATCTCTTCCGGATTATCAAGCATGGCGCTGTAAAGTACCATCTTAATGTACGGGTTTGCTGCGATCAGCTTATAGGAATAAGCGAGCGCTGCCGCCTGAATATTATCGTCATTGCCGGCACCCATGGAGCTAAAGCCAAGCTCGGAAATGATGATGTTTCTGACTGTGCCCGCAGGTGAAAGGAACTGCGGCTGCTGGAAGTAATCTGTCACAACATTCATGTTGAGCGGTGTGATCATCTTTGTGTTAGGTGTATTGTCCACCAGCTTTAACGGACCGTATCCGGGAGCCGTCGTCCAGAAGCTGCTGTGTGTCAGCGGAACGGAATACGGATGGAAAGAGAGTCCCCAGTTAATGTTTCCGGTTCTTAAGATCTCTGCGTTAAAAGCGTCGATGACCGGTTTGCCGCCGTAAGAGCTGCCGCCGTCACTGTGCGTCCATCGCTGGTCCGTGCAGATGTAAACGTTTGCAGCGCTGTTATGACTCTTGATCGCATTGTATGCCACGCGGAACTGGGTTGCATAATCCACAGCAAATGCTTCCGCAGAAATCTCACCCGCATAGTGCCAGGAGTCGCTGCTGTTTACTTCGTTGCCGATGACAAAGCTCTGTACGGAACCAAGCTTGCCGCCGCTATAACGATTTGCAAGGAAGGACATAAATGCCGCAAACTTCTCCTCGCCTGCCTGGGTAGTGACATTGACGGAATAGAAATGAGGGTTCTTACCGGTGCCAAGTGCGCCCGGATGAATCATGTCGGCAGTTCCTGCCGAGAAGCTGTTAACGATGATCATGCAGACATCAGCATTCTGCGCGTTGTAAAGACCAACGATCGTATCCAAAACCTTTACTTCCTGTGCGTTAAAGGAAAAAGTCTTGCCGTTGTGGGTATAATTGATGCCTCCGCCGTTAAAGAACGCAGCCGTATCGACTGTTGTTCCGGCATATCCGACGCCGAGATCCGAGAGGATATGCGCATACGGCCAGTATGCCGTGATGCCCTTCTTGTTTCCGGTAGCCTCGGAAATGCTGACAGTTGCCTTGGTTGCAGCGGCTTCCGGATTGAGGATATACATCTCATTACTTACCGGAACAAAGGTTCCGCCGCTCTTTACGGTCACGACAAATCTGGAATACAGCTGTGAAGCGGGCGTATCAAGATTTAACGGTGTGGTAAAATAGATGATGCCGTCTGCTCCCAGCGTACCGGTTGCACAATAATTTTGTCTGACGCCGACTGCAGTCTCGTATGGCTGCAGCGCAAATAAGTAATACTGTCCGTCATCGCCCGCAGCGCTTCCGGTTGCGGCAACAACGACCTGATCGCCCTGAATGTTACAGAAATGTACTGTCACGGTATTCCCTGCGGCAGATACCGGAAGCCGCAACATAATGACCGCAACGAAGGCGATGAGCAGGCTGATTCCCCATCTCTTTTTCATATGCTTTCCCTCCATAGATGTAATTAAAATATAGTTGTGGTATTCTCATGTTTAGCCTCCATGCTACGACTGCTTTTCAGGAGTAGCTAATGGCTCAAGTTTTTGCGTAGCATAAAACTTGCAGATTGAAAAATCTATTTTTCAATCTTGCACCAAACGTGAGTAAAAAAATTATATCAAATACATATTTACTATGCAACAGTTTTTTATTACTGTTCTCAAAATAACTATTCATGTAAAATGTGTTATAAAAACTATTGCAATAGCTACTATAGAAAAGCAGTTGTGTCAATAGGTAAGCCACATGCCGACCGTGTGATAAACGGGAAGTGACCGGATAAATACCATGTAGAATGCGCTTCCCGCGGCAATGAAAAGAGCAAAGGCAACGCCGATATTGACAAGAACGGGCGGCAGTTGTTTTTTCCCGAACTTTGCATGGGAGAGTGCCTGTATGCCGCGGACAGTGTAGTACATGATGGGAATGAGCGCCGGCAGCAGATAGCGGCCCTGATGCTGATAATTCATGGTATAGGCATAGCGGATTAAAATGATGAGCGGAAGCACCATGCACAGTACCATATTTAGGTGAAAGAACAATGCTTTTCCGTTAAGTTTTCGTTCTTTTTTTATAAGGAAGCATCCCAAATGCCACAGTCCGCCTGCAATTCCGGCGCCAAACAGCAGTTTATAGGAAAAATAAGTCCAGTAGTTTCCGCGGATGGACAATGAGCCGTATCCGGCGATAAAGCTGTCATACAGACATTGGAAGAACTTATTTTCTGATAACATCTGAAATAAGCTTATGCCGCGTGCCTGATAGGTGTAGAGCGGACTTGTTTCGGGAAGGGCATATAGCAGCGCGAGTTGTTCCTTTGTTTTCAGCCCGAGGATGTCCCCGTCCAGAACGAAGTAGGCGCGTACAAACCACCAGCCTGCGCCAATGAGGACAAGCACGCTGATAAACGCCCCGTAAGAAAACATGGTTTTGTAACGGAATTGCCATCTGCCGTTTTCTTTTCTGATATAATAAGCGATGAAGAGCAGGATGGCGGACAGGATATATCCGTAAGCATTATAATAGGAAAGCGCGCACAGAATGATCCCGACCGCGAGGCATATGCAGTTTTTGACATTAAACTGCTCCTGATATCCCCATACCAAAGCATAAAGGATCATCGCAGTTGCAAGCATGCAGCAGGAATCCGTGTTGACATAGGTGTGGACAAACAGGTTTTCAGGCAGATAGGTGACTGCCACACAGAAAAGCCACCCAAAACGGCGGTCTGTAAAAAGACGCTTTCCGAGCAAATAGACAAAAACAGCCATGATACCGCCAAAAACGATATTGACAAAGCGCGCCGCATATAAAAGTGCCAGCTGCGAATCCGTAAACAGACTGATCAGACGCATAAACCAGCCCTGAATGATGTAGGGCAGTGTATTATAAAGCCCGTAGGAAAAACCGCATCCGGTGATCCGGACTTCTTCTTCCAAACCGGTCGGAAGTGTTCCGTGCTGACAGATATACTGCGGGATCAGCATACGGAAATATTCGTCGGGAGGACTTACGGGAACTGCCGAAATGGTGTCCACATGCGGCTGATAAAGGGCCATTGGGACTGCCAGGATCAAATATCCTGCAAGGTACAGGATAAAAAGGAAACGTTCGGATCGTTTTTTCACTCTGTGTCATCCTTCTTTCAATGTTTGTCTGCTGCGTGAAACAAGGTGATTATAACAATCTTATGTTCCCAATGCAACGAAAAATATACTGACAAAGGGATTTCGCACGTGTTATGATGAGATTATGCGGCAGGCGGGAAGCGAAATGTTTCGCCATCGCCTATAATAGATTACGATAGACAATTGCAAAACACCCAAATAAAGTATCTGGATTGTGCAAATATACATTCCAACGCAGGCACGCTTTCGCTGCATTCGAACGTAACGGTACATAAGATGCAAAAATACATCATCTAAGTACCGGCGTTCTCTTAGCGCCTGCTTATGGAATTGTATATTTTCACAATGACAGATGTTATCAAGTGGTGTTTAACAATTGCTTTATAAATACAAATAGAAAAGGAGGGACGGTACGTGGAGAATGGAATGACGAAAAGACAGTCCGCGGTCCTTCAGGGCGTGGCGATCTGGATGATGCTGTACCATCACCTGTATTCTGAGGCAGCGGAATATGAGTCGCTGTTTCCTTTTCTGCAGGCGGACGCTGTCAGGCGGATCGCCTGGTTCTGCAAGATCTGTGTGGGCATTTTTGCGTTTGTCAGCGGGTACGGGATGTACTACGGTATAGAACGACAGCCGCGGGAACGTTTTTTTGGGAGAATGAAAGCAGAATACCGCTATGTGCTGCCGAGAATACTAAAGCTATATGGGAAGCTCTGGCTGGTGCTCGTGATCTTTATGGCATGCTTTTTCGGAATCCTGAAAAGACCGTTTTATGCGGAGCAGGTATGGGGAAATCTGACGGCGCTTGATCCGACTTACAACAGGGCGTGGTGGTATGTGGAACAGTATGCAAAGATGCTTTTATTGCTGCCGGTTTTGGATCTGCTTTTTACGCGTTTTGGCGAGCCGGCGGAAATCAGAAAGAAGCGGGGGTTTTATGTGACGTGTGCAGTGGTCTGTGCAGGGGTTCTGGCTGTGGGAAGGTTGTGGATACCGGCGCTGTGGGGATGGCTGTCAGATTTCAGACGCGGTCTGAGGATCTCTTTTTTGCTGGTGTTTGTCGCGGGATACCTGACGGCGCGGTTCCGCGTATATCAGAAGGCCGAACATCTGCTGAAAAAGAAGGGTGAGCCGGCAGCAGTCTGTTTTGCGGTGGTGCTGACCGCCGGTGTGACCGCATTGAGGATCGCGTTGGCGACGGGACCTGCATATGGGCAGGCTGACTTCCTCCTGACCCCGCTGTTGGTTTACGGGTTGCTAAAAATATTCTCCCATATGAAACCGATTGAGACTTTTTTTGCATGGTGGGGCGGACAGTCTACCTATATTTGGCTTGTGCATGGTTTTGTATATGAAAAAACGTTCCGGTATGTCAAATCATATGTGCAGCTGGATCTGCCGGGCTATCTGGCAGCACTTGCCGTTTCAGCTTTGGCAGCGGTCCTGTTAAAGCAGCTGGAAGGTCTGCCGCACAGACTGCTCCGGCTGGGGAGATCATAAACTCTGCCATTTCTTGCGGTATTTTAACGGCGTCATGCCCTCGGCACGTTTGAACACATGGATGAAATAAGCGCTGTCGGGGAAACCGCATTCTTCCGCGACAGATTCGATCGGGCAGTCGGAAAACCGCAGGGCGGATTTCGCATGGGCGATGCGCCTTTGCGTGATGTCGCTGACAAGTGTTGTGCCGTATACCTGACGATATTCACGCGACATATGATATTTACTGATAAAAAATAATTCTGAAAGGGCGTCCAACGTGAGTTTTTCCGCATAATGGACGCGGATGTATTCGTGGATCTGTTTTAACTTGGCTGGCACAGTATCGTAAGTTTCTTCTTGCTGCAGATAGATTTTGGTGATCAGCTCCGTCAGGAGCCGGTGCGCCTGCAATTCGTTCAAAAATGTTCGGTCGCGGCTGATCTCGTATAATTGGCTGATAGTTTCCACAAATGGGAGTATACTAACAGGGTGGAAAAAAAATGAATGTCCCTGTTCGACGTAGGATTCATAAAAGTGTGCAGCATCCGCCCCGTTAAAATGTACCCATGTCAGCCGCCACGGTTCATCCTGCGAGCTTTCATGCGCGTAGGGTTTGCGGCAGTCCAGAAATATACAGTCACCGCTCTGCAGTTCCTTTGTCTGTTTTTCGTAAGTCAGTGTGCCGCGCCCGCTTAAAACAACAAAAAACAGATAGGAATTTAAGTTCCTGCGGCTGCTGATATGTGGCTCCAGACTCTGCAGTGAGCCGGCTTCCTGCACATAGAGATAGTGACTTTTTGCATAGAGCGAAGGTGTTACAAGGACGCGCTCTGATCTGGTTTTTGCCATGGGAAATACCTTTCTTTTATTAAGATAGCAATAAAGTACAATTTTTACGCAATAATAGAGGTTGATACCGTAATTATACAATAGTATACTCGGAAAAGAAATCGCAAAATACTATAATTTTTCATAAAATCGTCTGCATCCGGTATGAGCCGTAAGATGCGGACAACGTATGAGGATTCTATTTGAATCCAATCATCACAAGGAGGACGCATAGTATGAGTAATATTGCATTGATCACAGGTATTACAGGACAGGACGGTTCCTATCTCGCCGAGTTTTTGCTGGACAAGGGGTATGAGGTCCACGGACTGATCCGGAGACTTAGTATATCCAATACGGCACGAATCGATCATCTGATCAATTCCCAGTATTATAAGGTTAAATTTTTTCTTCATTATGCGGACACGACCGATTCCAGCAACTTGATGCGCCTGATCGGGGAGATACGGCCGACAGAGGTATATAATCTTGCGGCACAGTCCCATGTCGGCGTTTCCTTTGAAGTGCCGGAGTATACGGCGGACGCGACGGGGACAAGTACCTTAAAGCTGCTTGAAGCGATCCGCGTAAATGGCGGGAACTGCCGCTATTATCAGGCGTCTACCTCCGAATTGTTCGGCGGTATTCCCGAGACGGCACCCCAGAGCGAGGAGACGCCGTTTTATCCGAAAAGCCCTTATGGTGTGGCAAAGCTCTATTCTTACTGGATCACGGTCAACTACAGGGAGTCCTACAATATGTTTACCTGTAACGGTATCCTGTTTAACCATGAGTCCCCGCGCCGCGGAGAAAATTTCGTAACGAGGAAGATCACGCTTGCACTGTCCAACATCATAGCGGGTAATCAGGAGAAGCTTTCCCTTGGAAATATGAATGCGAAACGTGACTGGGGGTATGCGGGTGATTATGTTGAGGGCATGTGGCTGATGCTCCAGCAGCATAAATGCGGGGATTATGTACTTGCGACGAATGAGACGCATACGGTGAGGGAATTTGTCGAGGAGGCGTTTGCGAATCTTGGTATCACGATCCGCTGGGAAGGCGAAGGCGTGAATGAAAAGGGGTATGATGCAAAAACCGGAAAACTTTATGTGGATGTGAATCCTGAATTCTATCGCCCGGCGGAAGTGGAGTTCCTTTGGGGGAACTGTGCAAAGGCGGAAAAGGAACTTGGATGGAGGCGCAGGGTGGATTTCAAGAAGCTCGTGAAAATGATGATGGATTCGGATATGGAGAAGATCGCGGGCATGAACTGTGAGGAGTATCGTGCGCGGGCGGCGCAGGAAAGTTCTGGAGAATAGGGGTAAATAGTTCCGGCATGAAAGGAGCAGAATTGCTAAAATGGAAAAAACAGATAAAATTTATGTGGCGGGGCATCGCGGTTTAGTCGGCAGCGCGATCGTCCGCAGCTTAAAGGAAAAAGGATATGCGAATGTGATCGGAAGGACGCACAGGGAGCTTGATCTGTGCGATCAGGCGGCAGTGCGGGCTTTCTTTGAAAAAGAGCGCCCTGATATTGTGGTTTTGGCGGCGGCGAAGGTCGGCGGTATCAACGCCAACAATACGAAGCCGGCGGAATTTGCTTATAGTAATTTGCAGATACAGTGTAATGTCATTCAGAGCAGCCACGAATTTCATGTAAAAAAACTGCTGTTTCTTGGCAGCACCTGCATTTATCCGAGGATGGCGCCGCAGCCGATCCCCGAAGATGCGCTGCTAACCGGACCGCTTGAAGAGACGAACGAAGCATATGCGGTTGCCAAAATAGCGGGTCTGGAAATGTGTAAATTTTATAAACGCCAGTACGGGGACGATTTCATCTCGTGCATGCCGACCAATTTATATGGTCCGTATGACAATTATGATTTGGAAGGTTCCCATGTCATGCCGGCAATGATCCGCAAATTTCATGAGGCAAAGAAAGCAGGAAAGCCCAGTGTGGAGCTGTGGGGAACAGGAGCGCCGCTTCGTGAGTTCCTGTATGTGGATGATATGGCGGATGCCTGTGTATACTTGCTGGAAAACTATAGCGGCGAGCAGCATGTCAATATTGGCAGTGGTAAGGAACTGACGATCAAAGAGCTGGCGGAGCTTGTGAAAAAGACTGTCGGTTTTGAGGGAGATATTGTATGGAATACCGAAATGCCGGACGGCACGCCGAGAAAGTTGACGGATGTGACAAAACTGCACAGGTTGGGGTGGAAGCATAAGGTGGAGCTTGAGGAAGGGATTGCAAAGGCGTATGCATGGTTCTGCGAGAATGTGGAACAGGCAAGGATGTAGAAAGAATGAAGATTTTCTAAGCAGTCAAAGAACGCCTGCTAAGAAAATCTAAGTCATTCTTTGAAAAACGCCTAAACTGCGGCGTTTTTCATCCCAAAAGCTCGAAAATACCTCGCTAAGTGATCTCAAACTTCACACTGAAGAATGCCAAAAGCAGGCATTCTTCTCACGGATTGTTTGTGCCGCCGCAGGCGGTAAGCGTAACATAAAAAGGGAGCAGCATCTCATGGATACATTCGGAGTGATTCTTGCAGGCGGCGGGGGGACCCGTTTTTGGCCGCTTTCAAGACAGGATTTACCGAAACAGTTCTTAAACCTGACGGGATCGGATCTTTTGGTAAACGAGACCGTGGACCGGCTTGCGGAATTTGTAGAAAAACGGCATATTTTTGTTGTGACAAATGTGCAACAGACGCCGAAAATGCTGGAGGCGACGGCAGGGCGCATTGACGGCGCACAGATACTGTCCGAGCCTGCGGCGCGCAATACCTCGGCATGTATCGGATATGCAGCGATGGAGATCATGAAAAAGCACGGGGACGGCGTGATGTGCATTTTGCCGTCCGATCACTATATTAAGGAACCTAAGGCATATACAAAGCTGATGAAACGCGCTGTGGCGCTGGCGGAAAAATCGGGCCGGCTTGTGACGGTCGGTATCAGACCTACGTTCGCATCGACCGGATATGGTTATATCCAGTATAAGGCGGGAAAGCATAAGGACTATTATGATGTGGTCGACTTTGTGGAAAAGCCTGATATCCGTACTGCTAAAGCATATGTAAAGAGCGGGAGCTTTTTGTGGAACAGCGGTATGTTTGTGTGGAAGGCATCAACGATCCTTACTTATTTTAAGAAGCTACTGCCCGATATTTATGAAAAACTTGAGGAGATCGGCAGGGCGATGAACACGCCGCGCGAGCGGGAAGTGTTGGATCAGGTGTATCCGACCATCCCCAAAATATCGATCGACTATGGGATCATGGAGCGCGCCGATAAAGTGCTTGTGCTGATCGGAGAATTCGGCTGGAACGATGTCGGAAGCTGGGATGCCCTGCAGGCACTATATGAGCCGGATGAGGACGGAAACATCATTTATGGCGAGCAGGTACATTTGGATACGAAGAATTGCATTTCCTATGCAAAAAGCAAGCTGATCGCGGCGCTCGGCGTGGAAGACTTGATCATTGTCGAGGCGGACGACGCTATTCTGGTCTGCCATAAGGATAAGGCGCAGGAAGTGAAGAATATTGTGGAACAGCTGAAGGCGGAAGGAAAAGAGCAGTATCTATAGTTGGCAGCAACATAAGCCGGTGTAAAAAGCAGAAATACTTTTTGCATTGGCTTTTTGCATACTCAAATCATATCTGCCTGCCTTTGCAGCGTCGCTGTTATTTTCAATTACCTTTTGTAAAATTTCTTTTTTATTCAAGGGGGCATCAACTTTCTGCGTACAGTCTAAAAAGAATGTGTGCGGTTATTATGGAATACAATTGAAGAAATTGCAACAATGCAATGTAGAGGACGGTATTTTTTGCGGGAAGGGACGGTCAGTTGCATTTATGAATGCCAATTGTATATAAAATGCACATAATCGTTCTTGATAAATTAGTAATATTAACGAAAAACTACATTGATATTGCGAAACGGGCATTAGGTGTGATAAAATAAAAAAATAGAGGATTTTGATGATAAATGACTGACAAAGCCGCGCTTAAAGACAAAAGAGGAACAGCAGGAAGCATATTTTCAGGCGGGTTACAGGGACATGGACGGGATGTTATCGGTCATGTTTTGATGCACGCGATGAATGAACGTTTACAAGAATGCGAAGAAAATGCTAAAATGTCGATTGTAGGGAATTGACGATCGAATGATGGCATGGAGGCAGAAAATGACGATGATGCAGATGTTGGTAGATGACGAACAGACGAAGATACGCCTTGAGCGCAGAGTGACAAAAATGATGCTGGATATCGGTGTTCCGGCGCACCTGAACGGATTCAGGTATTTGCGTGAGGCGGTCATGATGTGTCTTGAGGATATGGAGGTTGTCAGCAGCGTTACAAAACTCCTTTATCCGGAGTTGGCAAAGAAATTTAGGACGACCGATCAGAAGGTGGAACGTGCCATCCGAAATGCGATCGAAGTTTCGTGGGAGCGCGGCAATGAGGAGACATTCGAGGAATTGTTCGGCTATACCTGTGCCGACGGAAAGAACAGACCTACCAACAGTGAATATATTGCGCAGATCGCGGACGCGATCCAGCTGGAGCTGAGAGAGGAAATGGCATAAGGCAAGGGTTAAAGTTGCACTTATATCAAAGATGGGATATACTGGAAACAGAATGATTCTTGAAGAAATGGAGAAGATGTCTGTGTTTTCCGGTATCGTTATATTAATTGCGTTTTCTGTCGTATGCTATGCGGCGGGACGTCTGTTACAGCATTTATTAAATCAGCAGGAAAAAGGAGCGGCACATGCGTTTGTGACTGGTTCCTTTTCCATGCTGATTTTATTTTATTTGCTGCATATCGCAGTTGTCGGTCTGGCGTTTCCGTTTACGGTATTGCTGTGGGGGTATACGGGGATCTGTGCACTGGTGTTCTTTAATGCCCTGTTGTTTCTGAAAGGAGAACTGTGGATGGTTCCGATGCGGGGGATCCGGCATGAAGCGGCTGTGCGGGAGCAGCGGCCGGTGTGGATCTTTGCCGGCATCCTGATCGTATTAAATGTTCTTTTGATTGAAATAGATATGCCGTATTTTGGCAATGATATGACTGTGGAGCAGGCGGCGACGACGCTTGCGACACGCACGCTTTACCGGTATCATCCGGCTACGGGCGTGGAGTTTGTCTATGGGATGTCACCGGCGGCAAAATGTAATGCTTTGCCGCAGCTTTATGCGGTGTTATGTGCATTGTCAGGAGCGGATGTTTATTCGTTTGTCTGCAGTCTGGTCCCTGTTTGGGGATTTTTCTTAAATGTGGCTGCATGCAGTGTGCTGGCAGGTGCATTGGGGCTTACCCAAAGCACACGGCGCCATATGCTGCTGTTTTATCTGCTTCTTGTGTTGTTTGGCGGTTATTATGACGGGGCCTATGCGTTCCGTCTGCTGCATCAGGGGTTTGCGCCGCAGACTATTTTTCTGGCGACGGGCGGCATGGCTCTCCTTGCATTAGTGGTTTCGTTTGTCAGAGTATGGCGGATCCGCGTGAAAGGAGGAGAGGCAGATGAGTGAATGGATCGTAGTTCAGCTCTGTATGGCAGGTAAACTGGAAAGGGCACGTCTGCTGTTGGGTGAATGGTGGGAGGATATGACTGCCTTCTTTCGGATCGAGGCGCGAAGCGGCACATATTGGGCGCTTGCATTTGCCGCGGTGATCTATCTTACGGGGGTACTTGTCATAGAGCGGAGTGAGAATACAAACCTCGGACAGTTAAGGGGAACGGTTGGCACACACGCAGACAGGGCATGGCGAGTACTGTTTATACTGCCGGTGTGGTTTTTACTCTTTATGAATCCGGCGGCTATGTGGCTGTTTCGGAAAATAACGGGGACTTCGTACCGCTGCGTGTTTGCAGCGCTGGCAGTTCCGGTACTTCCGGTGATCGCCCATGCGGCGGCGGATTTGTATGAACGCTGTAAGGGCAGAAAGGCTGTAGCAGCACTTTTTCTTACTGCCGCACTGGCGCTGGCGGGGACGCTGTATCCGTTTGATGAAAAGGGAGGGACACCGCGGCGCAGTGCACAATGGAGTGAAGCGGAGTCGGGAGCGATGGAGGCAGTGTTGTCTGAGGCACATAAAATAAAAGAAAGCGGACAGGAGACATTTCTGGCTGCTCCAAAACGCATGATGGATGTGGTCAGGCGTTATGATGCGAATATTCTGCTTGCATATGGGAGGGATCTTTGGCAGACGGATGCGCTTGAATACGTTTATGATGTGTATAGCGGGGAACAGATCATGCTGTGCCAGGCGATGGAAGCCGAACCGTTTCTGCCCGATGAAACGGCGGAGCTTGCGCTTATGTATGGCTGCAATCTGATCGTGCTAAAAGAACCGGTCAGTGCAGAGATTTTAGACAATTGGGGACTTTCCTGCGTCTATGAATCAGAAGGCGTTTATGTTTACAGGCGCTAAGCAGTTTACGGTGATGGAAAAATATGGTACAATGTCGTAAGACATTGTACCGCGCCGAGCGAAGCGAGTGTGCATCGCGAAGAGCAGGCATGTGCGGAGCACATGGTACAATGTCGTAAGACATTGTATATAATTATGATGGTTGAATATCAGAGTAGTGAATGTATACTGCGGGCAGGAGGCATGCCATGAAGCTGTTAAGTGTAGTGGTTCCTTGTTATAATGAGGAAGAAAATGTTCCTTATTTCTATGAGGAACTCATGAAGCGGGAATCGTTTTTTACCGACAAGGGCGTGGAGCTGGAGATCATTTATGTGGATGACGGCTCAAAAGATCAGACTGTGCCTGAGGTACGTCGGCTGCATGACAAAGATGAGCGCGTGCATTTGGTTTCTTTTTCGCGAAACTTTGGAAAAGAAGCGGGCATCTATGCGGGATTGTCCAAGGCGAAGGGGGATTTTGTCGTTTTAATGGACGCTGATCTGCAGGACCCGCCGTCGCTTTTGCCGGAAATGTATTCTTATATAGAGCAGGGGTATGATGCGGTAGCGACAAGAAGGGTCAGCAGAAAGGGTGAGCCGCCAATCCGTTCTTTTTTTGCAAGAATGTTTTATCGGCTGATGCGCAAGATCAGTAAAACGGAGATCGTGGACGGCGCAAGGGATTACCGGCTTATGACCAGACAGGTGGCAGATGCCATTTTGTCCATGAAGGAATACAATCGCTTTACAAAGGGGATTTTCGGCTGGGTCGGCTTTCAGACAAAGTGGCTGGAGTATGAAAATATAGAGCGGGTCAAAGGAGAAACCAAATGGTCATTTTGGAAGCTGTTCGCTTATTCGCTGGAAGGAATCATGGCATTTTCCACGGCGCCGCTTGCCATCGCTTCCATATTGGGGGTGTTGTTTTGCATTCTGGCGGTGATACTCATTATTGTGATCGTCGTGCGGACCCTGATCTTCGGGGATCCCACTTCGGGATGGCCGTCAATGGTATGTATCATTTCCATGCTTGGCGGCGTGCAGCTTTTATGCATCGGCATTGTGGGGCAGTATCTGAGTAAGACTTATATGGAGGTTAAAAGGCGTCCGCTTTATCTTGTGAAAGAAGAATTATAGTAACAGACGCGGTATTGCGCGTGAAATGACGCGGAGGCAGGTTCAGGATGGAACGATTGCAACAGAAAAAAGAACAGGTCAGTATTGTCGTTCCGGTGTACCATGCGGCGGACTATATTGTTCATACGCTCGATATGGTAAGGGCTCAGACCTATGAAAACTGGGAAGTGATCCTGGTCGAGGACGGGCCGGGGGACGGAAGCGCCGAAGTGATAGATGGATATCTGCGCGCGCATGACGATCCGCGTATCCGGCTGCTTCGGCAGAAGGAGAATGCCGGTGCAGCGCGGGCAAGGAATATTGGCGTGGACGCAGCGAAAGGCAGATATCTCGCTTATCTGGACGCGGATGATGTCTGGCTGCCGGACAAGCTGGCAAAGGAGCTTGCATTCTTAAAGGAAAAGCAGGCGGGGTTTGTGTTTACTGCCTATGAATTTGGTGACGCCGATGCAAACGGTACGGGTAGGATCGTGCATGTGCCCGAGACGCTGTGCTATCGTGAAGCCTTGTCACGCACGGTGATCTTTACGTCTACGGTGTTGTTCGATCTTGAACGGATCTCAAAAGAACTGGTCCGGATGCCGGAAGTGAAAAGCGAGGATACCGCCACATGGTGGAAAATCTTGCGAAACGGGCATACTGCGTATGGTATGGATGAGGTGACTACGATCTACAGGAGACCGGCGAACTCATTGTCTTCCAATAAACTGGAAGCGATGAGACGCATATGGGGGTTGTACCGGAAGCAGGAAGGGCTTTCTTTGATGAACAGCATGCGTTATTTTATGGGGTGGGCTGCGCGCGCAACACTGCGGCGTATCTGAAGAGGCTTCATAACGTAAGACAGCAGGGGCGCCAGGATAATCATATTCAAAGAGAACGATCCAAAGATAAATATGTATAAATATCTAAAGATAATCATCGCCAGGTGATGATCGGTCCAGCGGAAAGGTTCGGAGAACAAGTGAAAAAATTTGAGTCGGCAAAACGATTGATCATATTGGGATTGTCCGTGGTCGGGCTTGTATGGATGACGGCAGTGTATGCGTTTGCGTGGTTTAATGTTTATTATAAACCGGTGCGCCTGCGTCTGAAGTTCTACTTTAACGGACATGCGATCGTGCTGTTGATTTATTTCGTACTGCTTTTATTCTTCAGCTCGACCTATGGAGGCACAAGGGTCGGCTATCTGAAGGCGTCCGATGTGTTTTTTTCACAGACATTCTCACTGCTGGCAGTCAATGTGATTTCCTATTTTCAGATTTCCCTGATGGCAAACTGGCTTGTCGCCGTTCCTCCGATGATTGAAATGACGCTCTTGCAGCTTGCGATCGCGGGAATATGGACGTATTTGAGTAACCGCCTGTATCACAGGCTGTACCCGCCGCGCAAACTGTTGCTTGTTTACGGCGAGCGTGACGTGGCAGATATTATGACTAAATTTGAGTCGCGCAAGGATAAATATAATGTCAGAGAGACGATCGGCATTTCCCAGGGCATGGAGGCTGTTTTGGAAAAGGCGGTATCGGGTGTTTTTGATGCAGTCGTGCTGTGGGATATTCCGGCGAAGGAGCGCAACAGACTGATGAAGTATTGTTATGCGAACTCCGTCAGAATCTATTTCATGCCTAAAATTACGGATGTCTTGGTCAAGGGAGCGGAGCAGCTCAATCTGTTCGACACACCGATCTTCCTGATCAGGGAGTACGAATTGACTGTAGAACAACGGTTTGCAAAACGCTGTATCGATCTGGTGTGCTCGCTGCTGCTTTTGGTGATCGCTTCGCCGTTCATGCTCTTTACGGCACTTGCGGTCAAGCTGTATGACGGCGGTCCTGTTTTGTATAAGCAGATCCGGTGTACACGCGGGGAGCGGCAGTTTTATATACTGAAATTCCGCAGCATGCGTGTGGATGCGGAAAAAGACGGTGTGGCGCGTCTTTCTTCAAAAAATGATGATAGAATAACACCTGTTGGGAAAATCATACGAAAAGTCCGCTTAGATGAGCTTCCACAGCTGATCAATATCCTGAAGGGGGACATGTCCTTTATTGGTCCGCGTCCGGAACGACCTGAGATCATTGAGCAGTATAAGGAGGATATGCCGGAGTTTGTTTACCGGATGAAGGTAAAGGCGGGACTTGCGGGTTATGCTCAGGTTTATGGAAAGTATAATACAACACCGTATGATAAATTAAAACTGGATTTAACTTATATCGAAAATTACACGATATGGCTGGATGTAAAGTTAATGCTTCTCACGTTAAAGATTTTGTTTGTGCCGGAGAGCACGGAAGGAATTGACGAAGGGCAGACAACGGCAATGAAAGATTCCACAAAAGAGAAATAGGCGGAGAAACTGACGGATGTGAGGGGTTGGAAGGAGCAGGAGATCGGAATGAATCAGCGGGAATTGGAACGGGAGGGTATGGATCTGAAACTTGTGCTGCTCCTGCTCTTGAAAAAAATACCAATTGTTATTATAACGGCGCTGGCAGGGGCGCTTTTATGCGGTACATTTTATGGGGCGTGGCATTCGCGGGCTGCCGGACGCCGTTTGTATGAGGCGCGGAGTCAGTACTATATTACGTTTGAGGAAATAGAAGATAAAACCTTTTTTGACTATTATTATAATGGCTATACATGGAACGATCTGCTTTCCTCTGACCTGATCCTCGGTTACGCGATGGAGCTGCTTCCTGAGGGTTATGAAAGGAACTATGTGGATGACTGTGTGGAAGCGGAGATCCTGTCCGATGTCCGTGTGCTCACAACAACGGTAAGGGCGAAGGACGCGGCGGAAGTGACGCTGCTTCAGCGGGCGGTCGAGCAGGCGGTCGTTCATTATGCCGAAGACGGTGAAAAGCTGGAATTGATCGAGGTAATACGTTCGGAGGAACCGGTGCTGGAGGAACTCTCCGACCATATGCTCAGGGCTGCGGCAACGGGAGCCGCGGGCGCAGCTTTAGCGGCAGTGATCGTGATCCTGCTTCTGATCGCAGTGCAGGATGCGGTATATCTGCCGGAAGAGCTGGAGAAACGTTTTGGAGTCCGCTGTGCGGGCATTGAATGCGGAAACCGTGAATTGCAGAGGCAGCTTGCACAGAATGAGGAATGGCTCTTGAAGGGAAACGAGTATCCGGTGCTGTCGATGCAGGAAGTCCTGAATGCAGGGGCGGAGGTGTTTGCGCGTATCCGGAATGCGGGCGGCGTGATCCTGAGCGTTCCGCAGGGAAAACGGAACAGCAGGCGGCTTTCCGCTGCGCTTCACCAGCTTGAGATCCAGGATTGCAAAGTCATTTATGCAAAGATCACGGATGCGGACGAACGCCTGCTAAGATGGTATTACGGGCGACAAGGAAATGTACGATCATCAGCGAAACGAAACGCATAAACGCTGATGCGGTCGGAAAGGGGTATTCATATGACCTTACAACTGCTCGTGTCCGCGGTTGATAAAGTACCGAGGGAACTGGCGCGGCAAATGCATATCGGTTCAGATGCAATTTTGATCGTCCAATGCGGTGAAAATGGCTATGAGGAGTGGGAGGAAGACGGTCATACAATCCGTGCCTACCGCTTTCGGGAGAAGGGCGTGGGGCTAAGCCGCAACAATGCGCTGTTGCGTGCAGACCGGGATATCAGTGTCTTTTCGGATGAGGATATTGTATACACACAGGGATATGAACAGAAGATCCTTGCGGAATTTGAGCAGCATCCGGAAGCGGATATGCTGCTGTTTAACGTGGACGTCTGTGAGGAGCGCCGCACCTACCATATCGACGGCTTTGGCAGAGTCAGACAGTATAACTGCGGGCGTTATCCTGCATACAGCTTTGCGGTAAGGACGGAAAAACTACATCAGAAAAATATTACGTTTTCGCTGCTGTTTGGCGGTGGTGCCCGCTACAGCAACGGCGAGGACAGTCTTTTTATCCGTGACTGTATCGTAAAGGGATTAAAAGTCTATAAAGTGCCGGTGACGATCGGGCAGGAAGTACCGCGTCCATCCACCTGGTTTCACGGTTACGATGAAAAGTTCTTTTTTGACAGAGGGGTACTGTACTATTACCTGTATGGATTTTGGAGAAAGCCGCTCGCGCTGCGCTTTCTACTGAAAAATAAGGAAAACATGTGCAGGGAGATTCCCTGGAAAAGGGCATATGCACTGATGAAGCAGGGGATGCGGGAGGCGGCGGAGTGATCGTATACATTGTGCTGCTGCTTGTCACGACAGCGGCGGCGTTTCTTGTTGTGAAGCCGGCAGAGCTGCCGGTGAGGGGAATGAGCAGGCAGATGTTTCGAAACCGCGTAAGCCTCTGCGCTGTTTTTCTGCTCTTATTTGCAGTGTCTGCGGCACGTTACGGCGTCGGGAATGATTACAGGCGCTATGAAGATCACTTTTACAATATCTGGTACGGATATGTCGTGCCGACTGAGCGCGGTTTTAATGTGCTTGTCAAATGCTTACAGACACTGTTCGGAAAAGACAATTATTTGTTTCTGTTTGCATTCTTTGCGTTTGTGACTGTGTTCTTTACATTAAAAGCATTATATACCTTAAGCGCGAGCTTTGTGTTTAGCTTTTATCTGTTTATGGCGCTTGGGTATTACTATCAATCATTAAATACCGTACGTTATTATGTAGCGATAGCATTTGCACTCTGCGCCATACCATATCTGTTTCGCAGACAATACGGAAAATTCGTTTTGACGGTCCTTCTTGGCGCGCTGATCCACAAATCGGCGCTGATCGTGCTGCCGGTTTATTTTTTGGCAGACTGCCGATGGAAGCGCTGGCAGACGGCGCTGCTTTCGCTGCTTGCCATAAGTGGTCTTGTGTTTGGCGACATTTATCTAAAGGTGATTTTATATTTGTATCCAACTTACCGGAACAGCATTTATCTGGAGGGGGGGACGTCCTATGTCAACATCGCCAGATGTATCCTTGTGCTGTTGTTCTGCCTGTCGGTTTACCGGAATGTGATCAAAGATGACAAACAGTTGTTATTCTATTTTCGGCTGAATGTTGCGGCACTCATGCTTTATCTGTGCGGTTCTTTTATTCCCGAGGTGTCACGGATTGGGACTTACCTGACGGTCACACAGGTCTTTCTTTTGCCCGGGGCAGCGTTAAAGATACCGGAACAGCGGATACGAAGGGCAGCCGTGATTGGGATAACGGTCTTCGGTGCCGTTTATTTTGCGGCGTTTCTGTATAAGGCGTACGGCGAGCTGGTAAAGCTCTTACCATACCATACATGGTTGTTTTGATGTGTAACACGTTGGAGATCCGGGAAGCAATTCTGGAAAGGAATATCGGCATGGAACCCTTTTTTTCAATCATTATCGTCTGTTTTCAGGCGGGAGAAGAATTAAAGAAGACTGTTGAAAGTGTTCTTTCACAGACAGAGCCGGATTTTGAGATCATTGTGAAGGACGGCGGTTCCACGGACGGATCGGTCGGGCTGCTGCGGGAGGATCCGCGCATCCGGTTGTTTCAGGAGAAAGACAGCGGCATATATGATGCAATGAATCAGGCGGCGTGCAGGGTAAGAGGACGCTATGTGCTGTTCTTAAACTGCGGCGATTATCTTTATGATGACGGGGTGCTTGCAAAAGTGCGGCGGGCGGCGGATGCCGGAAAAACGGAGACGGGTGCCACTGCCGGCGCAGGGGACGCTGGGACGGGGCATCAGAGCCGCCCGGTCATTTTTTATGGAAATACGTATGAGAGGAAGACGCAGAGTCTGGTCATGAGTAATCCAAAGCTCGATACATTTGGCTGCTACCGCAATATTCCGTGTCATCAGAGCTGCTTTTATGCGGCAGCGCTGATCGGGCCGAAGCTGCTCCGCACACGTGGAAGGGAAAGGACCTATGAGCCGCAGTACCGGGTGCGTGCGGATTATGAGCATTTTCTTTGGTGCTTTTTTCGCGCAAAGGCGGAAACGGTTTATGTGCCGCTGACCGTCTGCTCCTATGAGGGAGGCGGATTTTCGGAGTCGTCTGTAAACCGCGCGGCGGCAAAAAGAGAGCACTATGCGATCACCGCGCTCTATATGACAGGATGGCAGCGGTTTCGTTATCATGCGCTATTACTGCTGACGCTTGTGCCGCTTCGGACTTTTCTTGCGCGCAGCAAGTGGTTTTCGGGAGTGTATCAGCGGGTGAAGCGCCTGCTTTACAGGCGGCGGGCGTCCTAGGGAAGCACCGGTTAAATCATTGCTTTCTTAGGGTAAATATGTCTAAAGGTGTGGCGGGGATGCCGGAGTTTTAGTCCGGCGTGCGTGGATATCAAAAGGGGAACACAGATGCGTATTCTATGGAGTTGTAATATTATGCTGCCAGTCATTGCAAAAGAACTCGGTATGCCGGCGAGCAATAAAGAGGGATGGCTGTCAGGCTTAAGCCGCAGGCTCTTAAGCGGAATGAAAGCGCAGGACGGCAGGACGCCGGAGCGCGGCGGTGCAGGAAAAAGCGGCGGCGTCCCGGAGGAGATCGTGCTTGGCGTCTGCTTTCCCGTAAACGGGATGCCTAAGGACGCCGAAGCTGTCAGAGGAAAGCTGCCGGATGCGGCTCTGTTTTATTACGGGTTTTCGGAAGATACCGTTCATGAGGAACGTTACGATGAGGCGCTTGAACAGCGCATGAGAGAGATCATTGCGGACTTTAAGCCGGATGTCCTGCACTGCTTTGGCGCGGAGTACGGACATACGCTCGCCGCGGTCCGCGCGTTTGATAAACCGGAGCGGACGCTGATTGGCATACAGGGCGTCTGTGCGGCGTGCGCGGAGCATTATCTGGACGGCGTGCCGGAAAAGATATGCCGCCGTTATACATTCCGCGATTTTGTCAAGAGGGATAATCTTTTGCTGCAGCGTGAAAAAATGAGAGAACGCGGAGTGCGGGAAGCGCAGGCGCTTTCGCTTACAGGACATGTGACCGGGCGCACGCAGTTTGACCGGTCCGTGACACACAGAGCGGCGCCGCAGGCGGTCTACCATCCGATGAATGAGACGATGCGCGAAAACTTTTATGAGGGAAACTGGTCCTATGAGACATGCGAAAAGCATCGGATTTTTGTGAGCCAGGGGAATTATCCGGTCAAGGGACTGCACTATGTTTTGTGCGCGCTTGCCCTGTTAAAAAAGCAATATCCCGATATCCGCCTGTATGTGGCGGGCGACTGCATCGTGCGCCGCGGAAGCACGGGATTGACAGACCGGTTGAAAATTTCGTCCTATGGCGCGTATCTGCGGTCGCTGATCAGGGAGGGCGGCCTGGAAGATCAGGTGTTCTTTCTTGGTCAGACGGACGCGGCGGGAATGAAGGAACAGTATTTGAAAGCACATGTTTTTTTATCTGCGTCCACCATTGAAAATTCCCCCAATTCCGTCGGAGAGGCAATGCTGCTCGGCGTTCCGGTCGTCAGCTCGAATGTCGGCGGTGTGCCCGATCTGATGACCGATGAGAAAGAGGGGCTTCTGTATCACGCGGATAGCGTGAATGCACTGGCGATGGCTGTCACAAGGATCTTTGAGGACAGGGAACTGGCGGAGAAGCTTTCGAAGGCTGCAAGGCAGAGAGCAGGAAAGACGCATGATGGGGAGGAAAACTGCCGCACGCTGCTTGAAATTTACCGGAATATGACCGGATGCAGCGGCTGAATGAAAGCCGGCGCATGGCAGCGTGGCTATTCTCTCAAATATGCATAGCGAAGCAGCGGCCGGCAGCGCCAATGGAGATTTGATATGAAAATAACCTTTGTCAGTAACTACATTAACCATCATCAGATTCCGATGTCAGAGTATTTATATGAACAGCTTGGAGACGGCTATCGGTTTGTGCAGACGGAGCCGATGGAAGAGGAACGCCGTGCAATGGGATGGGGAGAAGGCACGGGCGGTCGGCCGTGGGTGATCTGCTCTTATGAACAGCCTGATGAAGTAAGGCAGCTTATAGATGAGAGCGACGTTGTGATCTTCGGCGGCTGTGAGCAGGAGGAACTGATTCATCAGCGATTGTGTGAAAAAAAGCCGGTACTGCGCTATAGCGAGCGGATCTATAAAGAGGGGCAATGGCGGTTCGTCACGCCGCGCGGATTGGTCCGCAAATATCAGGATCATACCCGGTTCCGGAAAGGTCCGGCATACTTGCTGTGCGCGGGGGCCTATGTCGCCTCGGATTATCATCTGATTCGTGCATATCCGGGAAAAATGCTGCGTTTTGGATATTTTACAAGGCTGATCCGCTATGAAAACGAGAACTGTCATGTAAAAAGAGCAGATAGCGGGACACCGGTGCTCTTGTGGGCGGGAAGACTGATCGGGTGGAAACATCCCGAAGATGCGGTCCGGCTTGCGGCTGACTTCAAAGAGGAAGGGCTTGCATTTTCGCTCATCATGGCTGGCGGGGGGGAACAGGAACAGAAGCTGAAACGCCTGGCAGAAGAGAAAGGGGTTAGCGACAGAGTACGGTTTACCGGATTTATGAGCCCGGGACAGGTGCGCGGGTACATGGAGAAAGCGGATATTTTTCTATTTACAAGTGATCACCGGGAGGGGTGGGGAGCAGTCTTGAATGAGGCGATGAACAGCGGCTGTGCGGTCGTGGCGAATGAGGCGGCAGGCGCGTCCCCTTATCTGGTAAAAGACGGGGAAAACGGCTTTCTTTATCCGAACGGGAACTATGCATGCTTTAAGGAGCGGGTGCAGGCACTCCTTTATGACGAAACGCTCCGGCGGCGTCTGGGAAGCAATGCCTATGAGACGATCCGTGATGTGTGGAACCCGGAGGAGGCGGCGGCGGGGCTGATTTCGCTGTGTAAGCAGATCATGGAGCGGACAGGGGGCGGAAGGCGGGTGCCAAAGGCAAAGGAGCTTGCGCTTCCGACAGAGGGTCCGTGTTCCGTTGCACCGCTGATTCATCCGGGACTTTGGAATGAGCGGCATCTGAAAAAGCACTCCCGGAGCAGACGGCAGATAGAGAACAGATAAAGCGCAGAGATATAAGGGCGCGGGAACGGGTGGCGGAAAATATGCGAAAAGACAAACAAAAACCACGTCAGCGCATCTATGTGTGCCATACAATGTACCATGTCTATGTGTCGCTCTTGAAGGAAATGGCGATTGCAAGGGACGCGCAAAAAAGCGTGGATTGTCAGGAAGGAAGCGGTCGGACAGCAAGGGCGGCGTGTGAATCGGGTGACGGGCAGGCAGCAGGGACGGCGTGTGAATCGGGTGACGGGCAGGCAGCAGGGACGGCGGGCATAACGGACAGCGGGAAGGCTGACCTCGCTTTGAGCCGCATGTTTATGGATTTTGGGAATCTGGGTGAGCGGATCAGCGCTGAAGGAATCTTTGACCGTGTCCTTGTACTTGACGAACGGCGCGATTCTGATTTCCCGGACTTGATGAAATATAAGAAAAACCACCATAACATTGTGCGCCATATGATCAATCGCATGATCTATACGAAGAAATACGGAAAATTGCAGGAAAAATATATTGACATTGACTTTACACAGTACGAGGATATTTATGTGTACTGTGACTCCGATCCAATCGGTTACTATTTGAGCAGGAAGCGTATCTACTACCATGCCGTGGAGGACGGGCTTGACTGTCTGCAAAATTTCGATGCGGCACATGTGGACAACGCGGGACATTTTAAGCTGAAGGCATGCCTTGCGGCGCATAACCTGATCTTTATTCAGAACGGCTACGGAAAATACTGTCTTGATTTTGAGATGAATGACTTATCCGTTGTGCCTTACCGGTTTGAAAAATATAAGGAAGTGCCGCGAAAGCCCATGGAGCGGGCGCTTACGGAAAAGCAGAAGGAAAGTATGCTGCGCATGTTTCTGCCGGATGCAAAGGAGATCACGGAGCAGCTTTCGGGATGCGGCGACTGCGCGCTGTTTCTGACCGAGGCGTTTCCGCCTGATGAGAAAGTGCGTATTGCGGTCTGCGGGCAGATCTTAAAAGAGCATTGCGCGGGGATGCGCGTTGTCATTAAGCCGCATCCGCGCGATGATATTGACTATGCGGCGTACTATCCGCAGTGTGTCGTGATCCGCGGGAAATTTCCGATCGAGGTCTTGAATCTGATAGACGGGATTCATTTTGCAAAGGCAGTGTCGATCATTACATCGGCGCTGGATGCGATCACGTTTGCCGATGAAAAATACAATATCGGTCCGCAGATCTGGGACGCCTATGAGCCGAAAGAGTGCCATGCGTTCATGGTTGAGGGATTTATGCGCAGGCAGCGGGAGAGAGAAGCGCAGAAACAGAAGACGGAGAGCCGGAACAATTAAAGGGCAGAAGGCAGAAAGACAGGACGCAAAGAGACAGGACGCAAAGAGACAGGACGCAAAGAGTCAGGAGCAGGCGCGGAAAGAGCAGGATACGCCGCCGCGGGTATAGAGGGAGCGTCTGTGGTATCGTTACGGGAAAGCAACACACGGAAAACAGCGCGGTATTGGTAAAGAAAGCGTTATACAGAAAACAGAGGGAACGGGCATGTTACGGGATATCAAAAAATTACGTTTATTGATGGATAAAAAGCAAAAACGCCAGATGGCATGGCTTGTGGTCATGATGATCATTGCCGGATTTTTGGAGACGGTCAGCATTTCACTCGTTATCCCGGTCGTGTCGGCGGTCATGCAGCCGGATCTTTTGGAGACGAACGCGCTTGTGAGCGACGTGTGCGAAGTGCTGCATATCGGCAGCAGGATTCAGTTCACGGTCATCTCCATGATCGCGCTGATCGTGATCTTTATCGCCAAGGATGCGTTTCTTTTTTGGGAATATAAACAGATCTACCATTTTGTCTATACGAATCAGTTTCAGACGGCGGAACGTCTGCTCAGGAGCTATGTGAACCGAAACTATGAGTATTTCTTAAATGCGGAGACTTCGGTCATCCAGCGCAGCATCACGGCGGACATCAATAACATGTATGCCCTGATCCTCGCGCTTTTGCAGATGGCGTCCGAGTTCATTGTGTTTGCATTCCTTGGCGTGACGCTGCTTGTGACCGATGCAGGCATGGCAGTGACGCTCTGCGTGCTGCTCGTCGTGACACTTGTTGTTATCAAGCAGATCATCAAACCGATCATGAACCGCACCGGTAAGGCAAATCAGGATTACGGCGCGGCGATGTACGAGTGGATCACGCAGACCGTGACCGGTATCAAAGAAGTCAAGGTCAATGCGAAAGAGCAGTATTTTATCGGGGAATACTTAAAGCAGGGAAAAGGCTACATCCGTGCGATGGAGACGTACAGCATGTTTTCCAACACGCCGAAGCTTTTGATCGAGGCGGTCTGCATGGCAGGGATCATCGGCTATATGCTCGTGCTTGTCGTAAGCGGCAGGGATGTTTCCAGCATGATCCCGACGATCTCGGCATTTGCGGTGGCAGCCATGCGGCTGATGCCGTCGGCAAGCCGCATCAACAATCAGATGACGCAGATTTCATTCTGCGAGCCGTTCTTCTTAAATGTCAGTGATAACCTGCTCGATGATATCAGAGACGACCGGATTGACCTGTCCTATGCGGTTGAGGCAAAAGAGAAGCTGCCGGTCACGAAAGAAATCTGCCTGAAAGGAATCACTTACAAATATCCGAATACAGAAAAATATATTTTCGATCATGCGGACCTGACCATTCCGGTCGGTGCGGCAGTCGGGATCGTCGGAGGATCGGGAGCAGGAAAGACAACGATCGTCGATATTATTTTAGGACTTCTGAAGCTTGAAGAGGGCACGATCGAGGCGGACGGCGTTTCCGTGACCGAACATGAGCGGGAGTGGCTCAAAAATATCGGCTACATTCCGCAGATGATCGCGCTCTTAAATGCGGATATCCGCAGAAATGTCGCGTATGGCATTCCTGAGGATAAGATTGACGGGGAGAAGCTGCGCCATGCGCTCTCGGAGGCACAGTTAGACGAATTTATCGCTTCGCTGCCGGACGGGGACAAAACCGGCATCGGCGAGCGAGGCATCCGCATTTCTGGCGGACAGCGCCAGCGCATCGGGATCGCACGCGCATTGTATGAAGACCCGGAGGTGCTGATCTTAGACGAGGCGACTTCGGCGCTTGACAATGACACCGAGGCGGCGATCATGGAATCGATCAACCGCCTGCATGGAAAGAAGACGCTGCTCATCATTGCACACCGGTTACAGACGATCGAGAAATGCGATATGGTATTCCGTGTCGAGGATGGAAAGATCGTGAGAGAGCGGTAACTGCAGGCAGTGAGAACCGGCGGAGGCAGACAACGATCCGACGCTGGGAAATTGGCAGACAGAAAAGAGAAGATCGGTGGCAGGAAGGCCGGCAGGCTGAAAAGAGAAGATGGCGGCAGGAAGGCCGGCAGGCTGAAAAGAGAAGACGGCGGCAGGAAGGCTGGCAGGCTGAAAAGAGAAGACGGCGACGGGAAACCAACCGTCAGGCTGAAAAGACCGACGGCGGAAAACGAACGAATGGGAAAGGGAAATGGATGTATGGGAAACAGACTGACACAAAAATGGACAAATTTGGAACGGCAGTATAAGATCGCATTCTTTTCAGCACTGCTGATCGGTTTGTTTGCGCATATGTATATGATCGTGAACAAACTGCCGAACCATGACTATGTTCATAATATCACTAACGATCAGTTTGCCTGGCCGCTCTCTTTGGGTAGATGGTTTTTGCATATTGTGACAGGAGTCAGCTCTTACTTTATTCTCCCATGGGTAAACGGTGTTCTCGCAATTCTATACGCGTCTGTTGCGGCAGCATTGATTGTGGCGGTTTTGGAGATTCAAAATCCGGTTCCGGTCATTCTGTGCAGCGGGCTGCTTGTCACCTATCCGGCGTTTGCGGATACACTGGGGTATATGTTTCTGGCAGATGGATTTCTGTTTGGACTGCTATTGTCAGCGGCCGGCGTGTGGTTCTGGCACCGGAAAAAGGACGCGGCAGGGATTGTGGGACTGGCGGTCTGTCTTGCACTTGCGGTTGGCATTTATCAGGCGTATCTTTCATTTGCCATCATGTTGATCTTAGTCCGCCTGATCCTGGACATGCTGGAGAAGCGTTATGAGAACCGGGAACTTATGATCAGAGGCGCAAAAGCGCTCACGGGCGGCGTGCTCGGCATGGCGCTTTACTATGTGGGGCTGCTGATCATGATGCGGATGAACCATATTGGATTTTCGGATTATATGGGCATGGACAGTGTGTCTGCCCCGGGAATATCGAAATTACTTTCTACCCTGAAAAGGGATACGATTGCCTTTGTGGAAATGTTTACCGGCGGCAACTCGGACTTTACCGCATATGAGATCTTTAATATCGTTTTCATCTTTTCTTTTTTGGCATTGCTGATCTTTACGGCGGTAAAACAGAAATTGTACAAGCGAAAGCTTCAGGCTCTACTGACCGTGCTTGCCTGCCTGCTGTTCATACCGGCGGCATATGTGTTTGATTTTTTGTCGGAGGAAATTGTTTATCGGTTTATGATGTTGTACAGCCTTGTGCTGATCTATATGCTCTTTGTAAAACTGGCAGATCGTTACTTGGGCGGATGGCTTTCGGAGGCGTGTGCCGCGCTCATTGCGGCAATCGTGTTTAATTTTGCCGTGATTTCCAATATCGGGTATTTGAATCTGGAATATTGCTGGGAACAGACTTATGCAACGGCAGTCCGCATGCAGGAGCGGATCACGCTGCTTAATGGCATTGATACGGACTGCCATCTGATGATCACCGGAACGATCCAGACCGAGCGGCGCGACTGGCTGCTTGACCGTATTCCGTATATGGTAGGAGTCGATGATGTGAATCTGATGCGGAACCAGACATTTATCCGCGTGATTCTGATGCAGGATCTGGGCATGACCTTAGAGGGTGTGGATCCGGACGAACGGGAATGGGTGCTTGCCCAGGCAGAGTATGCCGAAATGACATGCTGGCCGCAGGCGGGATCCGTGAGGATGATCGACGGCATCATTGTCATAAAACTGTCGGAAGAACCATAAGCGGACTGCATAAAGGCAGAACGGGCGGCACACAGCATGACAGACGGATTAAAAACAATGGGGGAATTGCCGTGAAACTGAGCATTATAGTGCCTGTCTATCGTATGGCGGCGGATGGGAAATTAAATTATTGTATGGATTCGCTCGTGAATCAGACGATTGGGGATTATGAGATCATCGCAGTGGATGACGCTTCGACCGACAATTCATTTGAAATTTTGCAACAATATGAGAAAGAATACCCTGATAAAGTGCGGGCAGTCCGTTCGCCTGAGAATAAAAGGCAGGGCGGAGCCCGGAATATAGGGATGGAACTTGCACGCGGGGAATGGATCGGTTTTATTGATTCCGATGACTGGGCAGCTCCGGACATGTATGAAAAACTGCTCCGGCGTGCGGAGGAGACTGGTGCGGATACAGTTGGCTGCCAGTATCAGCTTACGTCGGAGCACAGCATGAAGCCGGGGGAGCTCATTATGAACCATACACCGGAGCATACCGGCATTCTCGGTGAAAAACAGTATCGTAAATGGATGCTGATGCCCGGCAGTATGGTGATCAAGATTTATAAAAAAAGCGTGATCGACCGCTATCATCTGCGGTTTCCGGAACATGTTTTTTATGAGGATAATTGTGCGGGACCGCTTTGGATGCTGCATTTTAGGCATTTTGAACTGGTGGACGAGCCATTATACTACTATTATCAGCATGACGCATCCACCGTTCACCGTATTACGAAAGAGCGCTGCTATGACCGCATGAAAACGGCGCAGATGCTTGTGGATGGATGCAGAAAAGAAGGTTTTTATGAGCCATACCGTGCGGAACTCGAAGCGCGGTTTACACAGCTTTATTATGTCAATACATTATTTTCCTATATGGCGGGTATCCGCATCCCGTCCATAGGTTTTCTAAAAGAGCTGCGTGACGGCATGAACGCGTATTTTCCGAAGTTCAGGGATAATCCTTATTTTGAGGAAATGTATGATGCAGAGCAGAAAAAAATGATCGGCCTGCACATGGCGCATCCGCTGTGGTATGCGTGCTATGACAAGGCACTGCGCGCTTACCGGCGCATTCGCTACGGCAGGAGTGCTTAAGGACGGCGATACGACAGGACGGGACGGATATAACGGAGCAAATACGGTGGATCAGGCAGGGCAGGTGCGAAGGCCTGATACCAAAAGCAGACGTGAACAGGACAGACACGAACAAGGCAGATACGAAAGAGCGGACGGGTGGATACGGAAAGACAGATTTGAAAGGGCGGACAGATACAGATGGGTGCGGAAACGGGAAAAAAAGAACGGAATATGGGCATTGAGCTGCTTCGGATCGTATCGATGCTGTTGATCGTGACGGCGCATATTTTAGGGCAGGGCGGCGTGCTCGCGGGCGTATCCGATGCGCCCGGTTCAGCACAGTATGCAGTTGCCTGGCTGCTGGAATGCTGCGCCTTGCTGTCGGTCAATTGTTATGCACTCATATCCGGATATGTGGCGGGGGGGCAGTTTCGCTATGCGCGCCTGTTTGAGACGCAGATGCATGTCTGGTTTTATACCATACTGATCACGGCAGGGTTCTGTATTGCCGTGCCGGGACTGTTTCAACCGGCGCTTGTGAAGAATGCGCTTTTTCCTGCAATGACCGGACAGTACTGGTATTATACGGCATATTTTGGTCTGATGCTGTTTATGCCGGCGCTCCGGTGTGTGACGGAACATTTGGATCGGATTTTGTTCCGGAATCTGGTCGTAAGTATTGTGATCCTGTTCTCGGTGTGCCCGGCGCTGTTTGTGAGCGATATTTATCAGACGGCGCAGGGTTATAGCCTGATATGGCTGACAGCGCTTTATCTGATCGGCGCATATCTGAAAAAATATGGATGTCCGTTCCTGAAAAAGCCCCTGTATGCCGCGGTATGCCTTGTGCTCGGTGTCGGGACAGCATGGGGCATCCAGCTTGCCGGGGTGCGGGGCGTGGAGGTGCCGCTGCCGAATATGCTTGTCTTTACGTCTCCGGCAATGCTGCTTGCGGCGGCTGCGGCGTTAGTGCTGTTTTCGAAGCTCCGCTTTTCTTCTATAGTAAAAAAGGTAGTCGGTTTTTGTGCGCCGCTTTCCTTCGGCGTGTATCTGATCCATGTGCATCCTCTTGTTTTTGACCGGATTTTGAAAGACAGGTTTGTTTCGTTTGCCGGTGCGCCCGCGTATCTGCTGGTATTGGAGGTTCTCGGAGCGGCGATTGCGATCTATATAGTCTGCACCCTTATAGAAGCGCTGCGTGCATGGCTGTTCCGCATCTGCCGGGTGCGGGAGGGGTGTGAGAGCTTGGAAAAATGTATAAAGAGTAAGTCGGGAAGCGGGGATCCCCTTGCTTAAGGAAACAAAGAAGCAGGATGAAAAAGTAACCGGCGCGGGTTGTCTTTTTAGTATAATTGTGGTAAAATCTGACTGGTATACTTTGACTGTTATGGGAAATACTGTGGGGGAGTTCATAGAAATATAATAAAGTATGGAGGCAGACCGTCCGGCATGACGGGATGAGAGAAAAGAATGGCGAACAATATGATTGATGGTAAGACGATCTTGATCACGGGAGGAACAGGTTCCTTCGGAAAATGTTTTACGAAATATGTGCTCACACACTATCAGCCGAAGAAGATCATTATTTATTCCCGTGATGAGTTCAAACAGTGGGTGATGGATCAGGAATTTGCGCAGTATCGCGGGAAGATCCGTTATTTTATCGGAGACGTAAGGGATCTGCTGCGTCTGGAACGCGCGTTTCAGGGCGTGGATTATGTGATTCACGCGGCAGCACTAAAGCAGGTGCCGGCATGTGAATATAACCCGAATGAGGCGATTAAGACAAATATTAACGGCGCGATGAACGTGATCGAGGCGGCGTTGAATACAAATGTGAGCAGGGTCGTTGCACTTTCCACGGATAAGGCGGTCAATCCGGTCAATCTTTACGGCGGGACAAAGCTCGTTTCTGACAAGCTCTTTGTTGCGGCGAATGCTTATGCCGGAGAAAGGGATATTGCTTTTTCCATTGTGCGTTACGGGAATGTGGCGGGCAGCCGCGGTTCCGTGATCCCGAAGTTTTACGAAATGATCAAAAACGGCGTTACCGAACTGACGATCACCGATTACCGGATGACGCGCTTCTGGATCAGCCTGACGGAGGGCGTTGAACTTGTGATCAAGGCGCTTACCGAGGCGAAGGGGGGCGAGACGTTTATCAGCAAGATCCCTTCATTTAAGATCACGGACTTGGCAGAGGCGATGCTGCCGGGAGCCAAGACAAAGGAGATCGGCATTTATCCGGGCGAAAAGCTTCATGAGATCATGGTGACGGTTGAGGATTCTGCGACCACCTATGAATATGACAAGCATTTTATCGTATATCCCCAGACGAAATTCAATGCAAGACAGCAGGTGGAGCCGACAGGCAAAAAGGTAGAAGAAGGATTTTCCTACAGTTCGGGAAATAACAGCGAATGGCTTAGCGTCGAGCAGATCAGGGAGCGCCTGAAAGATCTGGAGTTGGAGAAATAAATGATGATTTTTGGCAAAGGCATTCCTACCCGGAATGTCTTTGTAGCTTTATAAGTATTTTCATGCGGCTTAACTGTATGAAGCCGGAAGTGTGAAACGGAGCGATTATGATTCACGGGGAGGAAGGATGAAAATGATGGAAAAGCTGGCGATAGACGGCGGAACGCCGGTAAGGGAGACGAAATTATATTATGGACATCAGTATATTGATGAGGCAGATGTGGAAGCTGTTGCACAGGTGCTGCGCTATCAGGACTTAACTTGCGGACCGAAGATCGCGGAACTGGAACAGCGCCTCTGTGCGCTCACGGGAGCAAAATATGCCGTCGTATGCAGTAACGGGACGGCGGCGCTTCATCTTGCGTGTATGGCGGCGGGCGTGCATGAGGGGGACGAGGTCATCACAACGCCGATCACATTCGCAGCGTCCGCAAACTGTGCGCTTTACTGCGGCGCAAGACCGGTGTTTGCCGATATCAATGCGGAGACCTATAATATCTCGCCGGGAAGTGTCCGGGAGCATATGACGGATGCGACAAGGGCTGTTGTGGCGGTCGATTATACGGGACAGGCAGCGGAACTGGACGAGCTATTGTCCCTATGCGAGGAGCAGGGCGCACGGAGCGGAAAAAAAGTATATTTGATCGAGGACGGCGCTCATTCGATCGGGACGCGCTATAAAGGACGCGGTGTCGGCAGCATCGCCGACATGACAACGTTCAGCTTTCACCCGGTCAAAACCGTGACAGGCGGGGAAGGCGGCGCCGTTCTGACAAATTCGAAAGAACTGTATGAGCAGCTTGTCCTTTTGCGTGCGCACGGGATCACGAGACAGCCGGAGCTTTTGGAGCGCGAGCCCCACGGTACATGGTACTATGAGCAGATTGCACTGGGATTTAATTACCGTATGACCGACATTCAGGCAGCGCTGATCATCAGTCAGCTTGATAAGCTTCCGGCATTTCAAAAAAGACGAAAGGAAATCGTGGCGCGCTACAATGAAGCGTTTTCGGCGATGCCGGAATTGTTTGTGCAGAAAGAGATACCGGAATCTGATACGACGAGACATCTGTATATCCTGCGTATCCGTCCCGAACGCTTAAGTGCGGACAGGAAGCAGATTTTTGACGCGCTCGCGGCGGAGAACATTTGCTGCAACGTACATTACATTCCTGTATATTATCATCCCTATTATGAAAAACTAGGGTATCACAGAGGGCTTTGCCCGAATGCGGAAAAACTGTATGAGGAGATCTTAAGTCTGCCGCTCTACTATGCGATGACGGATGAAGATGTAGAGGACGTCATTCATGCGGTCGGTAAGGTTGTGGAGCATTATAGGATTCGGCAGTAGCAGCGGGCATACGGGACGGTGCTGAAAATTTTTATAGATGTAAGGGCGGAGACGGGGAACCGGAAGCATATCCGCAGATCAGGAGGAAGTCAGATGTCATCTATTGCGATCATTACCGCGCGCGGCGGCAGTAAGCGGATTCCGCGCAAAAATATCAAACCATTTTTGGGGAAGCCCATCATGGTTTATTCCATTGAAGCAGCGCTTGCGAGCGGGCTGTTTGATACGGTCATGGTGTCCACGGACGATGAGGAGATCGCGCAGATCGCAAAAGAACACGGCGCACAGGTGCCGTTTTACCGCAGTGAGCAGACTTCAAACGATTATGCGACAACGGTGGATGTCATATCGGAGGTATTGGAGGAGTATGCAAAATGCGGTATTTATTATGAGACTGCATGTGTGATCTACCCGACGGCTCCGTTTTTGACTGCGGACGCGTTAAAAGAGGCGATGGGAATCCTGCTTGAAAGGGACGCCGACAGTGTGATGCCGGTCGTGAAGTTTTCGTTTCCGCCGCAGCGAAGCGTCCTGATCAAGGATGGAGCGCTTATAGCGTCCAATCCTGAGAGTATGATGATGCGTTCCCAGGATTTAGAGCCGCATTATCATGACTGCGGGCAGTTTTACTGCATCCGTGTTGCATCGTTCTTAAAACAGCATACGGTGATCATGGCGCATACAGTACCGTATCTTCAGGAGGAGCTTACCGTACAGGATATTGATACCGAAGAGGACTGGAGGATTGCGGAAATGAAATACCGCCTGATGCAGGAACTGCGGAATGCCTAGCCCTGTTATCTGCCGTTACGGACCGGGGCATGGAAGCATTCATGACGGATAAGATGCAAACAGGCGCAGGACAGCGCGCAAAGGAGGAATATATGACAGAACAAAAGCGGACTTCGACGATAACCGTGCAAAACCGCGTGATCGGTGAAGGATATCCTGCATATATCATTGCGGAGATGTCGGCAAACCATGCGGGAAGTATGGAACGCGCCAAAGAGATCATTCATGCGGCGAAGGAGGTGGGCGCGGACTGTATTAAGATCCAGACTTATACGCCGGATACGCTGACAATCGACTGCGGCAAGCCTTATTTTCAGATCGGGGGCGGTACATGGTCGGGAGAAACTCTGTACGGACTGTATGGGAAGGCATATACGCCGTGGGAGTGGCAGCCTCTCTTAAAAGAAGAAGCGGATAAAACAGGGATCCATTTCCTTTCCACGCCGTTTGATAAGACGGCGGTCGATTTTTTGGAAGAGATGGAATGTGCATGCTACAAAATTGCCTCGTTTGAAATGGTCGATCTTCCGCTGATCACCTATATAGCCTCGAAACAGAAGCCGATTATTATGTCAACTGGCATGGGAAAGGTGGAAGAAATAGAGGAGGCCATACAAGCCATATACAAGACCGGCAACCATCAGGCGGCACTCTTAAAGTGCTCAAGTGCGTATCCGGCCAAACCGGAGCAGATGAATCTGCGTACGATCGCGGATATGAAAGAGCGTTTTGGCACTGTGGTCGGTCTCTCCGATCATTCGATGGGTTCTTTAAGCGCAGCGATGTCGGTAGCACTTGGCGGTAGTATTATAGAAAAGCATTTCTGTCTCGGCAGGGAGATCAAGAATCCGGATTCTTCTTTTTCCATGACGCCAAAGGAGTTTGCGCAGATGGTACGCGATGTGCGTGCGGCTCAGGCTGCGATCGGAAATGTGTTTTACGGTCCTGCGGAACAGGAACAGGAAAGCCTGAAATTCCGGCGGAGTATTTTTGTTGTTCAGGATATTCATGAAGGTGAAGTGTTCACGGAGCAGAACATCCGCAGTATTCGTCCGTCGGACGGTCTGAAACCGAAATATTACGAGCTTGTGCTTGGCAGGCGTGCGGCATGTGATATCAGCCGAGGAGAACCGCTTGCCTGGAAGCATGTGGAAGGCGGCAGGGAGGCGGCGGGGGTCTTATGCGCAGTGGATGTTATTTGAGAGCCGTGCAAGAAGCGGATAAAGGATTATTGTTTGAATGGACAAATGATGAGGAGACGCGCCGCCAGTCGTTTTCACAGAAGCCTGTCACATGGGAGGAGCATACAGAGTGGTTTGCGCGTACGCAGGCGGACGAAGCGTGTCGGCATTTTATTCTGATGGTGCCTGGAAACGGGCATGAGAGTGCGGGGCAGGAGTGCGCAGTGGGTGTCCTGTGGCTTGTAAGAGATGGAGTAAGGGGCGGAAATAGCGGAGCATACCGTATCAGCTATAGTATTGCGCCTGTGCATCGCGGACACGGATATGGAACGGCCATTCTGGAGCTTGCGAAAGCTTGGATGATCGCGGAATGCCCGGACTGTATGGAAATCTACGGGGAAGTGAAGGCAGGAAACGCCGCGTCCATACACTGCTTTGAACGGGCAGGCTATAGGCGGGCGGCAGACAGTATACCATCTGGCACGTCAAATAGTACGGAAGATGGGGGCATGCCGTTTTTTCGCTTTTATGCGGAACTGACGTCGGAAAGAATTTTGTACTTTCGGGCAGACGGCGGCGAAAAGACCGGTATTGGCCATTTGATGCGCTGCTTTACGATCGCGGATGCCTGCAGGGAGAAGGGGATGCAGGCTGTGTTTGTGACGGCGGAAGAGGAAGCGGGGGTCATTGCGCGTAAACGGGGGTATCCGTGCAGGGTCTTAAACACGGATTACCGGAACATGGACGCAGAGCTTCCAAAACTAATGTCGGTTTTAAGAGAACACGCGCCGGTCGTGTTAGACAGCTATTTTCTGACGGAACAATATGTCAATGCGTTGAGGAAAAACGGTCATCCTGTCGTTTGGATGGACGACCTTGCAGAACAGGGATTTGCCGTAGACATACGGATCAATTATAATCTGTATGCAGAGAAGACAGGACATATTCCGCATATCCGGCAGTCGGATGACAGCAGGGATATCAGACATCATGATAAAGCGGGCGGCTGCATTCATCTGTATGGTCCGTCCTATGCGCCGGTGCGCCGGTCTTTTTGGAAAAAAGAAACGCCTGTCAGGGAGCAGCTTATGACCGTACTGGTAATGACGGGAGGTTCCGATCCGCTCGGTGCGGGAATGTTTTTTTCACGCCTGCTTATAAAGCTGCTGCCGGACGCGGAGCTCTTAGTGGTTTTGGGACCTTATGCAGAGAGAAAAGAGGAGCTGCGCGCGTATGCAAAGCAGGAAAAAAAGATAGAAGTGATCGAAGGCTGCAGTGATTTATCGGATGTCATGCGGCGCTGTGATCTGGCAGTCACGGCAGCGGGCAGTACGATTTATGAACTCTGTGCGTCGGGACTGCCGACAATCGTGTATTATATGGCGGATAACCAGCGCATGGGTGCTGAGGCGTTTGCGCGCCGCACAGGGGCCGTGAATCTTGGGGATCTCCGTTCAGACAGTTTTCAGACGGAAGCGCCGAAGAAACTGGAAGCGGCGCTCCTGCGTTATAGTGCGGCATCCGAGCGGCGAAACCTTTCCAGACGGATGAATGTGCTTGTGGACGGGAAGGGAGCGGAGCGGATCGCGGAAAAGATCGGAGAGCTGGCACATGCGCCGAGCTTGTATTCGGACGTTTAAGATGTTATAATACGTTAGTTGGAAATATTTGGAAAATGAGTATCATTTCCATTGAAAGGCATCACAGAAAAGGAGAGATCCGGTATGGCAGACATCAGAATACCTTTTAATAAACCGCCTTACACGGGCAAAGAGATCGCATATATCACCGAGGCAGTGGAAAAAAACCGCAAAATCTGCGGCGACGGTCCGTTTACAAAGAAATGCGATGCGTGGTTTGAGGAACGCACGGGTACGGCGAAGAGCCTTCTTACCACCTCCTGCACGCATGCGACGGAGCTTGCCGCGCTGCTCTGCGATATTGAGCCGGGCGACGAGGTCATCATGCCGGCGTATACCTTTGTCTCGACTGCAAACGCGTTCGTGCTCCGAGGCGCTGTTCCGGTCTTTGTCGATGTCCGTCCCGACACGATGAATATTGACGAAACGCTGATCGAGGCGGCCGTGACGGAAAAAACAAAAGCGATCGTTCCGGTGCATTATGCCGGCGTTGCCTGTGAGATGGATACGATCATGGACATTGCTGCACGTCATAAACTGTATGTGATCGAAGATGCAGCGCAGGGCGTACTTTCTACCTATAAGGGGCGCGCACTTGGCGCGATCGGTGATTTTGGCTGTTACAGTTTTCATGAGACCAAGAATTACAGCATGGGTGAAGGCGGCGCACTGCTTATTAAGGACAGCGCTTTTGCTGAGGATGCGGAGATCCTGCGTGAGAAAGGAACGAACCGCGCGAAGTATTACCGCGGACAGGTTGATAAATATACTTGGATAAACCTCGGTTCTTCTTATCTGCCGGGGGAAATGAACGCGGCGTATCTGTGGGCGCAGCTTGAGATCGCGGATCAGATCAACGATAAGCGGCTTTCGTTGTACCGCCAGTATGACGAACAGCTTAAGCCGCTTGCAGAGAGGGGACTCATTGAGCGTCCCGTGATACCGGAGGGATGTGTAAACAACGGACACATGTATTATATCAAGGTAAAGGATATTGAGGAGCGCACTGAGTTGATCAAGTTCCTTGAAAAGCATGGGATCATGGCAGTATTTCATTATATCCCGCTTCATACGGCTCCGGCAGGGAAGCGTTTCGGCAGATTTTTTGGGGAGGACCGTTATACGACAAAGGAAAGCGAACGATTGCTGCGGCTGCCGATGTATTATGAGCTTACACCGGATGAAGTTGCAGAGATTACCGGTGTGGTGAAGGAGTTCTACCGCGTATGAAAGAGGAGCAGAGATCAAGAACAATCCGCGATATGCTCTTTGCGCTTGCGGCAACGCTGCTCTTTGCGCTTGCCGCAGGCTGTTTTTACGACTGCTATTACGACTTAAATGACGATGTGTTGATAAAAGATATTCTCGCGGGAACGTACACAGGGACGCCTGAGGGAAGAAACATTCAAATGCTGTATCCGATAGGTTTTTTGATCAGCGTTCTGTACAGGCTTTCGCCAGCGCTGCCGTGGTATGGCATTTTTTTGTGCGCGTGTCATATAGTCTGCTTTTTGCTGATCGGAAAGCGCGCGATCGCATTTGTGAACGGATTTATCAAAAAGAGCCTGATTCTTTTATTTCAGTCGCTTTTGTTCGCAGGACTCTTGCTTTGGGAACTTATTTATGTGCAGTATTCCGTTACATGCGCGCTGCTTACGGCGACAGGAGTATTTCTTTTTTATACGACGGATGATGAGCTTTCCGCCGGATATTTCATACGCAGGAATATTGTCAGTATGGTGCTTGTCATCCTTGGCTTTTACATGAGGACGGAGATGATGCTGTTGCTCTGTCCGCTGATCGGGGCGGCAGGCATTGCGAAGTGGTCACGCGGTGCGAAACATACACATACGTCCATGTTTGGCGTAAAAAATCTGTTGAAATATCTGACAACGCCGGCAGTCGTTGCGGCGGGAATGGGAGCCGGACTGCTTCTTCACGCAGCAGCCTATAGTGGAAATGAGTGGAGTGAATTCAACCGTTTTTTTGACTATCGGACGGAGTTGTATGATTTTCAGGGTGAACCGCCCGACTATGCGCAAAACAGGTCATTCTACAGGCAGCTTGGCCTAGATGAGGCAGAGGCTGCACTGTTGTATAATTACAATTTTTCGATCGATGCGTCGATCAATGCCGATGTGCTTGAAAGCATTGTGGATCATAACCGGACGGAAATAGGAAAACCATATTTCAAGTACGGTCTCTATGAAGGGATCCGTGAATATCTGTACCGGCTGCTGCATGCGGAAGACGGCGTGTGGGCGTATGTGGTCATGGCATTGTATGTGCTCATTTTTCTGACAGGCATGATGCAGTGGGATTATTCCGTACCATGGAAGCTTGCGCTGATGGCGTTTATGCGTACAGTCAGCTGGATGTATCTGATCATGAGGGGACGCACGCCCGAGCGGATTACGGTTTCGCTGTATCTGTGTGAAACGTTGATCCTGTTCGCGATGCTGTTAAGTCAGATGCAGGCGCTTTACGCTGAATATAGGAAAAAACTTTATCTGAATAAAAAAGAAAAGTACGCGGACAGAGATGGGCAGCGTTTTGATGATGTTCCGGGAGAGAAGAAGAGAGCGCCTTACCTTCCCATGTACCGCCGGTGCTGGAGGCTGACCGTTCTTCTCATCCTGACCGCGCTTGTATTAAAGCCTGCCCTGCAGAGTGTGAATGAGGTGGGAGAAGAGCAGGAGCGCAGAGAAAATGTCAATGCGGAGTGGGAGGAGCTTCGGGCTTATTTTGCGGCACATGGAGAGAATTTTTATCTTTTGGATGTGTATTCGACGGTGGCATATTCCGAGCGGATGTTTCCTGCGGATAACAGCTACCGCAATTACGAGATCTGTGGCGGATGGGCGGCCAAGAGTCCGATCTATGCCGCAAAATTGAGCCGGTACGGGATCGGGGACATTGAGTCGGACCTGTTAAATATGAACAATTTATTTTTTGTCACGCGCGTGGACAGGGGAACGGAATGGCTGGAAGAATATTATCGTTGTAAAGGATATAACGTCCGGGTGGCACGGGAGGATACGTTACTATTTCGAGGTGAGCGGCGCTTTGTTATCTGCAAATTATATTTTGATTACGAGACCGGACGCGGCGGCAGTCACGGGATACAGCAGCAGACTTACCAGAAAGCGTATGAGGACTGAACCTGTACAGGAGAGTCATGTGTGGGAAGCATGACGGAACAAGGGGACAGGCGTATTAAGAGCATGAAGAGGATACAGTGCGGATATGCCATCGGGAAGGAGCGCCAATGGAAGAAGCGTGGATTCGCAGATCAGATACAGTCTGCCTGAGGATGATGACAAAAGAAGATACCGATCTGATCGTTGCATGGCGGAATAAAAACTTTGTGCGGGAGCGGTTTATTTATCGGAAACCGTTTACGCGCGAGGGACATCTTGAGTGGATCGAGACGCAGGTTAAGGCCGGGCGCGTCGTACAGATGATGATCTGTCTGACACAGACCTCACGGGCGGTCGGGAGCGTTTACTTCCGAAATATCGACAGAGAGCACCGCAAGGCGGAATATGGCATTTTCATTGGTGAAGAGGATGCGCTGGGAAAAGGATTCGGTACGCAGGCGGCATGTCTTGCATTGGATTATGCATTTCACGAGCTTAAGTTACACCGCGTGATGCTGCGCGTGCTTGCGGATAATGTAAGGGCGCGGAAAAGCTATGAGCGCGCCGGATTCCGTGAAGAGGCGTGTCTGCATGACGACGTGTTTCTCAACGGAGCATTTCAAGATGTTGTGTTGATGGCGGTGTTGAATCCGGACGATGGAGATCAATATGAAGAATGAGAAAAAAACAAAAGTAAGTTTTGTCATCCCATGTTATCGGTCGGCGCTGACACTGCGGGGCGTTGTTGCCGAAATCAGGAGTACAATGGAGGAGCTTTCCCAATATACTTATGAGATCGTGCTTGTCAACGACGCGTCTCCGGATGATACGATGGAAGTGATCAGGCAGATCGTGAAAGAGGTGCCGAATGTGACCGGAATCGGGCTTGCGAAAAATTTTGGCCAGCACGCGGCACTGATGGCAGGATTTCATGAGGTCTGCGGGGACATTGTCGTTTGTCTGGACGATGACGGGCAGACGCCGGCGAATGAGGTTGGCAAACTATTGCAGCAGATCGAGTCAGGCAGCGACGTTGTGTACGCGCGCTATCCGCAGAAAAAGCACTCGGCGTTCCGCAATTTTGGGAGTAAGGTCAATGAGCAGATGACGAGGATTATGCTCGGAAAGCCGAAGGAGCTTTATATTTCCAGTTATTTTGCAGCCAGACGCTTTGTCGTGGAGGATATGCTGCATTATGAGAACTGTTATCCTTATGTGATCGGTCTGGTCCTGCGTGCGACAAAGAATATTTCCAATGTCGATGTGACACACAGGGAACGCGAGATCGGCACGTCCGGTTATACGATGAAAAAGCTGCTTGCGCTTTGGTTCAACGGCTTTACGGCATTTTCGATCAAACCGCTGCGCATGGCAACCGTGATCGGCGTGCTGACAGCCGCTTTTGGTTTTCTTTACGGAATTTATACAGTAATCAAGAAATTTGTCAATCCCGCAGTTCCGGTCGGTTTCAGCTCCATGATGTCGGCGCTTGTATTTATCGGCGGCATGATCATGCTGATGCTTGGGTTGATCGGAGAATATATCGGGAGAATGTATATCAGTATGAATCGTTCGCCGCAGTATGTTGTCAGGGAGAAAGTGACCGGTGGAGAAGATGGGGCTTCGGATAAAGGAACTGTTGACAGATAACAGAATTTTACAATTTGTGATCGTGACGGCTGTAGCAGTCCTGTGTCTGATGGTATGGCCTTTCCGCGTGTTTTATCATGAGGCGGTTTCTGAGGGCAGAACTGGGCAGCCGTATTATACGGATGACGTGACGATGGAACAGATCGTGTTGCAGCAGTTTACGCCCGGAGGCGATTACTTAAGCGAGCTTGCAGTCGGATGCCGTGTCACAGATGTCCATGCTTTGGACAGGGTCTTTGTGACGATCTATGACAAAGAATTTGCGATCGTATATCAGGAGGTGCCCTATTTTACTGAGATCGAAGGCTGGGGGGAAATCCGTATCGCGCCGAAGCTCGACGTCATACCCGGAGAGACGTATTATGTCGGACTGAATGTGCATTATGAGAGCGTGGGGCGCTTACAGGCAGCTTATGCGGAGGCGGGCAGTTTACAGATCGTCGAATGCGGAGCGCTCTCTTACGCGTCCGCGCCGTTAGAGGGTATGCAGCTGATGATGCGCTTTGTCTATACCAAGCCGTATTCACTGCTTCGCATTTTCTGTACCATCGCTGTGATTTTAGCGGCGGGCGCGGCGCTATACACAGGGCTGTCGGCAGGGATCTGTCTTTTGAAAAAAAAGGAAAGATGGGAAATCGCGCGCAGGATTCTTGCCGTGTTATTTTTCTCCGCAGTGGCGGCGGGCACGCTGGCGGCGGCTTGGTTTTTATGTGTAGAACGTATATTCGGAGGCACGGCTGCGGACCTTACCGTATATGTGCTCGCTGTTTTGAGCATCCTTTTAGTGACAGGGTATGCCTGTTACCGGTCCTTGTCCGGGACGAAACAAAGTCATGGCGTCACTGTGAAATTTGCAGGGATGGGCTGGCGCGATTATTTGCAGATGGTCTGCTTTGCGCTGCTCATTTGGGCAGGGGTCCGCTATACGGATGCAGTCATCCAATGGGAACAGGATCTTTCAGGGTGCTGGGTCTATCTGCTGTTTGGCGTCTGTCTGCTGCTTTCCCTTCCGGGAAAATCGGTTATTCATCCGTTTACGCTCATTTGGGCAGTGATCATGATCCTGCTTTCGGTCATGTATTGTCATGCAAACGGCGCCGATGCGCATGAGGCGCAGATCTCGCGCTGTCTGATGGCGGGCGTGTTTGTATGGGGGATCGTGTTTCTCCATGTGCTTTGGCATTGGCGGCAGCAGATCAGTCAGAGGACCTGTCTGCCGGCGGCGTTCTGTTTTTCGGCGTTCTGCGTGCTGGCAGTCATAAACCGGCATGGAAAGACATGGCCGGTATTTATGCTCGTGACGTTTCTGCTTTTTTATCTGATCAGCTACACGGAAGAGGAAAAGCAGAAGCTCATGCACAATTATATGAACGGTGTGATCTTTCATTTTTTATGGATGTGGATCATGTGTCTCTGCTTCAGACCGTATCATTATTATCGTTTTAACCGGTATCCGATGTATTTTCATACCGTAGCGAGTACGGGTATGTATCTGGTCATGGTGGAAGCGGTCGTTATTGTCCGGTTGTTTACAAAGATCAGGGACAGCCGAAGTCTGTGGCGCGGGGCATGGAAGGAATGGCTGTTGCAGGCGGTCGTGCTCGGATACACGGTGCTTTCGATCGCGCGCACGGCGCTCGCTGCCGTTGGAGGACTTGTGCTGTTACTGCTGATCGCGGCTGCGATCGTATACCGCCCGAGGATCAGGACTTGTCTGTCTGCAATTGGTGTGGGAATCTGTACCGTTATTCTGTTCCTGCCGGCGGTGTATACGCTGACCCGGTGTGTCCCTGCCGTTGTCAACCGTCCCGTGCGGCTGGGCGATCAGGAGCAGTTTGGCGAGGCGGTTGTGGAGGGTGAGAGATTAGATTCACCGCGCTATATGAATGTGGAAGCGCTTTTGAAGCTTTGGGGAAACCGGATCGGCGCGCCGGAAATGTCTGAGGACAGGCTTTCTGCTGCGGCGGAGGCGGGCGGCATGCCGCTCACGGTACTTGGAACGCTCGCATCTGCCTCTTTGGAACAGGGCGGCAGCCTTCTTAATGATGTGTCAAACGGGAGATTTGGCATTTACCGGGAATATCTGAGCAGACTGAATCTGAACGGACATGAACAGATGGGAATTTCGGAGAACGGAGTCGAGGCGATGCATGCGCATAATTCGTTTATCCAGATTGCATATGATTTCGGGATCCCTGCCGGAATCTGTTATATCGGTCTGATGCTCGGCATGTTCGGGCGCTCTGTTTATCTGATATGGCGGGGGAGGGACCGCAGTGAAATGCAGTTTATGGCGCTTGCGATGTTGATGGCGTTTTTGATTGTCAGTATGTTTGAGTATACGGCGAATCCCTGTCTGCCGATGGGATTTGCATCATTGTTTGTTCTATTTACTATGCGGCGGAAAAAGAGTATACTTTTTCCAGAAGACAGCAGTGGAAACATTGATGGAATCAGCGCTTCCATGAAAAAACAATAAAGAGGTATCAGTGTTTTTATGAACCAGATGACGCATAAAATATTAAATACAAAGCTGCTGGTGCGGCGCATCTTTCTGATCATTTATGATGTGATCGCAGTCGTATTGTCGAGTTATATTCCGCTTGTGATGCGCTATGAATTCCATGTATCCGAGATTCCGCAGCATTTTATTGACAATGTAGAGTGGTTTCTTCCCATGGGCATCATCACAACGCTTTTGGCGTTTTATCTGATGAGGCTGTACCACAGCCTTTGGGCGTATGCGGGTGTGACGGAGATGCAGAATATGGCGGCGGCGTGTGCGTTAAGCGCGCTCTGTCAGTGCGTCGGACTGCATTTCACGAAGCATTATGTACCGAGAACCTACTATTTCATTTATCTTTTGGTACTGTTTGCATTCACCATGCTGAGCCGCTTCTCTTACCGTTTCCTGAGGGAAGCGAAGCATCGGATGAGCAATAGCAAAAACGGCACGGCGGTTATGGTAATCGGTGCGGGCGATGCCGGAAATGTCATTATGAAAGAGATCATCGGCAGCCATTATTCCACGATGACGATCAAATGTGTCATTGACGATGATAAAAATAAATGGGGCAGGTATGTGCAGGGTATTAAGGTGATCGGCGGAAGGCATGAAATCATCCATGCGGCGAAGGAGTATGGGATTGATGAGATCATCATTGCGCTGCCTTCCGTGCCGAAGCATATGATCCGTGATATTATTGACATCTGTAAAGAGACGGACTGCAAGCTCCGCACGCTTCCCGGGATGTATCAGTTGGTGAACGGCGAAGTGAATGTCAGTAAGATCCGCGATGTGGATGTGGAAGATCTGCTTGGCAGAGAGCCGATCAAGGTAGACCTGAATTCAATTTTGGAGTATGTCAAAGGTAAAGTCGTGCTTGTGACGGGCGGCGGCGGTTCGATCGGCAGTGAATTGTGCCGCCAGATCGCAACGCATCAGCCGAAACAGCTCATTATCGTGGATATTTATGAGAACAGTGCGTATGACATTCAGCAGGAGCTGATCCATGAGCATCCGCGCATGGACCTGATCGTGCTGATCGCATCTGTCCGGAATACTGCCCGCATGAGCAGCATCTTTGAGACTTATCATCCGGATATTGTGTATCATGCGGCGGCGCATAAGCATGTGCCGCTGATGGAAGTCAGTCCCAACGAGGCGGTCAAAAATAATGTGTTCGGGACGTGGAAGACCGCGCAGGCGGCGGCGATGAACGGGGTCAAAAAGTTTGTCATGATCTCGACGGATAAGGCGGTAAACCCGACAAACGTGATGGGTGCGACCAAGCGGATCTGTGAAATGATCATCCAGACGTTTAACCGGCATTATGATACGGAATTTGTGGCGGTGCGTTTCGGCAATGTACTTGGCAGCAACGGCAGCGTGATCCCACTGTTCAGAAAACAGATCGAATCGGGAGGTCCTGTGACCGTGACACATCCTGATATCATCCGTTATTTTATGACGATCCCCGAAGCGGTGTCGCTTGTGCTGCAGGCGGGCGTTTATGCGAAGGGCGGGGAAATCTTCATTCTTGATATGGGTGAGCCGGTTAAGATCTTAGATTTGGCGAAAAACTTAATCCGTTTATCCGGCTATAAGGTGGACGAGGACATTAAGATCAAATTTACGGGTTTGCGTCCGGGAGAAAAGTTATACGAAGAACTTTTGATGAACGAGGAAGGCATGACGGATACGGCGAACAAGCTGATCCATATCGGAAAGCCGATCGAGTTTGACGAAATGGTCTTTTTCAGGCAGCTCAAGCGTCTAAAGGATGCGGCGAACGAGGAGTCTGAGGATATCAGGGAGCTTGTGAGGGAGATCGTGCCGACTTATACGCCGAAAGAGTTTGAGGAGCATGAGAGCCTGTCATAACGCGGGTTTGCGGGTGATTGAGACCGAATCAGAGATTTTGTAAATAGAATTGTAGAGTTTACTTGAAATAGAAATGGAATGTAGATGCGGAAAGAAAGAGGACGGGATGATGGATAACGGAGAGCAGAACAGAAGGATTTATTTGTCAAGTCCGACGATGCACGGCGACGAACAGCGCTTCGTCATGGAAGCGTTTGACACGAACTGGGTAGCGCCGCTTGGACCGAACGTGGATGCGTTTGAGCAGGAGATCTGCGCATATACGGGCGCCGGATATGCGGCGGCGCTGGATTCGGGAACAGCGGCGATCCACCTTGCGATCAAGCTTGCGGGAGTGAGGGAGAGAGACATTGTATTTGCGCCTTCGCTGACGTTTTCTGCAACCTGTAATCCAATTGTCTATGAGAAAGCGGTTCCCGTTTTTATTGACTGTGAGCCGGATACATGGAACATGTCGCCTCAGGCGCTTGAGCGCGCATTTCAGAAGTATCCGCAGGCAAAGGCGGTCATTGCCGTTTATCTGTATGGAACTCCCGCGAAGATCGATGAGATTATGGAAATCTGTGCGCGGCACCATGTGCCGTATATCGAGGATGCGGCAGAATCACTCGGCGCGCGCTATAAGGGGCGGCAGACCGGAACATTCGGAAGGTTCGGGATCTATTCGTTTAACGGCAATAAGATCATCACAACGTCGGGCGGCGGTATGCTTGTTTCGGACGATAAAGAGGAAATCGGGCGCGCACGTTTTTTTGCGACGCAGGCACGCGATAAAGCGAGACATTACCAGCATTCCGAAATCGGCTATAACTATCGGATGAGCAATATCACGGCAGGAGTCGGCAGGGGACAGCTTCTGCATCTTGATGAACATATTGCGTTAAAAAAAGCGATTTATGATCGTTACAGTGAGGCATTTGCGGATATAGAGGAAGTGGCAATGAACCCGTTAAATCCTGACGGGCAGGCGAACTATTGGCTTTCGTGTATGACGATCCGGGAGGACAGCGCGGTCACGCCGGATATGGTGATGGATAAGCTGGCGGAGCACAATATCGAATCGCGTCCGATTTGGAAGCCGATGCATTTGCAGCCTGTATTCGAAAAGAATGATTTCTTTACGCACGACGGCGGCGCGGATAGTGTTTCGAGGCGCATTTTTGAGCGCGGGCTATGCCTGCCGAGCGACATTAAGAATACGCCGGAGGATATGGAGAAGATCATTACTCTTGTGCGCGGCGTGTTTGGCAGGTAGCGGATGTTTCTCAATTGTCTGTTGGCAGGGAGATAAGAAAAGGAGAAACGGGTTAAGTGTATCAGAAAGTCATCAAGCGTTTATTGGACATATTGTGTTCGGGTATCGGTCTGATCGTGCTTTGTCCGGTCTATCTGATCGTCGCGATTTTGGTGCGCGTAAAGCTTGGCTCCCCCGTCATCTTTCATCAGGAGAGACCGGGGTACCGGGAGAAGATCTTTACACTCTGCAAATTCCGCACGATGACCGATGCGCGGGATGAAAACGGGGAGCTTTTACCCGATTCGGTGCGGCTGACAAAGTTTGGCATGCTGCTTCGAAAGACGAGTCTTGACGAGCTTCCGGAGCTCTTCAATATTTTTAAGGGAGATATGAGTCTGATCGGACCGCGCCCGCTGCTTGTATCCTATCTGCCGTGGTATACAGAGCGAGAAAGAAAACGCCACAGCGTGCGTCCCGGACTGACCGGATTGGCGCAGGTGAGCGGGAGAAATTTTATAGAATGGGATAAGCGGCTTGAAAAAGACGTGGAATATGTAGAACATATCAGCTTTCTTATGGATCTGAAAATCTTGTGGCGCACGGTGGCGGTCGTATTTGGAAAGAAGGAAGAAGTTGCTGAGGTCACGGATGACGTTGAGGGCAATTTGGCCGAGATCCGCGCGGCAAAGGCGGAAAAAGAGAATGGCTGCGGGGCGGAGGAATGAGGCGGTACATCGAAAGGCAGTGCGCAAGGGGAGCGGACGAATGAGCGATCGAAATGCTGAGCGGGCAAGGGAAATTAACGGCAGTGCGCGACAGTCAAAGGAGATGGAAGAAAAATGGCGGGAATCAGAGTCATAAGCATTGATCAGGAAGAAGAATGGCTGCGGATCATTGCGCAGTTTGAGCGGCATGATGTCTATTTTACGCCCGGTTACGTGCGGGCGTTTCAAAAAAATGGCGATGGCGAGCCGTTCCTTCTTTTTTATCATGGAAAAAACATGCAGGCGGCGAATGTTGTGATGCGCCGTCCGGTTCCGGTTCTCCGGACGCTTGTGCCCGAAGATGAAGCGTTAAAAGCGTACTTTGACTTTGTCACGCCTTACGGTTACGGCGGCTTTCTTTTACAGGGAGATACGTCTGATCCGGAAAAACAGGCGCTTGCGCGTGCATACCGCGATTTTTGCCGCGATCATCAGATTGTGGCGGAGTTTAACCGTTATCATCCGGTCATTGGAAATGCGCATGAAATGGAATGCCTGTATGATGTCGTGGATCTGGGACATACGGTCTGCATGGATATTTCGTCAAAGGAAACTGTATGGAACGGGCTGACGAGTAAAAACCGGAATCTGATCCGCAAGGCGCTAAAGAGCGGCATACGCGTTTACTGGGGCAGGGATGAAGAGCTGTTTAGGCAGTTTGAGGAGCTTTATAACCGGACGATGGACAAGGTCGGTGCGGACGGTTATTATTATTTTCAAAAAGAATTTTACGATAGTATCTTGTACGATATGAAAGATCAGGCGCTTGTATTTTCGGCGAAGCTTGGGAATGAGACGGCTGCCATGTCGATCATCCTGTACGGGAACGGTCAGCTTCATTATCATTTATCCGCTTCGGACAAGGCATATCAGTCCTATGCGCCGACGAATCTGCTGCTTTATGAGGCGGCATGCTTCGGATGCGGCATCGGTATGAAGACGTTTCATTTAGGCGGAGGCTTAGGCAGCAGGGAGGACTCTCTTTACCATTTCAAGAAGCAGTTCAACCGCTATGAGGATACGCAGTTTTCCATCGGCAGGGCGGTGTTTGACAGGGATGTCTATGAGCGTCTGCGTCTGCTGAATAATGATGCCAGAGAGACGGGATTTTTTCCCGCGTATCGGGATGTATAAGGGGAAAGGCGGGGGAAAATCTGATGTTTATGAAGAAACTTGACGGACAAAAAGGAAACCTCATAAAAGCAGTTCTTCTGATATGGCTGGCAGTTCAGATAGGTTTTATCGCATGGTATAATTTTGCACTGGCAAAATATAATATCGACTATGATTCGGCGAAATTATATGTTCATGCTTTGGAAATTTGCAGAAATCACAGTTTTATTATAGACGGATGGAAGTATATCACAACAGCGGAATGGGACTGCTCGCTGCTGTTTGCGGTACCGTTTTATTACCTGACAGGGGACATTTATGTTTCTTTTGCCATGTCGAATATGGTGTTTATTGCATTGTGGATATGGACGGTCTTCCGTCTGTTTTCCGGACGCGGACACGGTACGGAGTGTGCGCTGCTGACATTGGATCTATTATTTATCCCGTATGGTCTTGGAATGTTAGAATATTTTAATATGCTCTTTTTTAACGGCGGACAATATGTGGTCAAAGCGCTCTGTCCGCTTATGTTGGTCGCCTTCTTAAACCCGGGCAGGGGAAAGGATACGAAAAGTAAAAAGTGGGTTTCCTGTGGGTATGTAGCAATCTGCGCGGCGCTGCTGTTCCTTACGACGGTCTCTAGCGGAATCTATGTGTTTGTCAGTGCGCTGGTGCCGATACTTGCGGTCAATCTATATGAACAATTAAAGAAAGACAGCCGTGTATCAAGGCGTGACCTCGTGATCGCTGCCGCAGTGACAGGGATTGTGCTGGCGGGGTATGTCTGCGGCCGCATCCTGAACATTGACGCGCATGGAAGTGAGATGATCCTGAATACGGGGGTCAGCGGCGTGTTCGAAAATATCACGGGATGCTTTTTCGGAATCTTTGGTCTATTCGGCGCCATTGCGGATTCTCCGGTCCGTGTACTGTCTTATGAGGGGATATGCATTGTTATGCGGATCGCATTTGTACTTATATTGATCGGCAGTGCGTTGTATGGTCTGTGGCGCGTGCTTCACAACAAGGCGGAGTTGTGGGAAAAACTACTGCTTTCCTGTTTCGTGTGGAACACCTTTGTCTTATGCGTCTGCCATACGGTGAATAGTGAGGGTGTCTGCCATTACCGCTATCATCTGATCGGTGTGTTACCGCTTCTGTGTCTGATGACGAATTATCTGGTCAATGCTTATAAAACAAGCGTGAAACGGATGCGGATCGTGTGGGCGGTGCTGGGGTTTTCTATTGCCGGAATCAATGTGTTTTCGGCGAACCGCACGGTTTTTTTATGGAGATGGGAATATACGGATCTGGAAATGCTCTGCGAATATGCCCGTACAGAGAAAATTGAAATCGTATATATTTACGGGCATGAAGATTTTGCGGAGGATTGCAGGCTGCTTGATTATAAAAATACCGAAACCGTGTATATGCCGGTCGATGACAGCGGGCACACATGGGTGAAGGATTATTATGAGGAATGGGACGGCCGCCAGATTACATTTGAGAATACGGTTTTGGTCATTGATGAGGCGACGGAGGATACCATAGAGATGTTTGGACACACATATCAAAGGATCACACAATTGGGGTATTTGGGGGTATATCAGTAATAAGATGAAAAAAATACTTATTTTGACAAATTTGGATGTCGGGCTGTTTAATTTCCGGAGGGAATTATTAGAGGCGCTGCTCGCCGTACCTTATGAGGTTCATATCGCGCTGCCGGAGGGGGAGCTGATTCCAAAACTCGTAAAAATGGGATGTATATTTCATGAGACAAAAATGGAGCGGCGCGGAATGAACCCGCTGCATGAGGTGAAGCTGATCCGGCGCTACCGTCAGGTGATCTATGAGGTGAAACCGGATGCGGCGCTGACCTATACGATCAAGCCGAATCTATACGGCGGTTCTGCGCTGGCGTCGGCGGGGATTCCCTATATTACCAATATCACGGGACTCGGTACGGCTGTGGAGGGCGACGGGCTTTTACAGAAAGTCACGATCCGGATGTACCGGCATGCGATGCGCGGCGTAAGCTGCCTGTTTTTTCAGAATCAGAAGAACGAACAGTATTTTACAAAGCGCGGCATTGCGCCTGGAAAGCACAGACAGCTTCCGGGATCCGGCGTAAATCTTGAGTGGTTTTCTTACCTGCCTTATCCGAAGGAGGACAAGCCCGTTTCCATGCTGTTTATTTCCCGTGTATTAAAAGAAAAAGGCATTGATCAGTTTATGGAGATGGCAAAAGTGATCCGCGGGGAGTATCCGCAGACAAGGTTCCATATTCTTGGATTTTGTGAGGATGATGATGAGAAGCCGGATTCTTACCGGAAACAGATCGCGGATTTAGAAGCCCAGGGTATTTTGACCTTTGAGGGGATGCAGGAGGATGTACGCCCGTTTCTCGCGGAAAGTCAGTGTACGGTCCACCCGTCTTTTTATCCGGAAGGAATGTCCAATGTGTGTTTAGAGAGCGCCGCAAGCGGAAGACCTGTGATCACAACGGACCGCGCGGGGTGCAGGGATACGGTGGAAGACCGGAAAACAGGGCTTCTTGTGAAGGAGCGGGATACGGAGGACTTGATACGCGCCGTGCGGGAGTTTATGGAGATGTCCTATGAGCAGCGAAAAGAGATGGGGATCAAAGCGAGACAGAAGATGGAGCGCGAGTTTGACCGGCGCTTTGTCGTGGAAAGCTATCTAAAAGAACTGAAGCGTATCCTGGGGTAAGGCGGGGAAGTACGCATTTACAACACAAGATGCTGCTTTACAGCGCAGATCCTGCGCAGAAGATGTTTTTGATCAACGTTACGCTAAAAAAGTCACAGCATAGTGGCTGGACATAAGATGTCAGATCAGACAGGAGGAAAACATATGAATTTGTATGAGAAGATTGTCCGGGGAGAGGAAAAGATCGCGTTAGTCGGGCTTGGCTATGTCGGTATGCCAATTGCAGTCGCATTTTCGAAGAAAGTACCGGTGATCGGTTTTGACTTGAATAAAGAAAAAATCGAAAAGTACCGGAATGGCATTGACCCGACCTGTGAGGTCGGTGACGAGGCGATCAGGGCTTGCAGTGTGGAGTTTACATCGGATGAGAAGAAGCTGCGCGACGCGAAGTTCTATATTGTGGCGGTGCCGACTCCGGTTAATACGGATCATACGCCGGACTTGACACCGATCGAGGGAGCCAGCCGTATCCTTGGGAGAAACCTTTCCAAGGGCTCCATTGTCGTTTATGAGTCCACGGTCTATCCGGGTGTGACCGAAGAAGTTGCGGTTCCGATCTTAGAGAAAGAGTCGGGTCTTACCTGCGGCGTGGATTTCAAGGTCGGTTACTCTCCGGAGCGCATCAATCCCGGAGATAAGGTGCACCGTTTAGAGACAATCACCAAGATCGTATCCGGCATGGATGAAGAAACGCTTGACACAGTGGCGCATGTCTATGAGCTTGTTGTGGATGCAGGCGTTCACCGTGCGGAGTCGATCAAAGTCGCTGAGGCGGCGAAGGTCATCGAAAACAGCCAGCGCGACATCAACATCGCATTCATGAATGAACTTTCTATTATCTTTAACAAAATGGGAATCGATACAAAGTCGGTGCTTAAGGCGGCGGGCACCAAATGGAATTTCTTAAAATTTGAGCCGGGGCTTGTCGGCGGACATTGTATCGGTGTCGATCCATATTATCTGACCTATAAAGCCGAACAGCTCGGCTATCATTCGCAGATTATTCTTTCGGGCAGAAGGATCAATGACGATATGGGAAAATATGTTGCCGAAAGCCTTGTCAAGAATCTGATCCGGGCGGATATTCCCGTGAAAGGTGCGCGCGTCGCGATCCTCGGATTTACGTTTAAGGAAAACTGTCCCGACACGCGTAACAGTAAAGTCATCGACATTGTTCACGAGCTGCGGGAATACGGCATTGAGCCGGTGATCACCGATCCGACAGCCGACAAAGCCGAAGCGGAACGCGAGTATGATATCACGATGGCGGAACTGTCCGATGTGCATGAGATGGATGCGGTCATTCTTGCTGTCGCGCATACACAGTATCGGGAGCTGACGATGGATAAGATCGGCGCGATGTATGCCGGGAAGCATAAGAAAAAGGTATTTTCCGATATTAAGGGCATGTTTGACAGAAAAGTGTATGAGGATGCCGGGTATTTGTATTGGAGACTCTAAAAGGTTTTTGTAGGAATCATAAAGAATCTGCGGATGCCTGTTAAAGACGCGAGAGGGCATCCGCTTCTTTTTTACGGCAGGGGTCGCTGTAGAATGCTGCCAGTTCCGTGTTGGCGGGATCGAGCAGTTCTTCTGTGTCGTACACGCCGCCGGGGTGGAACATCAGCTCTAAGTTACGATGCTGCTTCTCTGCGATCCTTTCATATTTTTTTAGCAGCGGGGCAACCGTGTCGTATTCCATGCGGCATGTATAAAAAATCCCGAAGAAGACCGGAATGTCCGGACAGTCGCGTTTTGCTTCCGGGAGAATGAACCATGAGAGTGTGCGCAGGAGCGCATACTTGATGAAATTAACCGGAGGGATTTTCAGAAACAGGCGCGGCGTTGCCAGAACCGGACGGATCGGATCGACCGGAATCCGCAGGGAGTCGATTCTATAGCCGTGTTCGGAAACGACGTCTGAGAGCGCATGAAATACTAGCGGGATCATATGAAAATGCTGATGGCTGTCAATGCAAAGATGCTTAGAGCCGGTTAAGCCCGAAATCACGGCAAGCTGTGCGGCAATCTCAGTTTTAAGCTGCTTGCGGAATGCACGGCGCTTACGGGGCAGGGCAAAATTCGCTTTCAGGAGGTATCCGAATGTGCAGCGAAGCATACCGCGTTCGTCAGTCAAAAGAGGGATCACACCGGCGGGAGCCGCACTTCTGCCCTCGATCAGATTTAAGTGTGCGGCGACGCGCAAGAATGGCGCACAAGATGCCGTTCCCGCGCTGTTTACACGGGTATTGGCTTTTATGCGGGCATAAGCCTGTGCTGTATACGGGCTGTTCGGAAACAGGCTTATGCTGTTTAAGCATCCGTCTGCGGATAAGGCAAGCATTTGTTCACATTGCGCGGCACAGACCCCGTAGTCATCCGCATGATAATAGATCGTATGTGTCATGATGTCTCCTTACCGGATAACAATTGATTTATATCCTTGATTCAATATGCCTTTTTAGTTACAGATGTCTTCTTGTTTTAATTACAGTCATCATCTTCGCCGCCCACGGTGTCTGCAATGAAATAGCGCGGACGTTTTTTGGTTTCCTCATAATTTCTTCCCACATATTCGCCGATAATACCGATTGATAATAATTGTACACCGCCCAAAAACCAAATGCTGCATGAGAGGGTTGCATAACCCGGAACAGTATTACCGCAAAAATAGTCGATGATGAATATCAGGATCATAATGATGCTGACAAGGAAGATTAGTGCCCCCACTCCCAGGATCAGGCGGATCGGGCGGATGCTAAATGAGGTGATCCCATCCATCGCGAGCTTGAGCATTTTTCCAAGCGTATACTTGGAAGTGCCGTGCTCGCGCATTTTTACGTTAAAATGCACGGTGCCGCTATGAAAGCCGATATTCGGGATCAGTCCTCTCAGGAACAGATTGACTTCGCTATATTCGGAAAGAGCCTGAAGGCTGACAGCGCTCATGAGCCTGTAATCCGCAGCGTTGCGTTCGGCGGAAGTGCCAAGCCATTTCAACATGCTGTAGTATGCGCTGGCGGTCGCTTTTTTGAAAAAGGAATCCGTGTCTCTGGAATTGCGCACGCCGTAGACGATCTCGCAGCCGTCGCGGTAGGCGGAAAGAAAGTCCTCAATCGCGTTGATATCCTGCTGCAGATCAGCGTCCATCGAGATCGTGATGTCGCAGCGGTCTTTTGCATACATGAGACCCGCAAGAAGCGCGTTCTGATGACCGCGGTTATGCGCAAGATGAATACCGCAGATCTGACGCGGATAAGCATTGGAGAGTTGTACGATCATATCCCATGTACGGTCTTTGGAACCGTCGTCTACAAATAAAATCCTGCTCTTTTCGGAAATGAGTTTTTCGTCCCGGATCAGGCAGGTCAGTTTTGAAGTCAGTGCTTCCGCTGAATAGGTCAGAGTTTCTTCCTCATTATAGCAGGGGAGAACAAGATAAAGTATCAATTCGTGATTTGGTTTTCTTGGCAGCATATGATCATCATCCTTTATAGGGTATATTATAAGGAATCGTTGAAATAATTCAAGTAGTAAAACAAAATGACAGACGGTGCCGACGTGATAAACGGCGCAATTAAAATTTCCAAAAGTTGTCATATTTTACACATTGTGGTATCATGTCGTCAGAGAATTACCGTATACTAAGTGAAAAGCGGATAAAGTGTTTTATGTGCCGGTTTGATAAATGGAACCGATGCTTTCCAAAAAGAACGGGGAATACGGGTTTAGCAGAGGAATTGTAAATGATATTTTTGGAAAAAATGAAGAAAAAGGATGGGAATAAGAAGCCGGAAGTGATCTTTGACAGGATGGTGCCCTTTATCACAGGCGCCTTTTTCTGTTTCCTGCTCGTTTTCTTTGGTGTCGGGCAGTATCCTGATTCTGAAACGTATCTTCATTATTATTCCGACAGGGAGCCGCTTTACCCGCTGTTTCTCAAGGTCTGCCGCATGGCGGCGGGCGATGCGCATGTCCTGTGGGCGGCGGTTATTTTTCAAAATGTGCTTGCCTTTTTCTGCTTTTGGTATTTATACCGGTTTATTACAAGGCAGTTTCAGTTGAACCTTCTGTTTCGAATCGCCGTGCTTTTGATTATTTTGATGCCGCATCTTATGACGAGTGTTTTTACGTCTTCCGGAATCGTGCTGACAAACGCGATCTTAAGCGAAGGACTGACCGTATCGCTTTATCCACTGTTTGCAACAATCTTGTTTGAGGCGTTCTATCGGGAAAAAAAGGGGCGTTTTCTTGCCGCATCCTACATTGTGGCGCTACTTCTTGCGCTTGCGCGGGGACAGCTTATGACGATGCTGCTTGTATGGCTGCTCGTATCGGCGGCAATTATCGTACGGGAATGGATCCTTCTCAGGAAATCGCAGGAACAGAGCAGAAGCGCGCAGCCGACGGAAAAGTCACACAGGAGCGCACAGTCGGGGCGGGTCTGCGCCATAAGCATATTGGCGCTGTTTTTGCTGACAATAGCCGGTTTTGTGATACGCCAGAGCGTTATCCATGTATACCATTCGGCAATGACGGATGGCAGGATCCGGTCAAATACGGGGGCAAATGTCACACTGCTGACGAATGTATTGTATTGCGCGGACGAGCAGGCAGTTCTAAAAGCGGCGGATACGCTTTCTGAAACGGATGCGCAACTTCTCCGTGGTCTTTATGCGCAGATGCGGTCAGAGAAACTCTGCGCATCGGATGCCGGGGACGGATTTCATGCACGAATATGGCATCATGAAGACAGCCATGACAAGATCAAATTCGATATTTTGGGAGAATATCTGCGCATGGCGGCATGGGCAGAACGGGAAACTTTGCCGGAGAGTGCAGAAGACGGATCAGAGATACGCGTGATCATGGATAAGACGGGGGGGCGGCTGATGAAAGCGCTGCTGCCGCACTGTATCGGCAGTTATCTTACGACGTATCTCTATGTGGCGGCGGGCGGTTTTGTTCGGACGGTGTCGCTGTTATCTCCCGTGTTCAGTATCTATGCGCTGTTCATTTATGCGGCGGCAGTGGTACTCATGTGCGTTCTTTTTCGAAAAGCGCAGGGAAGAGCTGCCGCGTGGCTTATGGCAATTGTGCTTTTGATGACGGCGGCTAACGTATGCGCGACGGCGCTCACGATCATGTGTCTGTCGCGTTATATGATTTACAATATGTCACTTTTTTATCTGGCAGGACTCGTATGCGTCTGGGAAGCATACCGGATCAGGCGCGGCGGGACGTCCGGTGCGGAGATATGTACGCAGCCTGAGTGACCTCTACAGGTATTGTGCTGCTACGGAAAACAGCAGGAAAACGGTTAAGGAGAAAAAAGAATGGGCTATCAGAATCTGAAATTTGAGAAAGAAAGTGTATTTTTGGTCACGGGCGGCGCAGGCTTTATCGGCTCGAATCTCTGCGATGCTCTGACAGGGATGGGATATACGGTGAGATGCCTGGACGATCTCTCGACCGGAAAACAGGAAAACATTGATTTTTTGTCTGACAGAAAAAATTATACGTTTATCAAAGGCGATATCCGCGATTTTGACACCTGCATGAAAGCTTGTGAGGGCGTGGATTTTGTGCTGCATCAGGCGGCGTGGGGCAGCGTGCCGCGTAGCATTGAAATGCCGCTGTTATATGAAGAAATCAATATTCGCGGAACGTTAAACATGATGGAGGCGGCAAGGCAGTGCGGCGTCAAAAAATTTGTCTATGCGTCAAGCTCCTCCGTCTACGGTGACCATCCGGTACTGCCGAAGGTGGAAGGAGAGGAGGGTAATCTGCTCTCTCCGTATGCACTGACTAAGCGGGCGGACGAGGAATACGGGAAGCTCTATCATAAGCTGTACGGTCTTGATACCTACGGGATGCGCTATTTTAATGTATTTGGCAGAAGGCAGGATCCGGACGGCGCGTATGCGGCGGTCATCCCGAAGTTTATCCGGCAGCTTCTGCATGATGAGGCGCCGACGATCAACGGGGACGGAAAGCAGTCCCGTGATTTTACCTATATTGATAATGTCATTGAGGCGAACTTAAAAGCATGTCTTGCGCCCGGCGAGGCGGCGGGCAATGCATTTAATATTGCGTATGGGGGCAGGGAATATCTGATCGATATTTATTACGACCTCTGCAAGGCGCTTGGAAAAACGATCGAGCCGAAGTTCGGTCCGGACCGTGCAGGCGATATCAAGCATTCGAATGCGGACATCAGTAAGGCGAGGAAACTTTTGGGTTACGAACCGGAATATGATTTTGCAAAAGGGATTGCGCTTGCGATCGACTGGTATCGGGAAAACCTGTGATCATACATGAGGCATGAAGCCGGGTGGAGGGCAGATATCTGTGCAGGCTCGAATTGACGGCAATTGAAAATCATGGCGTTGTGTGAAATGGAACAGGCGGAAAGGTATAGGAATGATCAGTGAACAAGAACCGGTCAGGGTGCTTCATATCGTTGGTTCGATGCATCCGGGCGGCATGGAAAATTTTATCATGAATCTGTACCGGACAATTGACCGCACGAAAGTGCAGTTTGATTTTATCGTGCATCAGAGCGGCGACGCCGGTTATGAAAAAGAGATCAGGGACATGGGTGGAAGGATTTATGCGCTGCCGCGCCTGACCGCACATCCGGCTGCCAACTTAAAGGGACTGTACCGGATCGTAAAGGACGGGCATTATCCTGTCGTGATACGGCATACGCCAAATGCGCTGGTCGCGCCGCAGGTCATCACAGCGTCGCGGGCGGGAGCATGGGCAGTCTGTCATTCCCATAATACGACCGATCCGAAAAAGCTGCTGCACAAGCTTGGAAAGCTGCTGTTGCGGTTTTGTAAGATCGGCAGATTTGCCTGCTCGAAAGCTGCCGGTATATGGATGTTTGGAAAAAAAGAATGCACGGTCGTCCACAATGCAGTCGATATCGGGAAGTTTTGCTTTGATCCGGAAAAACGCGCGCGTATCCGCAGGGAGTTTTCCCTCGAAGACAGGCATATTTACGGGCATGTGGCAAATTTTATTGCGTCGAAGAACCATACGTTTTTACTTGAGATTTATCAGGAGATTTCCCGGATGGATGAACGCGCCGCATTTTTCTGCATCGGCGACGGAGAATTGCGGGAGCAGATGGAGCGGGAAGCGGAACGGCTTGGCATTCGGGATAATGTATTTTTTACCGGAGTCCGGCATGATGTGGATGCGTTTTTGTCCGCAATGGATGTCCTGATCTTCCCGTCCGTGTTTGAAGGGCTGCCGCTGACCCTGATCGAGGCGCAGGCGGCGGGACTGCCCTGTCTGATTTCAAAAGCGGTAGATGCGGGCGTTAAGGTAACGGACGGATTGATCACATGGAAGTCCATTGACGAGCCGAAGGAGGCATGGGCGGCGGATGCAGCCGCACTTTATCAGAGCAGCGCCGGGAGGTTTCCGGATAACCGTGACTGCCAGCAGGAAGCGATCGCACAGGCAGGGTATGATATTCGGAAGCTTGTAAAGTGGTATGAGAATTATTTCTGCACAGAAGCGTCTAAAAAACAGAACGGTAAATAAGATGAGCGGAGAAAGACTGAAAAATAGATTTACGAAAAAACTGATTTTTCATATTCATAATTTGTCAAGAGGCGGAGCCGAGCGTGTGGTTGTGAATCTTTCCGGTTACTTTGCGCGTGACGGCTATGAAGTTAAGATTGTTACGGAGGAAACTGCCAGGACGGAGTATGATCTGCCGGATGGGGTTGAGCGCATTGACGCCGGCGTGGATGCAGGAAGCGGAGCACGGCGGCATGGAGAGAAGACAGGCGTTGTCAGGCGGTTCTTAAATATCCGGCAGAGGCGGGCGCGTCTTAGGCGTGTGTTAAAAAGTGAGGCTCCCGATCTGGTGATCGCGTTCGGAAAGAGCGCTAATTACCGGGCGGTTCCGGCAGCGAAGGGAATCTGCCCGGTTCTTGTGTCGGTGAGAAACGACCCGAATAAGGATTATACGGGGCGGCCGAATGCGCTGTTTAACCGGAAGTATCTTTACAAAGCGGACGGATGTGTGTTTCAGACAAAGGAGGCGCAGGCGTTTTTTCCTGCCGTGCTGAGGGAAAAGTCAAGGATCATATTAAACCCGATCAATGAAAAATATCTGCATGTCGATGCGCCGGAAACCCGGAAAAAAGTCATTGTCAATGTGGGACGGATTGCGGTACAGAAAAATCAGGCGCTCCTGATCAGGGCGTTTGCAAAGCTTGGCGAAACGCTGCCGGGATATGAGCTGCGCATTTACGGCAGCGACAGCGGGGACGGGACAAAAGAGCAATTAGACGGACTTGTGCGCGAATATCGATTAGAAAATGCGGTTGTATTTTGCGGAAGCAGCGACAGCCTCGAAAAAGAAATCCCAGACTGCGCCCTGTTCGTTTTATCTTCGGATTATGAAGGACTTCCGAACGCATTGATGGAGGCGATGGCGATGTGTATGCCCGTGATTGCGACAGATTGTCCGTGCGGCGGTGCAGCTATGGTGATTAAAGACGGCGTAAACGGCTGCCTTGTTCCCACGGGAGATTCTGACGCGCTGGCATCGGCGATGGAGAAAATGCTGCGCGATCCGGAGTATGCCGAAAGGCTCGGCACGGAAGCAGGGAAGATCGGGGAGCTTGCAAACGGGGAGCGGATATACGGACAGTGGAAGGACTATGTGGAAGAACTTTGTGCGGATTCCTGATGATGTTTTACGCTCCGGGGGCGGGATAAGGTGAAGCATCCTGCAAAGAGACAGTCCGGCATGCGGGATGAGAAGGCGAGGCATATCATACAGTTATGGAACGATTGATTTTTTTAACGCTCTCCCTGACAAAGGGCGGGGCGGAGCGCGTGATCTGCAATCTATGCAACGGACATTTTGTCAGGCATTACCGCGTGACGGTTATCAGTCTGATGGCGGCAAAGCCGGAGTATGCTTTGGATTCTGCTGTTGAAGTGTTGTATGTCGACCGAAGCCGGGAGCAGTACACACAGAATATGGCGCTCCGTTTTGCGAGGCGCAGGAAGCGGTTGTCGTCGTTACTTCGCCGGGTGGAGAAAAGAAAAGAAAAAACCGGCGTGCTCATCAGTTTTCTGCCTGAACCGAATTTTCTGATCACGTCGCTTCCAAAGCGGGAATATCCGGTCATCATTAGTGTCAGGAACGACCCGGCAAAAGAATATGCATCACGGATACGGCGCATGCTTATGAAAAAGCTGTATCCGCGTGCGGATGGATATGTTTTTCAGACCGGACAGGCGCGGGAGTATTTTTCGTTCTCCCGGAAGATCACTGAGGACAGCGTCGTCATCCCGAATCCGCTCGCAAAAGAATTTCTGGATGTTCCTTCTTCGGCAATGTCCAGAAAGGAGATCGTCGCAGTCGGGAGACTTGAGGCGCAGAAAGCGCCGCTTCTGCTGATACGGGCATTTGCCCGGATTCATAAATCTTATCCCGAATACCGTCTGCTGTTTTACGGGGAGGGGAGCATGAGGGAAGAGATGGAAGCGCTGATCGGAAAAGAAGGACTGGAGCAGAACGTAGAAATCAAAGGAAATACGGATGATATTTTTGACGCAGTCGGTAAAGCTTCGCTGTTTGTGCTTCCGTCTGTTTATGAAGGAATGCCGAACGCGCTGCTGGAGGCGATGGCGCTCGGAGTGCCCTGCATCGCTACGGACTGTCCGTGCGGTGCGCCGCGCGAGCTGATTCGCTCCGGCGAAAACGGAGTTCTGGTGCCGGTCGGTGAGGAAGGAAAGCTCACGGAGGCAATGGCGTTTCTGCTGAAGGATCCGGAGCGCGCGGCATGTATGGGCAGAAGCGCGCAGGAAATCACGAAGCGGCTTGCACCGGAGAGGATTTATCAGGAGTGGGACAGGCTGATCGAAGCAAGAAGGAGCAGCCGCGGCAAAAGAGAACAGAAAAACAGCGGCAGAAAATGAGGGTGACGGCTGAATATGTGCGGGATAGCAGGATTTGTCAATCGAAGAGCGGACGCATGCGAGATCATGGAAAAGATGCTTGACCGCATGATCTACAGAGGTCCCGATGCAAGAGGGCATTGGCAGGATACACAGACAGGGCTTATGCTCGGTCATCGCAGGCTTTCGATTGTGGATTTGTCTGAAAACGGCGCGCAGCCGATGAGCTCTGCGGACGGGCGGTATGTACTCACCTATAACGGGGAGATTTATAATGCACCGGAGCTTCGCGAAGAACTGTTAAAAAAGTGCCCTGCGCTGCACTTTAGGGGAACTTCCGATACGGAAGTGATGTTGGAAGCACTTGCGGAATACGGCGTAGATCGGGCGCTTTCGAAAATGAAAGGCATGTTTGCCGCGGCACTTTATGACAGGCAGGAGAGGACACTTGCACTGATGCGGGACAGAGTGGGAGAAAAGCCGCTGTACTATGGATTTGCCGGTGAGGAATTTGTCTTTTTTTCGGATCTGGAAGCGCTCAGGGCTTATCCTGGTTTTCAACCGGTCATAAACAGGGAAGCGCTCTCGCTTTATATGCGCTATGGCTTTATACCGGCGCCATTTTCCGTGTATGAGGGAATCTACAAGCTGGAGGCGGGATGCACGCTGACGGTCAGGGCGCCCTTCACGCCGGCGGATATGGCGTATGGATGCTACTGGTCGATGGAGCGGGCGGCGCGCAAAGGGGCGCAACAACCTTTTGAGGGTTCGGAGCGCGAGGCGGCGGATCGGCTGGAGAATCTGCTGACGGATGCCGTGCGCGGACAGATGATGTCCGATGTGCCGGTGGGGGCGTTTCTGTCAGGGGGAATCGATTCCCCGCTGATCGTGTCCCTGATGCAGAAAGTCAGCAAAGCGCCTGTCAAGACGTTTACGATTGGCTTTGATGACCCCAAATATAATGAGGCGCAGTTTGCAAAAGAGATCGCGGAGCATCTCGGAACGGATCACACGCAGCTCTATGTCACGGAGAACGATCTGCTTGAGGTGATTCCGCGTCTTTCGGAAATTTTCACAGAACCGTTTGCGGATTCTTCGCAGATTCCTACTTATCTTGTCAGCAGACTTGCAAAAAGTAAAGTGACAGTGGCGCTGTCAGGGGACGCGGGGGACGAATTGTTCTGCGGATATAATACGTATCCTAAAATATCGGCGCTTTATCAAAAAACGCAGAGTCTTCCCGCATGGCTCCGGCGTGCGGGAGCGGCAGTTATGGGGATTCCCGGGATCCGAAGCGCAGGCAGCGTGTATCGGGCTGCCTGCTGCCTGCGGGCGGAAACGCCGGAGAGACTTCATGAAGCGGTCTGTTATCATACCGACTGGGACGCGGAGCGGCTGGTATTGGGCGTTAAGGGAAGCGGTGTGGACGTTCTGTCCGAATGCCGGATCCCGGGCGGCGGGAAGAAGGAAAGAAACAAAAACCGGCTGGAGGAGCCCAAAGGAGGAAAATATAGCGGAAACGGTATTGCGGACAGTATGGGAAAGATGATGTATAAGGATATGCTTACGTATCATCCGGACGATATTTTAGTGAAGGTCGACCGGGCAGGTATGGCGGTCTCGCTGGAAAACCGTGTGCCGATGCTTGACCGTGACGTGGTGGAATTTGCATATAGGATTCCGATCGGGTACAAGTATGACACGGCGGGCATTTCGAAAAAAATCCTGAAAACGATCTTGTACCGCTATGTGCCAAAAGAAATGCTTGACAGACCCAAAAAAGGTTTTTCGGTACCCCTAAAAAGGTGGCTGATGACAGGGGATACGGCACAGTGGGCGGCGGATAGTATCTTAAGCAGCCGATTGGTGCAGGACGGATATTTTGACCGGGATGTGCTCGCGCGGATATGGAAACGGTTTCAAAAGGATCAGAAAAATGTACAGATCGTGTGGGAAGTTCTGATGGCGGAACAATGGTACCGCAGAATGACCGGCTAAAGGAGAAGGCAGAAATATGGGAGCAGATAGGGAGCGGATCGCTTTTTATATATCGACGCTGCAGATGGGCGGAGCCGAGCGTGTGATCAGTAATCTCGCAAACGGGTTTTGCGACAAAGGCTGGAAGGTTTTTATGATCACCGAAAATCCGGACGGAAAGGAATGCTATCCGCTCCATCCGAAAGTGGAACGCGTAATGCTGGAGGCGCCGGAAAACGGAAGCAGGCTTCATAAAGCAGCAGCACGCATAACCGTTTTGCGCAGATGTGTGAAAGAGCTCCGCGTACAGGTATTGGTTTCCTTTATAGGAAAAGCGAACATCAGGGCGGTGCTTGCAACGCGCTTTACAAAGACAAAGTCCATCGTATCGGTGCGGAGCGCGCCTGCGAGGGAATATGGGACAAAAGTACGGCGTATTCTCGCGAAAGTTCTGTTCCGTTTTGCGGAGGGAGCTGTTTTCCAAACGGAGGAGGCGAGAGATTTTTTTGCGCCCTCTGTCAGAAGAAAAGCTATCGTTCTGATGAGCCCGCTCCACTCCGATTTTATCAGACCGCGGTTTGAGGGTGAACGAAAGCGTGAGATCGTAACGGTTGGCAGGCTTCATAAAGTAAAAAATCACGAGATGCTCATACGGGCGTTTGCCGCCGTCGCGCCGGATTATCCGGATTATGTGCTGAAATTGTACGGGGACGGGGATACAAAGGAGAAGCTTGCGGCGCTGATCGCGGAGCTGAAGATGCAGGACAGGGTGAAGCTGATGGGAAGTTGCGGTCAGGTGGCGGAGGCAATCGGGGAGGCGGGTATTTTCGTGCTTTCCTCCGATGTCGAGGGAATGCCGAACGCCTTATTAGAGGCGATGGCTTTGGGGCTTGCCTGTGTTTCCACGGACTGTCCGTGCGGCGGTCCGCGCACAGTCATCAAGGATGGTGAGAACGGGCTGCTTATTCCTGTCGGCGACACGGATGCGCTTACGCGGGCGCTGCGCCGGATCATGGATGATCCAGAGCTGGAGGAACGGCTTGGCGTTAATGCCGCGAAGATCAAAGAGGACTTGGAGCCAAAGAAAGTCAATCAGATGTGGATGGATTATATTGCGCAGTTTATGAAAGCGTAGACGGGAGGAACAATGCTGATCATATCAAAAAAGAATAAACGCATTCCGATCATAGACTGCTGGTATGCGGAACATGCACTGGGTATGAATGGTGTGATCCGCTATCAGCAGGCGGAAAAACCGATTGGTGTAAAATCTCAGAAATTTGAGACACTGCTGAGTGATCTGACAGAGGATGAGCCGATGATCCTGTCGCGCCTGTCAGGGAACTGCCGCTATAAGGTGCGCCGTGCGCCCAAGGAGGGGGTTACCTGCACATTCCGCTGTGGAAAAGAGATCACGGAGCAGGATATTTTGGCGTTTACGGATTTCTTGGAGCAGTTTTGGGCGAGCAAGGGCGTTTCTTATCATGAGAAGGAGAAATGCCGCGACATGATGCGGCGGTATGCCGGGGCGGGGGCGATAGCGCTTACAACCGCTTATATCGGCGATAAACTGCTTGTCTGCCATACGTATGTGATGGATGATGTACGTGCACGGCTGCTCCATTCGGTTTCTCAGTTTCGGACCGATGAGAGCGTTACAACGAATATTATAGGATTTGCAAACCGTTATCTTCATTATCAGGACATGCTCTATTTTAAGAAACTGGGTAAGCGGCAGTATGATTGGGGCGGCGCGGGAAAGGCGGAGGATGTTGAAAACATCACGAAGTTTAAGGAGTCGTTCGGAGGAACGCCTGCGGTGTTTTATAACGGCGAGGAAGTGCGCGGCGCGATGCCGAAGCTGTACCATGCCGTGACCGGGGTGATCGGGAAGCTGACGAATCATTGAGCGTAAAAGGTGTTTTGCAATCGCCTATAGATTAGCGTAAAAGGAAGGGAGCACGACATGTGCGGGATAGCGGGCATCATCGGATACCGGGGAGACGGTGCCGGTGAGATACAAAAAATGAATCAGAGAATGGTTCACAGAGGACCTGATGCGGGCGGCGTCTTTCTGGATGAGAACAGGCGCGTAGCGTTAGGGCACCGCAGGCTTGCCATTGTGGACTTAAGCGAAAACGGCGCGCAGCCGATGAAGTCTCTCGATGGGCGCTATGTTTTGGTATATAACGGCGAGGTCTATAATTTCCGAGAGCTTCGGAGACAGTTGGAAAAAGACGGCGAAACCAATTTTTGGCGGGGTAATTCCGATACGGAGGTTATTTTAAGGGCATTTTCTTTTTACGGTGTGGAACAGACGCTTCGCACTATGAAAGGCATGTTTGCGCTAGCGTTGTATGACAGGAAAGAGGGAAAAGTATATCTCGCGCGCGACCGTATGGGGGAGAAACCGCTTTACTATGGGAGCGTGAACGGAAGCTTTGTATTTGCCTCGGATATTGCGGCAATCAGGGCGCTATCAGATTTTCATAATGCAATTGAGGAAAGGGTGCTTCCGTTATATTTTCAATACGGCTATATTCCTGCGCCCTATACCATTTATCAGGATATATATAAGCTGACGCCCGGAACATGGCTCTCGGTGGACGTGGCAACGCTGAAAAGGGAGAAGCAGAAGTATTGGGACTTGAAGCAGGCGGCAAAGGATGGCGAAGCGCATCCGTTTACGGGAACGCTTACGGAGGCGGCGGACGAACTCGAACGGCTGCTGAAAGAGACGGTCAGGGGTCAGATGATCTCCGACGTGCCGCTTGGCGCTTTTTTATCAGGCGGAATCGACTCGGCGCTTGTCGTCAGCATTATGCAGGCGGTGAGCGATATATCGGTCCGCACGTTTACAATCGGTTTTGAGACGGAAAACTATAATGAAGCGGAATATGCAAAGGCAATTGCCGCACACTTAAAAACGGCGCATACGGAGCTTTATGTAGGGAAGCGCGAGGCATGTGAGGTGATTCCGGTGCTGGCAGAATGCTTTGGAGAGCCGTTTGCGGATTCCTCCCAGATCCCGACGATGCTGGTAAGCAGAATGACGCGGCAGCATGTGACCGTATCGCTGTCCGGAGACGCGGGCGACGAATTGTTTTGCGGCTATAACACCTATCGGACAGCCGAAGACGAATTGGAAAAGCTAAAAAAGAAATATCACCGGCTTCCGCGGGGAATACGGCATGCTGCGGGTAATGTGTGCGGCAGAATTGCAGGCAGGAACGAACTTTTGTTTAAGGCAGGCGCCTATCTGAACATGGAGACATTGGAACAGGCGCACCGGTTTAACGGACGGGATGAGGCGCGCAGCGGGTATCTTACGGGGAACCATAAGAGTCTGCCGGACGCCAATGCAGAATATCCGGACGGATATCTGAAAGAACGTGTGGAGAACTTGATGTTAATGGATGCGCTGCAATATCTCCCTGACGATATTTTGGTTAAAGTGGATAGGTCCGGAATGAACTATTCACTAGAGACAAGAATGCCACTTTTGGATCGGGACATAGTGGAATTTGCGTGGACGCTGCCGATGGAATATAAGTTTAGCGGGGGCGTCACCAAGCGGGTCATGCGCGACGTGCTTTACCGCTATGTGCCAAAAGAACTGATGGAACGACCGAAAAAAGGATTCAGTATCCCGCTTCATGAATGGTTAAAGACCGGGGAACTACGCGAGTGGGCGCAGAGCCTGATCAGTGACGCAAAAAGATATTGTGCGGATGTGATCGATATGCGCACAGCGGATTCTTATTGGAAAGATTATACCGAGAGGGGCATTTATAGCGAGAAGCTTTGGTATATCCTGATGTTGGAGCAGTGGATGCTGCAGGAAAGGCAGGGCAAAACGCATTCTTGTTGAATGAAAGGCGGTTAAGCTTGTTACAGGCAGGACTTGCGATATACATGGGGATTAGCATGGAATAACAAATGACAGGAGGACACGCCATGCAGCGGTTACTCATACGGTTAGATGATATTACACCTGACATGGATTGGGAAAAGTTTGAACGTCTGGCAGCTTTATTCGAACAATATCAGATTCATCCGATCATTGGCGTCGTGCCGGATAATCAGGACAAAACGCTTCGAATCCGGGAGCCGGAGGCGGATTTCTGGGAGCGCATCCATGCGTTAAAGGGGCGGGGATGGGTGATTGCGCAGCATGGTTTTCAGCATGTCTATGTGACCGGAAAGTCAGGACTTTTGGGCGTGAATGCATTTAGTGAGTTTGCAGGACTGCCTTATCAGGAACAGTATGAAAAGCTCCGGAAAGGGCAGGAGATTTTTGAAAAAAAGGGGATTCCTGCGACGATGTTCATGGCTCCGGGTCATACTTTTGACAGAAAAACGTTAAAAGCATTGAAGAAACTCGGATTTACTTCTGTCACGGACGGCTATGGCAGCATGCCGTACCGCCGCGCGGGGCTGCTGTTTCTGCCCTGTACGATTTCCGAGCCGCGCGTGCCGAAGCGCTTCGACACGCTCTGCCTGCATGCCAATCATATGACAGAGGCGCAGTTTGATGAATTGGCGGAATTTATTGGTGCGCATCGGAATCTGATCGGAAATGCGGACGATTTTTTGGAGAAACATGCATTCAGTGCGCGCGCTTATGTGCCGACTGGATGGGCTGAGGAGCATAAAAATCTGTTATTGCATAAAGCCAAACGTATTGCATCACAAAATGAGACGGTGCAGACCTATCTACAAAGAACGGACTCCGAAAAAGCGGCGCAGAAAAGGAAAAAGCGCCTGCTGGGACTGCCGGGGCTTGTTTTCCGGCTGTTATTTCACAGAGCGTACAAGTGAGCGTATTTTTTGCAATTACAGGAAATATGTGGTAAAATAATATGTTTGAAAGACATTAAGGGATAAAGAGCGATGAAAGAGATCATTACGAAATTTCAAAAAGTATTAAACAAAAAACAGAAACAGCGCGTGATCTTGCTCGTCATCATGATCATCATCGGCGCTCTCTTAGAAACGTTGAGCGTATCGATGATCCTGCCGCTTGCGCAGCTCATTGTCAGCGAGGATGCGCTCCATGGCACATGGTATATGAATGCGATCTGTGGTCTTTTGCATATTCAGACGACGAAACAGCTCCTGATCGTGATTTTAGGCGCGCTGATCGTCATTTTTATCGGAAAAAATTTGTATATGCTGCTTCTGTATTATGTGCAGCATACGTTTATCGCAAACTGCCAGTACCGTATCTCGCGGGATCTTTTGCAGATCTATCTGCATAAACCCTATGAATATTACCTGAATGTGAACAGCGGTGATATTCTGCGTACGGTCTACAGCGATACGACCGGCGTATTCAGCCTGCTGCTGCAATGCATGCAGCTATTGACCGAACTTGTTGTTGCGCTGTTTCTGGGCGTTACGGTATTGGTAACGGATTTTAAGATGACGCTCGTGATCGGTGTGCTGCTCGTTGTCACGATGCTTCTTGTCAACCGTTTCTTAAAGCCGCGCGCCGGCTCAATCGGACAGGAGTCCCGCGTGAAGCAGGGGCTGATGTATAAGAGCATCATCCAGTCCATCAATAGTATTAAGGACGTGAAAGTCTACGATAAGGAGCAGTCCTTTCTGAATGCTTACATCAAATACGGGAAACGTTATTATCAGCTTGTCCGCGATAATAATCTGATCGGGTCGGTGCCGAAGCTTTTGATCGAGACAGTCTGCATTTGCGGCGTACTGATCTATATGCTCGCAGCGGTTGCAATGGGAGGAAGTGTTACGGATATTGCGCCGCAGCTCATGGCGTTTGCGGTCGCTGCCATGCGCCTGATGCCATGCGCGAGCCGTATGAGCACCTACCTTGCCAATATTGCCTATTACAAGCCGACATTGGATTTTGTCTATGATAATGTGGACATGCCTGACGAAGACGGCTATCGAAAGAGCGTGGAGCAGAATGTGCGCAATACGGACATTGCGCATAAGCTGCCGCTTACAGGGAGCATTCTCTGTGAGGGTATTACGTACCACTACCCAAATTCGGAGACTTATATTTTCAAAGATGCCGGCATGACGATTCCGCTCGGAAAATCCGTCGGGATCATGGGACCCTCCGGCGCCGGAAAGTCAACGATCGTCGATGTGATGCTTGGTCTCCTAAAACCGGAGGCGGGGAAGATCACCTGCGGCGGCGTCGATGTGTTTTCCGACTATGGCGGATGGCTGCACGATATCGGCTATATCCCGCAGTTTATCGGACTGGTGGATGATACGATCTCTGCGAACGTGGCGTTTGGCATGGATGTCGAAGAAATTGATGAGACCCGCGTGTGGGAGGTTCTTCGGGAAGCGCAGCTACAGGAATTTGTAGAAGGACTGCCGGAAGGACTGGATACGAAGATCGGCGAGCGCGGCGTGCGCATATCGGGCGGACAGCGCCAGCGCATCGGTATTGCGAGAGCGCTGTATCATAATCCGGAGATTCTGGTGCTCGACGAGGCGACGTCGGCGCTTGACAATGACACGGAGGCGGCGATCATGGAGGCGATCGATCATTTTCACGGCAAAAAGACAATGCTGATCATCGCGCACCGCCTGAAAACGATCGAGAACTGCGACCTGATCTACCGCGTTGAAAACGGGAAGATCTTATTGAATGAGCATGGCGTAAAGGGATAAAAGCAGTTTTTGGGGAAACGCCGGCAAAAGCGTTCATGCGCCAAATCTGTGATGCAGGGCAGCAAAATGAGGGATGCTGGTGCATGGGAAAAAACGAAGCGGAGGTATGACTGCATGGAGTTAAATCTGTTTTTCGAGGGCGTGGATTCCTGCCATGGTTTTCAGTCCGAAATGCTTCGCAGGGTGGACCGGATACTGCCGATCCATACCTGCGTGATCACAACAAAATGCAGCGACGGAATGGATGTGTACGAGGACAAGTATACCTGTGTAAATTACGATGTCTGTGAACATAACCGTTACAGGGAATTCTACGACATGAATGCGCTTCTGCCGCTATCCAGAGAACTGCTGGAAGCGATGATCCCCTATGAGTCCACGGCAATGCAGATGCTTGTGCGAAATTTTGAGCGTCACATTTACACAATGGATGAGAGCAAACATTTTTATCTGGATCATCTTCGTTTTTGGAATCATATGATTGTCACGAAAAAGATTAACTACATTTGCTTTTCTAATATTCCGCACCACTGCCATGATTATGTGATCTATGCGCTCGGCAGGGTATATGGCATTCCAATGAGCTTCTGTTCGGATACGAGCATTCCGCCGCGGCTTGCGTATTGTACGGACATGGAAAATATGTGGGAGAACACATACCGGAATTATCTGTCCTGTCGGGAGGAAAAGGAGATCACGCTGCCGGAGGACCTGGAGCATTATTATCAGGCGCTCAGACATGAAAATCGGGGACTGGATGATAAGGCGGTACACCGGGGCATGACAAAGAAGCATCATATTGCGGTGCGCAGGGAAATATTCATGTCGTATTTTAAGAGAAGGAATGTCTGGCAAAGACATTACTTGTGGCTCAGACACGCATTGAAGATATCGCTTTCTGATAAAAGTCTGAATGGCGTAAAAGATGGTCTTAGAAAAGTGCGGCAGGATAACGTTTATTTGAAGCGTGGGCGCATCAAGCTTAAGGCAATGAGAGATGTGCACTATTATGATAATCTGGCGGACAGGATGCCGCAGGAAGACGAACCGTTTGTGATTTTCTTTTTACACTTACAGCCGGAAGCGACGACGCTGCCGAAGGGGGGCGCCTTTGTGGAGCAGGAGCTGATGATTGAAATTCTGGCGTCGGCGCTTGAGAAATTTGGTATCAGGCTGTATGTCAAGGAGCATTTTGTCCAACCGTACCGTAATAAGGATTTTTATGACAGACTGGCGAAAATCCCGAATGTGCATCTGATCAGGAGTGATGTGGATTCTAAGGAGCTTGTCAAACGTTGCAAGGCGACGGCGTCCTGCAACGGAACAGTGCTGTTGGAGTCCATGATCAACGGTATTCCGACGTTTATTTTTGGAGATACGCCGTTTCGGAATGGTCCGGGGGTCTTCTATGTCGGATCTGTGGAAGAGTGCGAAGCGGTTATGAAAGATATTTTAGATGGAAACGTGTCCATATCTGCGCATGATGTACGTGCGGAGTTAAAGGCGTTTGGCTTAAGCTCGTTTCAGGGTTATTTTGTGGTATCAAATTATGAGAAGGGCGGCGTGCTGACTGAGGAAGAGGGGATGAAAGGGTATGTGGACTATGTAGCGCGGAGTATCCGCGGACAGCTTGACGCGGTGGAGCGATGTGCATGGAGTATACAGAGTGCCGTACCCTGCGCGGATAAGGCATAGCGCTTTGCGGGGACAAAGTGCCGAATCCTGCGTTGGCAGAACATTGGGCGGCAGATACTCGTAATTGCGGATCACATGGGACGGAATGGGAATAAGGGAGGTAATTCGGATGACGGAATATAAGAAGCCGCGCATGATCGCGGAAATAGGCTGTAATCATAAAGGAGATATGGAGATCGCCAAAGAGATGATCAAGATGGCGGCAATCTACTGCAAGGCGGATATCGTCAAGTTTCAAAAAAGATGCGTGAGGGAACTGCTGACGCCGGAACAGTATGATGCACCGCATCCGAATCCGGCGTTCGCCTATGGAAAAACATACGGGGAGCACAGGGAATTTTTGGAATTTGACATCGAACAGCACGTGCAGCTCAAGGCGTGGTGCGAAGAATTTGGAATTACTTACAGCACGTCGGTATGGGATTTGACAAGCGCGAAGGAGATCGCGGAATTAAAGCCCGCACTGATCAAAATTCCGTCCGCCTGCAATAACCATATCGAAATGCTGACATGGCTCTGCGCGCATTATGACGGAGAGATCCATGTGTCACTCGGCATGACGACGCATGAAGAGGAAGAGACGTTGATCACGCTGTTTGAACAGAACGGACGTGCCAGAGATCTTGTACTTTATGTCTGCACCTCCGGTTATCCGGTTCCGTTTGAGGATGTCTGTCTTTTGGAGATCAACCGCGTGCGCGAGAATTACGGACATAGGGTAAAAGAAATTGGTTTTTCGGGGCATCATTTGGGAATTGCAGTGGATATTGCGGCGTATGCGCTCGGCGCATCGACGATAGAACGCCATTACACGCTGGATCGTACATGGAAGGGAACTGACCATGCCGCGTCGTTAGAACCGGAGGGCGTCAGAAAATTAAAGCGCGATCTGGAGGCGGCATATAAAGCGCTGCGTCCAAAGCTGCAGGAGATTCTGCCGATCGAGGCGGTGCAGAGGGAAAAGCTGAAATACAGGAAGCATTAAACGTGCGATAATTTGTGGAATTTGGCGAAAGCAGGGATTTTTACATGGAAAACAAGACAATGGAAAAAAGGATAAATCATCAAAACAGGCAACGATTCGTACATGCAGCAAAATTGTTCGCCATCTATTACGTCATAGAGCTGGTACTGCTGCTGATCCTGCGTTTTTGTTTTCGGGGTGCAAATTTGAGGGATATTTTAAGTTATTGTGTGGTATCCGCAATCCTGCTTTTAGGGGGAATGATGATTCGCGAATTGTGGCATAAGCGTGTCCCCTCAGATCTTATGCTTCTTGGGTTCGCCGCATACAGTTTTTACTTTTTTGGCGAGCGTATCATGTCGGAGGTTTATGTCGCGATCGGGACACTGCCGTATTGGATGAATGTCGCCGCAATATGGGCGTTTCTGCTCATTGTTTATGGGTTTTCCGTCTCCGTGCGTATACCTGTCGGTGTTGTCGGAGCGTTCTATATCCTGCTGTCGGTTATCAATGCTGTACTAAAGCAATTTCGCGGAAGGGGCATTGATGCAATTGATTTTTACAGCGTAAAGGCAGCAATGAAGGTTGCGGGGCGCTTTCGTTACCGGGTGTCCGCCGGAATGGTAATCGGGCTGCTGTGTATCGCAGGAATGTTTTGGGTTCTTTTTTTCTATGTGAAGGGTCAGAAAAGTTTTTCGGAGTGGAAAAGGGAGAGTCCTGCCGGCAGTATGAAAAATAAAGCGGCAAGAGCATTGATCTTTGCGGCGGGCGTTGGCGTTTTCGTATTTATTTTGGGAACGGATGTGTTGGAGAAAAGAGGTTATACGCCGGCTTATTCCTCAGAAAGAAACGGAGTTCTGTTCAACATCCTTTTTCAGTTGAAATATTTATCTTTGGACGTGCCGGATGATTATGACGAGCGTGTGGTATATGAGGCGGCAGAACGGTATGTGTCCGGAGAACCGGGGGATTTGAGCGGGTATCCCAATATCATTGTGATTATGAATGAAGCATTGTCGGACCTTTCCGTTTATGGTGAGTTTGAGACAAATCTGCCAGTGCTTCCGTATTTAGATTCGGCGGATCAAAATATGAAAAAAGGTTATGCGTATTCCTCCGTATACGCGGGCAATACGGCAGTTTCGGAATACGAATTCCTAACCGGAGATTCCAACGCGCTATTCCAGACAATGCCCTATGCGACAATGATAAAGAGTGGTACGCAGCCGCAGACACTGGTGAGCGCGCTGAACGAGCTGGGTTATACGACGATCGCGATGCATTCTTATTATAACAGTGCATATCGGAGAACGACGGTGTATGATGTTTTGGGCTTTGACAGAATATTCTTCATGGAGGATATGGAGGAACTGGAGTATTTGCGGGAGTTTGCAACAGATGCAAGCCAGTATCGCACGATTTATAAAATGTTTGAGCAGAAGGAGGACAGTGAGAGGCTGTTTGTATTCAACGTTACGATGCAGAACCACATGGATTATGATTATGAGAACGCGGAATTTGCGGAGCCTATTGTTCTTACGGAGTATCCGGGTCAGTATAAACAGGTCGAGCAGTATCTTTCGTGCATTCACGAGAGCGACAGGGCATTTAGGGAGCTGACGGACTATTTTGCCGTTGTTTCCGAACCGACCGTTATATTGATGTTTGGGGATCATCAGCCGAAGCTGGAGGAAGAATTTTACAACCGGATCGCGGGGACGTCGGACAGCTATGTGGAGGAAAACGGAATACAATATTTGGTTCCGCATGTGATGTGGGCAAATTATGAATTGGAGGAGAGTTTCTGCGGGCTGACGAGCCTGAACTATTTGCAGGCGAACCTGATGGACGCAGCGGGACTTCCTCTGACGGGGTATCAACAATACCTGCTCAAATTGCAACAGCAATATCCTGTTATCAGCAGTCATTATGTGATCACGGCGGGCGGCAGTGTGAGATTTACACAGGATTGTATTGGGGATTTGTCCGAATATCGAAGTGTGATGTATAATCATATGAGTAATATCTCTCATAATCCGCCGGGCTTTTTTCATTACCGGTAGTCAATTTCCTATTTAAGCAGTATCACAGGCAAGCTTGCGATATGCAGGGGATTAGTAAGAAATATGCTTTTAAGGAGAAGGGAATGGTATGACGGCAGCGGATGAAATTCAACATTTTTTTCGAAAGCATAAAGATCAGATATGGATATTCTGTTCCACCTTTCTGATCGGATTTTTGATGCATTTTTATATGTTTTCCAACAAAATGATCAACTATTTTGAAATGAACAATATCCTGACGCCGATGGCCATGGATAAGGGGGACACGCTGGCGATGGGGCGTTGGTTTCTGCCTGTTGTCAGTAAACTGAGTTCCGTTTACAGTATGCCTGCGGTCAACGGGATGATCTGTCTGATCTGTCTGTCATTGATCTCGTGCATGATTGTTGACATGTACGGTTTTACGAAGCGTGTTCCCAGTGTGCTCTGCGAAGGGCTGATCGTTTCGTTTCCGGGTATTGCAAGTTATTTATCATACGGGGTCAATACGGATGTCTTCTGCGTGGCATTGCTGCTATCCGTTCTTTCCGGATGGATTTTATACAGAAGCAGGCGAAGGATCGGGGGAATGATTCTTTCTGCAGTGGTTCTGTGTTTTTGCATTGGTACGTATCAGCCGTTTATGTCCGTGACGATCGCGCTGATCTTCGGAATGCTTTATTTACAAGTATGGCAGGAGGGCAGGGGCTTTATATCCGTCTTAAAACAGGCGCTTTGTTATCTTGCTGTGTTGGCAGCGGGATTTATTCTGTATTATTTGGTGATGCAGTTTGTCACGGCAGTGACAGGAATTTCGATGGGTGATTATCGCGGTGTGAACGATATGACGTCGTTCACATTAAAGGGAATTGCAAAAGGCGGCATTTATACGTATCTTTACTTTCTTTCTTATCTGTTTGATTTGGAATATGCAAATTATCCTCTTGTGATCGTTTTTGATGTGTTGGCGGCGCTGCTGTTTCTTTTTTATACCGTTGCGGGTTATTGCAGATATCAAAAAGGAATGCGGGAAAAGGGAAGTCTGGTCTGCCAGATCCTGCTTGTGGTCTTTCTGCCGATCGGGGTGAATGCGGTGCCGTTTCTGATGGCTGACCGTGTCGGAAACGGCGTGGACCGCTATATGATGTTTTCGATGATGCTGCTTTTTATTCTGCTGTTAAAACTGATGGATGCGATGGCCGAGCCGGATGCCGCGGCTTTGAAAGCTGGGCAGAATGCCGGGGAGAGCGGCAGAAAGAAGACGGAAGCGGCAGAGGAAAAAGCTGATGGAAAGACGCTCAAAGGCGGCGACGGAAAGCGTGCGGAAATGGAGAGGCACCACGCGTCAGCGTGGAAAAGTCTGCTTCCCCAATGGCTGACGATCTTTGCGCTGACCGCCGTGATTTGGGGAGATTACTATCAGTGTAATCAGGGCTATTACCGCGCAGAGGCGATGACAAAGAGCACGGATTCCCTTTTGACCCGTCTGGCATACCGGATCGAGAACGCGGAGGGGTGGAGTCCTGAGACGCCTGTGTTTCTGGCGAACTGCGAAGCGTTGTTTAACGAAAACTGCGATACGGATATTGAGGCGTTTACCGGATTGACAAGAGTGGACGGAACGGAAATCAAGCCTTGGTATAATGAGGGCGCTGTGATAAAATATATGCAGGTCTATCTGAATTTTCCTGTGGATCCCATCGCGGAGGAACAAAAAGAGGCGGTTCTCGCCTCGCAGGAGTTTACGCAGATGGGCATTTATCCGAGAGAAGACTCCATGCGGATGATCGACGGCGTGTTCGTTGTGAAATTTGGAGAGACGGAGGAAGCAGATGGGTAGAAAAGAACGCCAGACTGATGTGTTTGAGATGTATGTGCTGCTACTGACGGATATATTCTGTCTGTTTCTTTCATATCTGATCAGTCTGTATCTGCGCTTTCATGCGGTCAGAAGTATTGATGAACCGAATCTGCATTGGATGGTATTTTGGGGGATCCTTGTTTATTCAATCCTTTATGACTCGCTTGTGGACTATAATAGGAATTTTACAAAACGGGGATACTATGTAGAGGCGAAGGCAATCGTCAAGCGCAATGTGATCATGGCGGCAGGCGTTGGCGTAGTGCTGTTTTCGTTTAAGCAGGCGCAGAATTATTCGCGGTTAGTATATGGCTATTTTATGGTGGCGGATACGCTTCTGACCTATGCATCCCATGTCGCCCTGAAAAAGTATCTGCGCGCCCGGCTGAAAAAAGAACGGCATAAGGTGAAGATCATGGTCATCACTGACCGCGCGAATGTAGGGGAATTGATGGAAAAGCTCTTAAAAAAGGCGGAGCTTTACTGGGATATCACGTCGATCGCGGTGATGGATGGAGCTGACGGGAATGAAGTGAAGGGGATTCCTGTCGTCGCGGATGCGGGGAACCTCTTAGACGTGGCAAAGCAGATGCCGATCGATGAAATGTTTCTGTATCTGCCCGATGCAAGCCGTAAACAGGTGGACACGATCATTATGGATTTCGAGACGATGGGCGTTGTCTGCCATTATAATATCGACGTGGCGGGATTAAGCACGAAAAACAGTACGGTCGAGGAATTCGGCGGCTTTACGGTCATTACCTATGCCGAAAACCGGATAGATTACAAGCGCCGCATGATCAAAAGGTTGATCGATATTGTAGGAAGCCTTGTGGGGCTTCTGATCACGGCGGTGCTGTTTCCGTTTGTGGCAATTGCGATCAAGCTGGATTCGAAAGGACCGGTATTTTTTGCACAGACGAGGATCGGGAAGAATGGCAGACGCTTCAAAATCTATAAATTCCGCTCGATGTATGTGGACGCGGAGGAGCGGAAAAAGGAACTGGAAGCGCAAAATGAGGTGCAGGGTCTCATGTTCAAGATGGAGAATGACCCGCGCATTACGAAGGTCGGGCGTTTTCTCCGGAAAACGAGCATCGACGAGCTGCCGCAGTTTTACAATATCCTGATCGGAGATATGAGCCTTGTCGGGACGAGACCGCCGACAGAAGATGAATTTGAGCGCTATACGCCTTATTACCGCAGAAGATTGTGCATGACGCCGGGTCTGACCGGTTTGTGGCAGGTCAGTGGACGAAGCGATATACAGAATTTTGACGATGTGGTAAAATATGACTTGCATTATATAGATTACTGGTCGCTCAGCTTAGATTTTAAGATCCTTGTGCAGACGGTCGGCGTTGTGCTGTTTGGCAGAGGGGCGAAGTAAAAGAAGAAGGCGGTCCGGAACGCTGAATGCCGGGAATGCAGCTTATGCGGGCAGGATGGGGATGCAGGAGACCGGATAAGAATTTGCGGAGAGAGGAATTTCATGACATCGGTTACGGTAATTTTTACATGTTATAATCGAAAAGAGAAAACCGCGGCGTTTGTGAAGTCCGTGCAGGATGACAGACTGCATATCCGTTATGTCGTAACGGATGACGGCAGTACGGACGGTACGGCGGCGGATCTAAACCGGCTCGCGGAGCGCGGCTTTGACATCACGACCGTGCATGGCGACGGGAAACTGTACTGGTGCGGCGGAATGCGCAAGGCAATCTCGCATATTTTTGAGAGCGGCACAAAGACGGATTATTATGTGTTTGCCAATGATGACGTCGTCGTGTTTGACAACGCACTGTATGAAATGATCGTACAGAGCCGGAAGCATGAAGACGCCGTGGTCGTCGGGACGACCTGCGATCATGACGGCAATCTGACCTATGGAGGGATCCGGTATCATAAACACGGTATCAAATATGATCTGGTCGATGTGACGGATGAAGACCTGACATGCGATTCTTTTAATTGTAATCTGGTACTGCTTCCTGCGGCGGTGTTTGAGGAGATGGGTAATTTTGACGAACATTTTACACACGCGATGGGGGACTTTGATTATGGGCTGCGCATCAAACGCGCAGGGCATCCGATTGAATCCACCAGGCGCTATGTCGGCATCTGCGAGCGCAATCCGTTGAAAAAGACATGGGCGGACACAAATCTTTCGCGCAGGGAGCGGTTCCGCTTAAAGGAGTCGCCGAAAGGACTGCCGTTTAAGGAGTGGTTTTATTTCCTGCGTAAGAACTTTGGTCTGGGGACGGCGCTTGTGCGCTCGCTGACGCCATATGGGAAGATATTGGCAGGGAAATAAGGGAATATTTGAAATTTTGTAAATCCGGTCAAAGCGGCAGCGGATCGCCGTCAGACCAATATGGAGGAATTGCGGTAAAAGACGAGGCTGTGGGGGACTAGTTTGTGAAGATCAGTATTATCATTCCGGCGTATAATGTGGAGCGCTTTTTAGGAACTTGTCTGGATTCTGTTTTGGCACAGACCTATAAAAATTGGGAGGTGCTGCTCGTTGATGACGGTTCGACGGATGGGACACCGGCAATCTGTGACGAATATGGGAAGCGTGACGGACGAATCCGTGTATGGCATAAGGAAAACGAGGGGCTTTCCGACACAAGGCAGTTTGCACTTGCCTTTGCGACGGGAGAATATGTGTTGTGCCTGGACAGTGATGATTGCATTCATCCGGATTGTTTGGAGCGTGCCCTTTCCCATGTAAATGAAGGATGCAGGACGATAGTCTGCATGGGATATGCTTATGTGCCGGAGGATTTTTCAGATTATCGTAGAAGCTATAACGACAAGGCAGATTGTAAAAACTTAACCCCGATACAGGCAATCCGCAGTATTGACGAGGATGAAAACGATGAGGCGGACAGAGTGGGTGCCTGTGTGGTGTGGGGAAAATTGTATCCGGTAAGGTTTTTTGATCATGTCTCTTTTCCGGAACATGTGCGCCTGCATGAAGATCAGAAGATCAATCACCGATTGTTTGCCCAGGCGGAGAAAATCGTCCATGATCCGGCGCCGGTGTACTTCTATCGGACGAGAGAGCAGAGTCTGATCCGAAAAAGCTGGAGACCGGAACGGTTATATATTGTAGAATGTTATACGGATCGACTAGAATGCGTTAAGGAATATGCGAATACGGAAGATGGGAAGCGGCTGATCGAGCTGGTTTATCGGAGACTTTTGATCTGTATCATTCGAAACTATGCGCAGATGAGGCAGAATCTGAGGGGCAGTGAGCGTCGGAAACAAAGTCACAGACTAACGTCGCGGTACCGGCAGTTATGGAAAGAAAACAGGAAGATTGAGCTTCCGTTAAAAAAGAAGCAGGTTTTATGGATGTTCCGGTTTTGCCCGCTGTTTGTAGCGTTTTTATTTCGGCTGAGAGGATGACCACAATCAGAATCCATGTTGATCTTATGGCAGTTATGAACCGGCATGTTTCCGAAATTGAGATGAACATACGGTATCTATAATCTCAAGAGGGATATTGGTAAGTTTTGATGCGACCTGACTAAAGGTACTCCCATAGCTGCCGATAATTCTGGCACATTTGGAAAGACAGAGAATGTCAACGTAAGCGTCAATAATCCCGTCGGCGGATTTTCTGGTAAATTGTTTTGCGGGATTGACAATGACGGACTGGGGATATGCGGTCAGGAGCTGGTGTTCGGTATCGGGATCGTCTGTTGCAACAAAAAAGGTCGCAGTGGGATGAGCTTTCAGGCAGAGCTCGATCTGATCCCTGAAGGCGGACAGGGGGCTGTGTTGTATGGCATCCATATGATCGGTGCGGCGGATATGCAGACCGATCGTGTCCGGGTTGAACTGCTCTAAAATGGGAGAAGCTTTCTGCATGACCTGTCCGGAGGGTGTAAAGATTTGATAACACGGACTTTGATTGACGGATTCCGGAAGAAAGTTGATGTAGGATTCAATATAGAGAAGCTCTGGACGTTTGGCAAGCTCGGTTAAATAAGAATAACCGTCCGCATGCTGTAAGAGCATCCCGAGACTCATAGTTGTCAGGACGGTGGAGGCAGCGGACTTGTAGGATTTCTTGATCTTTTCGCTTTTCAGATGTCTGATCGGCGCGTGTTTTAAGGAGAACCCGGTCGTATACAGAATCGAAATTTCTTTTGGAAGGGAAAAAAGGATATCTGCCCTTGCTCCGAGGGACTTGTCCACATCCCATAGAACAACCAGCTTCTGATCGGCGTTTTTTGCGAGGTAATAAGCGCTTGCGATGCTGTACATGCGGTTTCCAAGTCCGGCTCTTGCTTCTAAAACGATCATAACCATTCTCCGTTCATAGAGTGCTCAAAATATGAAATATCGGCGGGACGGTGAAAATCACAGAATATACTGTTATATGTCGTATGATATTCCGTCTCTTTTATTGCATACTAATAGTATAGCTGATATAATCGGAAATAGTCAACCTTGTTGGAGGACCCGGTGATGAAAAAAATACGTATCGCATACATTGATTTCTGGCATGATTTTGATGCAGAGAGGTTTCTTTTCACAAGGCTGCTCAGGAAGCACTTCGAAGTCGAAGTGAATACAGAGGAGCCGGACTTCATCTTCTGCTCTAATACCGGAAAAAATTATCTTCAGTATTCCTGTCCGCGTATTTATTTTACCGGAGAAGCCGTCTGCCCGGATTTTAATGTGTATGATTATGCGATTGGTTTCGACCGCATCGCATTTGGCGATCGTTATCTATACTATCCGCTGTGTCTGCTAGATCGGACGATGATGGAAAGAGCGCTCCGTAAGCACGAGTGGGAGGACAGTTTTTTTAAGAATAAGAGCGGGTTTTGCAGCTATGTCGTGTCTGCGGACGGAGGTGTCGGAAACAGGCGGGATGATTATTTTGACGCGATCTGCAAATATTGTAAGGTGGATTCTGGAGGACGCCACCGCAATAACCTGCCGGATGGAAAACCCGTGCCGGACAAACTGGCATTTCAGAAACAATATCGGTTTAGTCTGACCTGTGAAAATTCGGCTTTTAAGGGATATGTGACAGAAAAACTCGTGGATGCGTTTGCCGCAGGCACGATTCCGATTTATTGGGGGGACCCCGATATCAAGGAGCTTTTTAATGAAAAAGCATTTTTGAATTGTGCAGATTATGCTACAGAGGAGGAATTGGTGCGCGCCATCAGGGAGATCGACGAGGATGAGGCGCGTTATCTTGCCATGGTGCATGAACCGGCATTGAAGGTTGACAGCCCGCTGCATAAGATGATGGAGGACGATTATGTGGAGGAGTTTTTGGTGCATATCTTTATGCAGGAACCGGGAGAAGCGCTCAGACGGAATAGCGCCTTTTCCAGAAATGGGAAGTTTCATGAATATTATATTTATAAAATGAACAAGCTTGAGACCAATCGTTTATTGAACATGCTGCGAAGATGGAAACGGTGCTTGTTTGGGACAAAAAAATTATGATAAAAAAGCAATTAGATTGGTCGGATCAAGTCCGGTTGACCATATGATGCATGTCAGGAAGGAAGCAGACAGATGAAGTGGATCAGAAATTATTATTATTTTCGTTATCTGCTCAGAGTCAGATGTAAGTGGGTATGGGAACATTTGCACCTTCAGTATTCCCGTAGGCAGTGCTTATCTTTAGAGGAAACAAATGAGTATTTGAAAAATCTTTTGTCAAAGGATGAACCTTGCATGGCATGCAGATTGGGGGCAAATGAATCTTTTTCCATGAGGACGTTTGAATTTGGGGAAAAGAAGAAATACGAAAAGGCAATTCGGCAGCTTTGTATCTGTGCGGGTTTTTTTCCGATGGAGACTGCCAGGGGACCAGAGTTCCTCGCTGTAATGAAAGCAGCCTTAAAAGAAGCGGATATGTGCGGAACACTCATGCAGCCCTGTGATGATTATTTGTTGGACAAGTATACGAGCGAATCATGTAAGACAATGTTTTTATCATATTTGGAAGCGGACGGTCACCAGAAGCCGTGGACGGAGGTCTTAAGAGGGAAAAAAGTACTTGTCATTCATCCGTTTGCAGAAACGATCAAAAAGCAGTATGCGAAGCGAAAGCAAGTGTTTCCCGACAGGGAAGTCATGCCGGAGTGCGAGCTGATCGTTTACCGGGCAGTGCAGACATCTGCGGGACAGACGGACGAGCGTTATGAGGATTGGTTTGCAGCTCTGAATGCGATGACAAGCGATATCCGGCAGATCGACTTTGATGTTGCACTGCTTGCATGCGGCGCGTACGGGCTTCCGCTTGCGGCAAATATCAAGCGGATGGGGAAAAAAGCGGTGCATATAGGCGGGGGGCTGCAGATTATGTTTGGGATTAAAGGAAGGCGTTGGGATGGAGAGCCGGAGATGAGTGCCATGTATAATGATGCATGGGTGTATCCGAGTGAGGAGGAGACGCCGAAAGGTGCAGATATGGTGGAAGGAGCCTGCTACTGGAAATAATTTCGGAGCAAATTCGCAGACCTTTTTGTCCTGACTGCGTTTTGTCCGGGCAGAACAAAATAGAGGCGGCAGGGAAATATGAACGATAAAATATTTAACAGGAATCATAGTATGCTATCCGGTCTAATCTTTGCGGGAATTTCGGCGGTTTATTTATTGCTTTTTTCCGCATATACCAGTCCGTTGTTTTCAGACTTTGTGGAATATGATTCTGCCATTTTTATGATGGTTGCTAAAAGTGTTCTTTCAGGGAAACGGCTCTTTATAGATATCTTTGATCATAAGGGACCGGTCTTTTTTCTGTTTGAGATTATTGGCATGGCTGGGGGCAGGACCGGTCTCTATCTTCTTCAGACGGTTTTTTTGTGGGCGGATCTGTGGCTTATTGACCGGATGACGGGGGTGTTTTTAGACGAGACGGCGGGAGGCAGGCCGGGAGCGTCATGCGGGACCGGACGGAGTACGCGCATGGTGGTGATCGGGCTTACATTACTGTTTTTGGCTTATCCGCTTTCAAACGGAAATTTAACGGAGGAATACAGCCTGCCGTTCATTTTATTATCGCTGTATCTGTTTGTAAAAGATATCCTTACAACGGAAGAACCAAGGCTGCGTCACAGTTATGTATACGGGATCTGTTTGGGAATTCTGATGTTTATCCGGCTTAATAATGCGGTAACAATCTGTGCAATGATTTTGTTTTGGATGATTGTTCTAGTTGGAGAGAGAAAGTGGAAACTGCTGTTATCGCATTTGGGAATCGGATTCCTTGGTGTTGCCAGCGTTTCGATCCCGGTCTTTCTTTATTTCTGGGGGGCGGGTTCTCTCCGGGAGATGATTTATGCGACGTTTTTGTTCAACTTCCGCTATGGATCGGAGGGCGGATTTTTGTATCGGCTGGACAGTCTGAATACATGGGCGCATCTGATCATTCTTTATTCACCGCTTGTTTTGGCGCTGCTTGTATTTGGAAGCAGGATCCGCAGCCGGCGTTTGAAGACGGCATTGATTTTGGTGGTGGTTTTGAATATGATCACGATGCTTTTCGGACAGGGCTATAACCATTATTTTACGATTATGGTGCCGTTAGAAGCGCTGATGTGCGCTGCGTTTTTGTCAGGGCTGCGGGAGAAAGAACACAATGAAAAGGCTGTCCGGAGCAGAGTGGCTTCTCTGGCTGTAAGAGTTGGTTTTGCGGGCGTGACTGCGGGATATGCAGTCTTGGCAGCACGCATCATTGTATTGAATGTGAAGGATTATTATGTCGATGATGCGTTTCGGACGAAATATGAGACCGTGCAGGATTGTCTTTCCGATATTCCGGAGGAAGAACGCGGATCTGTGCTCGGCTATTCGGTTCCGGCAGAATACTATTTGTTCGGAGATTTGGTTCCGTGCTACCGTTATGCCATCCTGCAGGAGAACTGGGGAAGTGTCGATGCGAAGATTACGGAGGACATGCTGCAATTTTTGTCTGAGGGTAAGGCACGGTGGATTGTGACATTGCCAAATGGATATGACAGTCGGGAAGTGGCAGCTATATTGGAGAGAGATTACGAGCTTGTAAATGAAAATGAGTATTGTATCCTGTATCGGAGAAATACAGAATAGCGCATTCTGTATTTTGGAGGAAGAGTCGAATGCGGATGTTAAAAAGGGGAATGATGAAACTGGAGAATGGCATATGTCTGTTTCTTTCGTTAGTGTTTAACAGGCATGTGCTTATGTGGTTCCGGAGAATGAGTGCAAAGATTGCATGGAATGCCAATAAGCGGGGATTTGCAGCTGTGGGGGAAAATACGGCGGCAATGCCGCCGTATTTTTTGGAAGGGACGGAATTTATCACGATTGGAAACGGATTCAGGGCAAAGAGCAATCTCCGTATAGAAGCATATTGGGAAGACCATAAGGAAGCGCCGCCATATATTCGGATTGGCAACGGGGTGTGTTTCAATTATGACGTGCATATCGGCGCGGTTTACGGTATTGTGATCGGTGACGATGTACTGATCGGAAGCCATGTGTTGATTACTGATCATAATCATGGGGATTCTTCCAAAGAGATGCTTGAGAAAAAACCGTTAGACCGCCCCCTGCTTACAAAGGGAGAAGTAATAATCGGTAACAGCGTATGGATTGGGGAAAACGCTGTGATCCTTCCTGGCAGCAGGATCGGGAATCATTGTATCATAGGGGCGAATGCGGTCGTGAACGGCGAGGTGCCTGATTTTTCCGTTGCTGTCGGAAATCCTGTGAAAATCCTGAAAAGGAAAGATCAGTGAGAAGGGCAGACCACGTTTTACCTGCTCTGATTTGAGTGTGTGCTAAAGCATGCGGATGGGAGTAAAAAATGAGAATTATGGCAATGTATCTTCCACAATTTCATACGACGCCGGAAAATGACGAATGGTGGGGAAAAGGGTATACGGACTGGGTAGCCGCCAAAAACGCGGTGAGTCGTTATAGAGGTCACAGGCAGCCAAGGACGCCGCTTGGTGATAACTATTATGATTTGGCGGATGAAACTGCGGCGGCATGGAAATGGCAGGCAGAGCTGGCGGCAAAGTACGGTGTTTATGGTTTCTGCATTTACCAGTACTGGTTTACCGGCGTTCAGACGCTGCAAAGACCAATGGAGATCCTGCTCCGGCACCCGGAAATTCCGCTTCGCTATTCGATCTGCTGGGCGAATGAAGAATGGGCGAGAAGTTGGTATGGGAATGAAAGGGAGGTACTGATTCCGCAGGAATATGGCGGGGAAAAGGAATGGAAACGCCATTTTGAGTATCTTTTGCCTTTTTTTAAGGATGAGCGTTATATAAAGGTTGATCGTAAGCCAATGTTCCATATTTATAAAGCGCATCAGATAGAGTGTCTAAAAGAAATGAAAGAGTTTTGGGACCGCCTGGCAAAAGAAAACGGCTTTGACGGCATTTATTTAGTCGCGGGGAATACGGCGGGCGTGATCAAAGAAGAAACCCGGGAGATCGACGCGTATTATAATTTTGAACCAAATCATGTCTGGGGGCAGAAGAGAAATAAAGTGTTTGTGAAATTGCTTTGGTGGAAAGCGGGTCTGCTGCGCCGTGCCGGGAAGATCATGAAACGGGAGTTCTTTACCGGAAGAAGAAGCCTGAAACGGGTATACCGCCTGATCTTATCGGAAAAGTATCATACGAATCAAACAGTTTATTTGGGAATCTGTCCTGAATATGACGATACACCGAGAAGGCAGGAGCAGGGTGTGGTATATGACGATGCTTCTCCAAAGCAGTTTGGGAAAACGCTGCGGAAGCTGATCCGGAAATCAGAAAAAATGGGGAGTGATTTTATTTTTATCAATGCATGGAATGAGTGGGGGGAAACGGCGGCCCTGGAACCGGATGATGTTCATGGCTATCGGTATCTGGAAGAAATACACAACGCCCTTTTAGAGACGGAGAATCAGAATGAAGCGTAGAATCAGATTACTATGTTATTTTGTATTATTTGGAGTTGGCTGCCTGTGTGTCTGGAATGCCAGGTTTGATTCAAAACTAAAAATAAAGGTCATATATGCACTGTCTATGGAGAACAGCACGACATGTGAGATTTTTTTTGACATGGGAGACGGGTACGAGCCAAAGGCGGACATTGTGGCTGAAACGGATGACCGGACTTCCGGCGGATACCAACAGGAGCTGTATTTTGAGATTCCGCGGCAATATCATGCCGCACAGGGCGTAAAGCTGATGTTCAATTCTCATGAACCGCAGCGGATCAAGTCGATAGAGCTGTATCAAAACGGGGTTTGTGTGGAGAAATTATCCATCAATCAGATATGGGAACAGTTTGATCTGGAGCCGGAGGACTGTGTCCGTTTGGAAGCGCCGTACCTGATTATGGATGTGCGTGAAAGCATTGTCACGCTTTCTGCCGGACCGGAATTTATGGAACGCTTTTACCAGGTGCAGAATGAATTTGGCAAGGTGAGGTGGAATCTGACCGGATTTTTGGCGCTTATTTTTTTGATTGCAGTCTATATTGACTGTGGTTGTAAAAAAGGAAAAGCGTTGTTAAAAAAGTTGTATCTGATGGCGTCGGAGCATGGGGAAGAACTGTCCGCATATGTGACGGAATGGATATTGCCGGGGCTTTTAGGACTGGCGATGCTCCTTGTGTTCCTGATGGCGTATAAAAGTCCGCTTTACGCTCATCCTGATGAAAATGTATCCAGAATGGCGATTGATTATTATATGGGGAGGTGGCTTCCGACCTCATTTGATAGTAACTGGGTATCAGGCACGTTCAGCGCAATGGGTCATGCGAGACTGACGGAACCGACCGGATACTATTTTTTTGCGGGTAAGATTGGATGGCTGATCTCCTTTCTGACAGACAGCCCGGTATACTATAGAATGCTGAACGTCCTGCTTTTTGTGGTCCTGTGCATGTTTGCAATCAGTAAGCGCAGGACGCATCCGTGGCTGATGCTTTGCGTGGCGGTCAATCCTCAATTGTGGTATATCGCGTCATACGCCACGTCGGATATGTGGGATTATTTTTGGGGCTTTTTTATTATATGGGAGATCGGTTACGAAAAGAGTCTGCTGAATGCATGGCTGAACGGAGAAAAGAAAAAAGCATGGAAAGGTCTGCTCCTGTCCGGATTTTTGTTTGCCAATTTGTTTTTGGGAAAGAAAAATTATTGGATCATACTGATGTTTGCGTTTTTTGTTTTTCTGATCCGGATTTTCTTTGAAAAAGCGCAGCCTAAGATTAACCTGTTTGTGCGGTATATGGGAAGTCTGTTCACAACAGGAGTATTTCTCGTGATCGTGGCCGGGATCAGAAGGCTCGGAGTCTGGTTTTATGCGTCAAGAGACAGCCACGAGAGCATCAATGCGCTGGATCCGGTGTTTGCCTCTGTGGAAGGAACGCTGGTCAATATGCGGGGGCAGGGTTATACGCTGAAAGAAATGCTGGACAGAGGTTTTTTTAGTGAATTGTGGAGAAGCTTTACGGGTGATTATGGCTGGCTGGAATATTGGGGCAGCAGCCTGTATCATTTGCTGTTCGGACTTGTATTGCTCCTGTGTATGGGCATTCTGCTGTATACGCTGCGAAGGCGCGGGCGGCAGCGTCTGCTGGAAAGTATTTTAGTCGTGGCATTGTGGGGCGGCATGGTGCTGCTTGTGATTTATCAATGCTGGACCGGAGACTATGAACCGCAGGGAAGATATCTGCTTCCCTGTCTGCTGCTTTGGGGATATTTATGCCGCATGGCAGGAGAGACGCCGTGGAAGAAAACTGGGTGGACGGCGTGCCTGCTCGGGTTAAATCTGCTTTCTATCTATTCGTTTTTGTTCGTAGGGATGGAGAATTTGGTATTTTAAGATGCAAAGCGGAAAGGGCTGTGTTATAATGTCGAAGGACGTGATGCAGCGCCAGTCGAGGCGGATATTTATCACAAAGCGTAATCATGATTGTGAGGAAAGAGGATGAATATTCTGATCGTTTCACATGAATATCCCCCGACCGGAGGAGGGGGGGCGAATGCCTGTATGAATCTGGCGGCACAATTTGCAGATAAGGGGCATAAGGTAACGATTGTGACGGCAGGATTCCGCAGTCTTCCCGCTTATGAGGATGCGGAAGGGGTCGTGATCCATCGGGTAAAATGTAAGCGCGAGCGCGCTGAACATTGCAGCTTTTCAGAAATGCTTGACTATCTTGTGAAAGCATGGCGGATGGTAAAGAAGCTTGCATGCAGGGAACATTATGACGTTTGCCAGGTGTTTTTCGGCGTACCAAGCGGCGTTTTGGGAATCCGGCTGAAACGAAAATATCGGCTGCCCTATGCGGTCCGGTTTGGCGGCGGTGATATTAAAGGGTTTCAGGAACGTTTTGACAAAGTGTTTTTCTTTATCAGCCCGTTTGTCCGAAAAATTTGGAGGGCGGCGGATGCGCTGATCGCAAACAGCAGCGGCTTAAAAGAGCTTGCAGAACAGTTTGATGCAAGATTTCCGATCGAGGTCATACCAAACGGCGTAAACGCCCAAAACTTTTATCCTGCGGAGCAGACGAATAATGCTTCGGTTTTTCGGATTCTTTTTGTATCCAGACTATTAAAAAGAAAAGGATTGCAGCATATCATACCGAGACTTTCAGAATTGAATGCGGCATGTACGAAGGGAATACGGCTTACTGTTGTTGGGGACGGTCCTTACAGGGAGGAACTGGAACGCTTGGCAGGCGAAACAGGGTGCGGCGGGCTTATCCATTTTGAGGGGCAGAAGGAAAAAGCGGAGCTGTTGCCCTATTATCAGGCGGCGGACGTAATGATCCTGCCGTCCGCAAAGGAGGGGATGCCGAATGTCGTGTTGGAGGCAATGGCATGCGGACTGCCAATTGTCATGACGCCGTGTCAGGGAAGCAGGGAGCTGATTCATGATAACGGTTATGTTTGCGGAGTGGAACAGTTTTATGATAAGTTGTTTGAGCTTGCGCAGAATGAACCGCTAAGGAAAAGATTCGGTGAGAACAGCAGAAAGCTTGCAGAGAGTGAGTTTACATGGGAGAGCGTGGCGGCTCAGTATCTTGCAGTCTATGAACGGATCGTCCGGGCAGAATAGGAAAGGTAAGATGAAGAAAAAACTGTTGATCGTTTCATCCTCGTTGGATACGGGGGGTGCGCAGAAGATGATTTCCAATATTACAATGGCGCTGCCAAAAGAATGGCGGGCGGATATTCTGATCAACTCGGATCAGAATATTCAGTTTCCATACAGGGGAAAGCTCCTGTCGCTGAATGTGAACGAGCCGAAAAGCAGAATGTCGCTGGTCTATCAGGCACGGGTGCTTATACGGCGTCTGCGTATGCTGAAAAGGCTGAAAAAGAGTAACCGCTATTGTGCATGCATCAGTTTACTGGACAGTGCCAATATTGCCAATATTCTGTCCGGGTCGAAACATTGTAAGACAATTATTACGGCTGTATGTAACCTGTCGCACGAGAAGAAAATCAAGAAAATCCGTTTTTTGGTTTTTCCGATGGTCCGACTGCTCTATAATCATGCGAGTCATATTGTGGTGCAGAATCAGGATATTATGGATGACCTGACCAGACATTTTGGAATCAGAAAGGATAAGTGCCATATAATCTACAACGGAATTGATACGGCGTCTGTTTTACAAAAAAGCAGGGAGCTGCTGGATGATAAGGATGGCGCATGGTTTTCGAGGGAAAGGACGATCATTTCCGCAGGCAGACTGAGCTGGCAGAAAGGGCAATGGCATCTGATCAGGGCGTTCCATCAGGTGAGGCAGAAGATACCTGATGCAAAGCTGGTCATTTACGGAGAGGGAGAATTAAAGGACTATCTCAATCAGCTTATCAAGGACTATGATATGGCGGATGCGGCAGTTCTTAAACCGTTTGATACGGAACTGGATAAATATATCGGAAATTCTGCCGTTTTTGCATTTCCATCTATGATGGAAGGAATGCCGACTGTGCTTTTGGAGGCGCTGGCGTCGGGAACGATGGTGGCTGTCACTGATTTTGAAAGCGGCGCGCGGGAAATTCTGGATTATGCGGATACGGAGCGTCTGACTAAGACCGCGTGGACAAAATACGGCGTGATCACACCGCTTTGCAGCGGGGAGATGCGGTCAGCGTTGGAACCTTTGGAAAAACAGGAGAAATTGCTGGCGGAGGCGTTGACCACATGCCTTTTGGATCCAGGCATTCGTGAGAAATACAGCCGGGCGGGGCTTGAGAGAAGCAGGTGCTTTGACATGGAGACGATCATCCACGAGTGGATCCGCGTGGTGGAGCAGGAAGAAGTGTGAGAGAGATGGAAGAGAAGGTATCTGTGCTGCTTTCCACCTATAACGGAGAAATGTATCTGCCGGTGCAGCTTCGCTCCGTGTTCGGGCAAAAAGGGGTGGACGTGAAAGTGTTTGCGCGGGATGACGGTTCTACGGACAAAAGCACCGCCATTCTGAACGCATGGGCTAAGACACATCCGCTGAAGTACGCCTGCGGGAACAATGCGGGTGCGGCAAGGAGCTTTTTGAAACTGCTGCAAGACGTGAACGAAGACGAGAGCGAATGGTATGCATACTGCGATCAGGATGACTGGTGGTATCCAGACAAACTAAAGAAGGCAGTCAGTATGCTGCGTGCAAGGAAGACGGACGGACCGATGCTCTATTACTCTGATACGACGAGAGTGGGACCGGAATTGGAGAAGATCGAAAACCCGTTTAAGCGCCACTATCATGTGGAGAGCGCGGGGGGGCTTTTGACATTTCCAGACGGCTCCGGATGTACGATGGTGTTTAACAGACAGCTTCTGCTGCTGCTAAAAAAGTATGAGCCGGAATATTTATTCATGCATGATACATGGACAATCGTGTTATGCGGTGTTCTGGGCGGACAAGTGATCTATGATCCGGTGTCCCATATAAAGTACCGGCAGCATGCAGGCAATGTGTTAGGCGGCGTGGAGAAGATGCGCTATTCGAAACCGAGGCTGTTTTGGTCGCGTGTAACAAAGTTTTTCACATACCGGTATTTTCCAAGCCTTGTGGCAAAGGAAATCTTAAATGGATATGGGAATGCGGTGCCAAAAGAAAACAGGAATTTGGTCAGAAAAGTCGCGGACGCGAACCGCGGGATCCGGTCGAGGCTTGCCGTTTGTTTTGACAAACGGCTGCGAACGGGATATCTTCTGATTGACATGAAGCATTATGTGCAGACAGTTGTGGGGAAGCTATAGGTGGATAGAAAGAAAATATGCATTGCATTTGGCTGCGGATTAGGAAATCAGATGTTTCAGTATGCATTTTACAGCGCGATGAAAAAGCATTACCCGCAGCATCAATTTTTGATCGACAAAAAGGTGATGCTCCCGCAGCAGCATAACGGATACGAACTGGACAAGGTATTCGGCATTACCTTAAAAGAGTGCCGGTGGGTGGATTATATCGGATATATCCGGCATATTTATATGTCCTCCAAATTTGCGATGCCCCTGAATCTGATGCTTTACATGTGCCGGAAAATCCGTCCGAACACAACCTTTTATAAGCAGGAGGATTATTCCGTTTACTATCCGGAGGTGTTTTCACGATTTCGGGATTCGGATGCGTTCCTAAAGGGCATTTGGGCAAATGAGAAATACTTTGAAACGGAACGGGAAGAGTTGCTTGGAAGATTCAGATTCCGGCAGAAGCTGGACGCTAAAAACCGTATGCTTCTTGAAGAGGCGGACCGGACAAATTCTGTGAGCATTCATATCCGCAGGGGCGATTACACGCAGGGGGGCAATTATCTTTTAACAGGCGAGTATTATCAAAAAGCGATGGAGATCATACGGCAAAAAGTTAATGATCCGGTCTGGTTTGTGTTTTCGGATGACATAGGGGAGGCAAGGCGGATCATCGACGGGAAGGCGGGCGAATCCGTTGTGTTCGTAGAAGAAAATACCGGGGGCAACAGCTGGAAGGATCTGTATCTGATGTCGAGGTGTAAGCACAATATTATCGCCAACAGCTCCTTTAGCTTTTGGGGCGCATGGCTGAACCGGTCGGATCACAAGATCGTGATCTCTTCCGCTACGCCGATGAGCGGCGGGATGCAGCCGTTTACCTGTAAGGATTGGATTCAGATATGAGTGAGACAAATTTGAAAGAGATTGCGGTCGTCATTCCGGTGTATAAACGGAGCTTTGATCAAATTGAGGAGAGAAACGTTACGCATAATCTGCGTTTGCTGGGGAAGCTGCCCGTTTTTTGGGTGACGAAGGAAACACTTGATGTTTCCTATTATCGGAAGAGGTATCCCGGACTTCCGTTTGTCAGGTATCCGGACCGTTTTTTTGACGGGCTCAAAGGGTATAATAAACTTATGCTATCCGAACAGTTTTACATGAAATTTCAGGAGTACCGCTTTATCTGCATTTGTCAGCCGGATGTGCTGCTGTTAAAGGGCGGGGAGGCATTGGAACCATTTTTGACGATGCCGTATGATTATATTGGTGCACCGTGGCTTCCGAAAGACCACATTACCGTGCTGCCAGATCGAAATAAAATACAGAAGCTGATCAACCTTTTTCTTCCAAAATACGATGTGGAGGTAGGAAACGGCGGATTTAGTCTCAGGAGAACGGAGCGTACGCTGTCACTGCTCAGAAAATGGAGACGATTTGTGCGGATATGGCCCCACTATGAAGATTATTTTTTTGCATATATGGGGCGTTACCGTGACCTGAATTACCGGATTGCGCCGGTGGAAACAGCGATGCAGTTCTCGCTTGAGAGCCGCAGCAGGGAATTAATCGAAAGCGGGGCGGCGTCTCCGGTGGGGGTCCATGCATATCAGAAATATTATCCTGATTTGTGGGATGAGATTAAAGGGGAAATGAAATGAAAAAACAAAAAGAAACGGGTACCGGAGCAGCGTTTTACGAGTGGAATAAGACTTACTGGAATGAGGGCGGGAACAGACCCAAAAACGGCGGGGCGATTTATTTTGAAAATACGACGGAGGAATTTATGCCGCTGATGCTCGGAAAGTTTCTGACTGCAAAGGGAATCCAAAGCACACACCCGTTAAAAATCATTGCGCTGCGAAATAAGGTCGGCAGAAGATTTGCAAGGATATATGATTCGTTTGGAATGGGGTATTATGAACTGTGTACGCATATCCCGTTCTTAACGCTGATCAGATCGATGTGGAGCAGCTTCTGCTTCCTGATCAGGATGCTGCTTGGCAGAGATATTACGCGAGCCTGTTGTCACGGCGTCCGGATCGGGGATCTGATCTATGATCACATCATCAGGGTTGGTAACAGGCTGACAATCGGAAGAACGATCAATTTGAGAGAAATAAAATTTGTTCTTCGCGGCTATCTTTATGCCAATGTCTGTAAAAAAATGTATCGGGAATGTCCGCCGGTTTATTTTGTGGCGGGTGACATCATCTATCTTCAGGGAATCCTTGTCCGGTTTGCGTTGAAATATGGGGCGCAGGTCATAAACGTCACGACAGGAAAAGAGACGTTTGCAATTGAACCAAACATGGTAAGGAGTGCATATCGGATTTATTCGACGGACTATTATAGCAGAATTGTGGACAGGCAAATAAAAGCGGGGCTGCCGCATGGCTGGGAAGAAAAAGTTTTGGCATTCCTTGGGCAGACGTACCAGGGCATTGGGGACTGGAATACGGAAAAAGCCTATAAAGGGAAAGTAATTGAGGAAGGGAAGACGGTACTGGAGAAGATAGGAATCCGCAATCAAAAGAAGAATATTTTTATTATGCCGCACTGTTTCTCGGATGCGCCGCATTGTGCCAAAGAAGCGCTGTATCGGGATTATTATGTTTGGTATGAGGAAACGCTGAGGATCATTGCAAAGATTGATAATGTAAATTGGATTGTAAAGGAACATCCGAGCTCGGGCGCATATGGAGAGGAGAATGTCTCGAAGAAATTATTTGAGAAATATCGCTCCGGTCATATGTATTGGTTTCCAAATGAATATTCCACAGCCGTTGTGGGTCAGATTGCTGACGCGGTCGTTACGGTAAGAGGGACGGCGGGAATGGAAATGAGCTGTCAGGGAATCCGGTGTATTTTGGCGGGACACGCGTGGTATTCCAATAAAGGATTTACTTTTGAACCGCGTACAATCCCGGAATATGAAAGGCTTTTGGCGAATTTAGATCATATAAAAAGGCTCTCTGATGAGGAGACGAGGCTGGCGAGAAGAACGATGTTCGGCGCATTTGTATTTTGGGACAAAGTGGAGGATGCGTATGCCGTGTTGTCTGATGACGCCTATCAGAACTTTCGCAAACATCCCTCCATGCAGGAGTGCATTGAGAAAGAATATTTGCGCAGGCTGATGGAACTGGGCGGTCAGGAAGCAATGAAAGACAGCTATTATTATATATGGGGACAACGGTATGACAAATAGAGACTATTCTGCGGTGATCATCATTCATATGGAAGGCCTGAATGAAGAAATTTTTTGGGGAGATATTGCCAATTACCCCAATTTACGGATGCTGCTAAAGGAAAGTGTCTATTGTGACCGATTCTATACGACAGCGACTTCTACCATTATGGGAATGACAGATTTTGTCTATGGTGACAGGACAGCCTGTGAGAATTCTGCTGATTTGGAACATTTCCGGCTGAGTTCCGAGAACACTTCCCTTTTTGAGGAACTGGCAAAGCGGCAGTATGTCACAAAGGTATTGAATTATCCGGAGCTGTCCGGCACGGATTATGGCAATATGAAACAAATCTTCGGGGAGCGGACACAGGTCGTACAGCATCGGGATTATAAAGAATTTTTGGGAATGCTTTCCGAACTGATCTGCGCTGACGAACCGGTCGCCCTGTATGTATATGACTGGTCCAGTCTGCTCACACAGCCGCAGATGGAGCGCCCGGATTCGTTTGTGCAAAGCTGCAAAAACAGATACCGCCGTTTGGACGATACAGTAGGATTTGTTATGGAACAGCTTAAGAAAGCGGGAAAGTATCAGGAGGCGCTGATCGTGCTGTTCGGTGATCATGGGGACGATTTGTATTGTGAGGAATTTCACAACGGCTTTACCCATGCGATCGAACCATATTACAGCCTGATCAAAACGCCGCTGATCTTAAAAAACTTTGATCTTGCGCAGGAGGATGCGCACCGTCTGACAGCGCTGACAGACGTAAGGGGGCTTATCCTGTCCTGTTTAGACGGGAAAATCTGTAAAGAGAAACGGGAATATGTCGTTGCCCGCAATCTGTTTTTATGTCAAAAGTCGAAGATGCTGAATAAATCCGTCTGCGTTACGGATGGAGAGTATATGCTTTTAGCTTCAAGGAAAGGAATGGAGTTGTATTGCACATTGTACTCTAACTATAGCCATTTCAATCTGCTTCATCTGTATCGTCTTTTGCCGGAGGGAAAGCTGAGGTATCGGAGCTGGATGAGCCGTGTTGAGACGGAGCATTTTATGTACCTCATGGACGCATATCATAAAGATTTCGCAGACGTTTTTCTGCGGTTGTACGGATTACTGAAAGAAGAACTGTTCCGTATGGAACGTGCGGCAGGCGGAAAAGAGACATATTTGCACTGGATAAAAAAAATCCGCCCGGATTCCCGGATGCATCGGCAGATGAGGATGCTGTGGCTGAAGAAGACTTGTTGGCGGATCAAGGACAACATATTTGAAAAAAAACAAAAGAACTGAACAGTTTCATTTGGAGGCATTTGGCATATCGGGATTTTGAGAGGATTGTGGCTGATAACATGAAAAACTTCAGATCATTGGGAAAGATCATTAAAGAACTGCGGACGGTTTTAAGCAAAAAACAGAAGAAAAAAGCGATTTTAGTATTGATCGTGATCATAATAGGCTCCAGCTTCGAGCTGCTTGGCGTGACGGCGGTGCTGCCGTTTATCCAGTCGCTTCTTTATCCGGAACAGATACGGCAGAATGTTTTGATCGGTATGCTGTGCGGACTGTTTCATGTGGAGACCGAAAAGGGACTGATATGGCTGTGCGGCGGACTTTTGGCGCTTTTATATATTGTCAAAAACCTGTTTATTCTGTTTTCTTATTATATTCAGGCGGACTACAGTACCAGGACGCAGATGGAGCTCTCGAATAAAATGCTCGCGGCTTATATCAGGAAGCCGTATCTGTTTTTTTCAAAGACGAACAGTGCGGAAATCCTGCGGGGGATCCAAAGCGATACGGTAGGGGTTTATAATATTGTATCGCTGCTGTTTTCTCTGGCGGCGGAGACGATCACCATGGCATTTATCGCGGTTTGTATTTTTCTTACAGATCCGTTTATTGCGTTCGGTGTGATGGTACTGGCAGCGCTCGTCATGCTCTTTATGGTAAGCTCAATGAAGCCCAAAATGAAGCAGGCGGGGGAGCGCAACCGGGTCGCCATTGCAGATAAAAATAAATATATTTATCAGGCGGTCAACGGTATCAAAGAAATTTTTGTGCTGCACAGACAGACTTATTTTTCCGGGCAATATGCGCAGGCATCCGATTTGGGAAGAAAAACGCAGCGTACCTATGACTTTCTGATCAATTGTCCTGAACGGATCATTGAGGGTATATGTCTGGCGGGTATTATCATTCTGGTCTGTGTGCGGATCAGTTTCGGGTTGGATATGGCTGCATTTGTGCCGAAGCTGGCGGCATTTGCAATGGCAGGATTTAAGATCCTTCCGTCGATCGGGAAGGTTACAAACCGGATCACCGGAATGGTGTTTAACCGTCCCTGCCTGACAAATGTCTATGAGGTTTTGCACGGGGAAACAGAAGTCCCGGACAGCGTGAGCATTACGCAGGAGGAGCCTTTACAGAGAGAAATCCGGTTTGAAAAGAAGCTTTGTGTAAAGAATGTCAGCTTTTGTTATCCGGACAACAACGAGCCGGTTTTGGAGGAGGTTTCATTGACTATCCATAAGGGGGAATCAGTCGCGTTTGTCGGCGCGTCGGGAGCGGGAAAATCGACGCTTATGGATATGATCCTGGGACTGCTTTCACCTGACTGTGGTCAGATAGAGATGGACGGAAAAAGCATTTACGAGATTCCGGCCCAATGGGCGAAGATTGTCGGCTATGTGCCGCAAAGCCTGTTTTTGACCGACGATACGATCAGAAATAATGTTGCGTTCGGAATCGAGCCGGAAAAAATCGATGACGCGCAGATATGGGAGGTGCTTCATATGGCGCAGATCAGCGAATTTATTGAACAGCTTCCTGAAAAGCTGGACACGGTCGTCGGGGAGCGCGGAATCCGGTTTTCAGGCGGACAGTGCCAGCGGATCGCGATTGCGCGCGCACTGTATGCGCAACCGGAATTGATCGTATTAGACGAGGCAACCTCGGCGCTTGATTCGGAAACAGAGAAGGATGTGATGGAAGCGATCGACTTCCTGAGAGGAAAGAAAACGCTTTTGATCGTGGCGCACCGTCTGTCCACAATAAAGAACTGTGATACGGTTTATGAGGTCGGAGGCAAAAAGGTCATGAAACGTTGATATGATGACTGGATGCTTTACAGATGCCTGAATTAAATTGAACGTGAAAGGAGCGGTAGACAGGATATGGTTTTTTCATCTACAGTATTTCTCTTTATATTTCTTCCGCTCGTTTTGATCGGATATTATAATCCATGGGTCAGGGGCAGGGGATTTCGAAACACATTTCTGTTTTTGGCGAGCGTTATTTTTTATGCGTGGGGCGAGCCGGCATTTGTGCTGATCGTGCTGTTATCGGTCGGAATCAACTGGGCGCTCGGATGTGGGATACCGGGTAAGCATGGCAGGCTGTGCATCAGTCTGGCGCTCAGCTATGACATTGCGCTTTTGGCAGTATTTAAGTATCTTACGTTTGCCATCAGATCTATTGGAATGCTGGTTCATAAGGACCTGGGCGGTTTACAGATTGCGCTGCCGATCGGTATTTCTTTTTTTACATTTCAGATGATCTCCTATTTGCTGGATGTCCGGGCAGGAAAGACGAAACCGCAGAGAAATCCAATCAATGTCGGTTTATATATTCTGATGTTTCCGCAGATGATCGCCGGACCAATCGTGCGCTATGAGACGGTCGCAGACGAGATCTTGCACAGAAAAGAAAATACGGATGATTTTGTCTGCGGTGTGCAGAGGTTCTCTTTCGGGCTTGCCAAAAAAGTGCTGATCGCGAACTATATGGGTATGCTTGCGGACGCTGTTTTTAACTGCACGGATGCGGGCAGGGTATCCACACTGACGGCATGGCTTGGCGCGGTTGCCTATATGCTCCAGATTTACTTTGACTTTTCTGGTTATTCTGATATGGCGATCGGGCTTGGCAGAATGTTCGCGTTTCATTTCCCTGAGAATTTCAACTATCCTTATGTAGCAAAGACCGTGACTGAATTTTGGCACAGATGGCATATTTCGCTGAGCGGATGGTTCAGGGATTATGTGTATATCCCGCTTGGTGGTAACCGGGTATCGAAGGCAAAATGGGTGCGGAATTTGTTTGTGGTGTGGCTGTTGACAGGAATTTGGCATGGTGCGGACTGGACGTTTGTATTGTGGGGACTCGGCTATTTTGTTTTGCTGCTGGTAGAGAAACTGACCGGACTTGACCGGAAGGGAAATACGGTTACACATATCATAACCCTGTTATTGGTCCTGTTTTTATGGGTGCTGTTCCGGGCGGACGGTATGGGGAACGCTGTCAGGTATTTTGGATGGATGTTTGGCGGCGGCAACGGGAAATTGTGGGATATGACGGCGCTTCATTATCTGAATCATGCAAAAGTGGTACTGGCGGCGGCAGTTTTAGGTGCGACGCCGCTGTTTTCGCGGATTTGTGCGTGGCTGCCGGTGGGGAAAGAGGCGAAGAATAATCTTAAGGGTGCGGCAGCGCTGGTGCTGATGCTGCTTTCCGTATGCGTCTGTGTGCAGTCAAGCTATAATCCGTTTATCTATTTCAATTTTTAGCCGCGTGCAGGGAGGAAGGAATGCGTGGAATGAAAAAAGAGAAATTACCAGCGTTGATCATGGCGGTTATAAGCGTGGCGGTGCTTGCACTTATGATGTGTGATGTGGGAATCCGTTTTATTACCAAAAATATTATTTATGACAGGATGAGTATCAGATCAAAGGTGGTTTTATGGATTGTGGACGGTCTGATTCCCATGCAGGAGGGCACGGCGGTTTCTATTGACTGGAATGAACTGTATCCGAGGGATGCGGCTGTGAATGAAAACGGACAGCCGGATAAAGCCGCAGGGCAGGCTGAGGGTGTGGATCAGAGGACGGATGGCAGTGTAGGCGGTATCGGTACAGCAGCGGCTGTGTGGGAGAGCTTTGACCGGCAAATACGCGGTACTACCCAAAAGCTGGAGGATGTGATCACGTATTACTGCACAGACGGATTGCGGAACCAGCCACGGATTGCGGAACTGGCAGCCATGTATGAGAATCTGACAGGCTGGGATCTGGTTATGACGGACGGAGTGTTAATGGTAAATGAGAATGGATTTCTTCCGACGATCTATGCGGAGCGTTCCAATGTGCAGGAGATTGCGGACAGTGTTGCCGGATTACAGGAGTTGGTTGTATCGGAAGGTGGGCTGTTCAGTTATGTGCAGATACCGGGGAATGTCTGTCGGTATGATGAACCGCCCATTGGCGCGTTTACGGATCATGCCAATGAGAATGCAGATCGTTTACTTTTTGAGCTTGAGCAGCGGGGGGTTTCATGTTTGGATCTAAGACAGGCGCTTCATGCGTCGGGAATAAATCACCGGGAAGCATTTTACCGGACGGACTGCCACTGGAAGGTTCCAACTGCGTTTTGGGCGGCAGGTGTCATTACGGATTATCTTACACAAATTGGTGAGATCCGGTTTGATGCCTCCAAATATGATGCTGTTCAATATCGGCTGGTTTCGTACGAAAATAATTTTTTGGGAGGGAACGGGCGTGCGCTGACACTTCAAAAAGCGGAGCCTGAGGATTTTGAATTGTATCTCCCTGATTATGGTACGGCGTTTTCCATGGACATTCCAAGCCGGCAAATGGAGCTTACGGGAGATTTTGAGGAAGTGTTTCTTTTTGAAGCACCGCTGATATCTTATGATTATTATGGTGAAGATCCATACGACAGCTTCCGCACAAGAAACTATCCGCTCATAAGGATTCATAATCAGAATGCGGGCAATAATCAGGGAAAAAGGATGTTGATTATAAGAGATTCTTTTTCCGCGCCGCTGATTCCGTATCTGGCAGTGGATATTGAGTATGTGGACTGCATGTATCTAAAGTCGTTTGACGGGAGTGTGCGGGAATATATCAGACAGACAAAGCCCGATATTGTCCTTGTCGCATATTATCCGCCTAATATTGAAGATATCGACTGGAGCGGGGCGTCGAGTACTTTTGATTTCCGGTAAAGAGCAGTAGGGCAGAGCCGGTTCCACTGTTGATATTTCGAGGGCGTTCATTGCATTATGTAAGTGTTTCTGATATGATGAAGCAGAAAGTGGTCATAAATGATGAATGAAGCAGCAGGAAATGCAGAAAAAAGTAAAAAACGAATCGGGATCTATTTGGAGCGCCGGCCGAATTCCGGAGGCGCTTACCAATATTGCCTTGCGATGTTAAAATCGCTTGCGGCATTGCCAAAAGAGCGTTATGAGATCATTGCGTTTATCATGTATGAGGAGTGGCGCCCGATTACGGAGAGGCTTGGCATACGGACGGTTTATGCACAGAAAAACAGGATAGAGAAGGTGATTTATCATTTGGCAGAGATCACGCTCCCCGTGCCTGTATGCAGAAGGATGTGCCGACTGCTCCATCCGTTTGCGCGTGCGTTGCTTAGGGAGCAGATCAAAGCATGTATTTATCCGTGTGCGGATAAGATTAGTTTTATGATGGATACGCCGGCGGTCGTCTCGGTTTTTGATTTGATGCACCGGTATCTGACGGATTTTCCGGAGATCAGCGCGCCTGAAATCTATAAGAGCCGGGAGCGGAGTTACACGAATATTGCGCGGTACGCACGGATGATCTTCGTGGATTCTGAGGTTGGCAGGAAGCAGATGCTGGAATGTTACGGGGCTCAGGCAGCGCATCTGGACCGCAGGATATATCCGCTGCCCTTTATTGCGCCCGATTATGTATATGAAAGTATGGGGAAGCCGCCATATCCGAAGCCAGAGGTATTCGACAGATATATTTTCTATCCGGCGCAGTTTTGGAAGCACAAGAATCACGGCAGGCTGTTGTCGGCACTTGCGCTGTTAAAAGAACAAGGTGTATGTGTAAATCTCGTGTGCAGCGGAACGGACAAAAACGGATACGAGGATGTGTGCAGGCAGATCACGGATTTGAAGCTTGAAGATCAGATAATGATTCTGGGATATGTTTCTAATGAAGAGATGGTTGCGCTTTATCAACATGCAAGAGCGCTTGTCATGCCCACGTTCGGTGGACCGACCAATATACCGCAGTTAGAGGCGTTTGTGCTTGGATGTCCGGTGGCGACTTCAGGGATTTTCGGGATTCCTGAGCAGGTCGGGGAGGCGGCGCTGTTATTCGATCCGGCGGATATAAACGAAATTGCAGAGTGCGTCAAAAGGCTGTGGCAGGATGATTTGCTGTGTGAAAGACTGATCCGGGCAGGGCACGAGCGGGCGGACGCATGGGGAGAACGGCAGTTTACGGAGCGTTTATACGGATTGTTGGAGGAATTATGAAGCTATATAAAGAATTATGCTACTTATTTGATTTGAAGCTCAAACTGAAATTTGTTGGTATGATTTTTGTGATCTTGTTTGGCGCGGCTGCAGAGCTGTTGGGAGTATCCATGATCATGCCGATTGTTACACTCGCGACGGATCCGCAGGCGGTAGAAACAGATTCCTACTGTATATGGATTTCTAAGGTCACCGGAGTAACCGAAACAAATGAGGTGCTATTCATACTCATCGTAGGAACGATCGGTATTTATCTGCTCAAAAATATTTATCTTTCTTTCATGGCGTACGCGATGAACAGCTTTTCCAAAAACACGCGCCTGCACTTTGCCACAAAGCTGATGGAAGCATATATGAAGCAGCCGTACGCGTATTTCCTTTATAAAAATACTGCAGAGATCCTACGCAGCATCAATACGGACACCTGCAACATGTATACGGTGATCATCAATGTACTGCAATTGATCTCGCAGGGAGTGACGTCGATGATCCTGATCATATTCCTTGCGGTGTCCAATATACAGATGACAATTATAGTGGCGCTTTTGCTGACAGTTTGTGCCGGTCTGATTATTTTTTTCATACAAAAGAAAATGCGCCGTATCGGCGAGGAATACCACGAGGTCAGCGCGAATATCATCCAATGCTCCAAGCAGGCGTTTGAGGGGATCAAGGAAGTAAAGATCATGAATAAGGAGCGCCACTTTATCAAGGAATATCATGATATATATCATGGCGCAACGAAGCTGGAGCTTGTCTATAACCTGCTCAGCTATATTCCGAAATATTTGATCGAATCAGTCGCGATTGGCGGTATTTTGGGTTATCTTGCTGTTGTGACCATACGGGGAGGAAACCTTTCTGCGATGGTATCGCAGCTTGCAGTGTTTGCGGTGGCTGCATTCCGCCTTTTGCCGAGCGTCAATACGCTTTATGCAAGCTTTAGTAATATAGCGTATAATATGGTGTCAATTGAGCAGATATATCAGGATATTAAATCCGTGCAGGATGTGGATGACAGCTTTATCGGCGCGTTGGAGTGTGAACAGCTCCGATTTGAACATACGATAGAAGTCAGGAATCTTTCGTTTACGTATGACCGTTCGGATAAGGTCATACTCAATGATGTGAATGTGACGATCCACAAGGGTGAGTCGATTGCGTTCATCGGGGAATCCGGCGGCGGAAAGACAACGCTTGTCGATAATATTCTAGGCATCCTTGAGCCGGAGAAAGGTCAGATTCTTGTTGACGGAGTCAATATCAATAAGATCATGCAGAGCTGGCACCGGGATATTGGCTATATCCCGCAGACGATTTTTATGATGGATGATACGATCCGGAGAAATGTCGCGTTTGGAGTTGCAAATGAGGACATTGACGATGAGCGGGTATGGGAGGCGTTGAAGGAAGCACAGCTTGAGGAATTTGTAAAACAGTTAGAGTATGGGCTTGACACGGAGGTCGGCGAATCGGGAATGCGATTGTCCGGCGGACAAAGACAGCGAATCGGAATCGCAAGAGCGCTTTATCACGATCCGGATATTTTGGTGTTTGATGAGGCGACGTCGGCGCTTGATAACGAGACAGAAAAAGAAGTGATGGCGGCGATTGACGGATTGCACGGCAGCAAGACAATGATCATGATCGCGCATCGGCTGACAACAATTGAAAATTGTGATCATGTATATCGGGTGGAGAACTGTATATTGGAAAAAGTGCGGTAAGCAATTGGAATGAAAGGAATAAAGAAAGTGATGAGCGGATGGAGGCTGACGACGCCAGTTACATTTATATTTTTTAACAGACCGGACACAACGATGCAGGTAATTTCCTGTATCAGGGCGGCAAAGCCGAAAAAACTGTATTTGGTTTCGGATGGCCCGCGGACATCAAGAAGCGGTGAGAAAGAGATTGTCGTTCAACTCCGGCAGACAGTGGAGCGTGCGATCGACTGGGACTGCGAAGTACACAGGGACTATGCAGAAGTCAATATGGGTTGTCATAAGCGTATGAGAAGCGGGATATTCAATACGCTTGCAGAGGAAGAGACCACAATTATAATTGAGGATGACATCATTCCGCTGCCATGCTTCTTTCCGTACTGCGAGCAACTGCTTGAGCGCTACCGTGATGATGAGCGGATATTTTATATTTCCGGTAATAATCTGCTCTCTGGTGAATCAGTACAAGATGGCAGCTATGTGATTTCGCGCTATCCTTCTATCTGGGGGTGGGCGACATGGCGCCGGGCGTGGGAAAAATATGATGATTCCATGGTATTTTGGGAGAAAGTAAAAAAGGAAGGCTGTGTGCGGCGTTATTACGGGGAGCGTTTTGGTGAGCTGTTTGAAAAGCAGTTGGAATGCGCCTACTCGGGTGAGCGCGATACATGGGATTATCAATGGGAAGCGACGCGTATGTATTACGGCGGATTCGGTATTACGCCGAAATATAATCTGATTGATAATATCGGCTTTAACCGTGAGGATGCAACACATACCCAGGGTGGTTGTATGTATGATTTTACGAGAAGAGAATTGCCTTTTCCGCTTGTGGGTCCTACACATGAAGATGTGGATGACCGTTATGATAAGCTCTATATCAAAAAAATCGTTGCGCGCGAATTTGAACGGCTTTATTTTTGGGGGAAAGTACGCTATCGTCTGCGAAAGCTGTTTCGCGGAAACAGATCCTCCTGAAACCGTCTGCGGGTGCGGGGTTGCGGGAGGGACGCTTATATGCTATTATGAGTGTCAGCGCGAAGAACATGATCGTACATTCCCGTATAAAACGATATTGAGCAAAGGAGGAGAAAAAGATATGCAGACATGGAAAGATATATGGAATCGTAAGACGCTGCAGTTGGGAGAAGGAAAGGAGGATGAGTTTACACGATTCTGTCAGTTGAAAAAAGCCAATGGTTTTGACGTGGCGGTTTCGGATGAGCAGGAATACTATCAGTATTTTTATGATAATTTTCTCAGATTATACGAGACATTGCTGTCGATAACAAACAACGATATTCAGAGTGTGTTTGAGGTAGGATGTGGCAGTGGAGTAAATCTGATGATGTTTGGAAATCGGGGGATTCGGGAATTGGGAGGAATTGATTATTCGCAAAGCCTGGTCGATGTCTGCCGGAAATTTTCCGGGGGGGGGTATTTTGTGGAGAAGCAGATACCGTTGATACGCATAAGAAGTATGATGTTGTAATGTCCGACGGTGTATTTCAATATTTTTCGTCCGTTGATTATGCGGAAACGGTTCTGAATAAGATGCTTACAAAAGCATCAAAGGTTGTGATGCTCGGCGGAGTTCATGATCCTGACCGGAAAGAGGAATGGCTTGCATATAGAAAAAGCCTGTTCGATGATTATGATGCAAGGTATGAAGGACTGGACAAGTTATTTTTATCAAAAGAATGGATAAAAACGATTGCTGCCAAGTTTGGGAAACATGTAACGTTCAAGGAGAATGGCAGTGATGTTTATTGGAACAGCCGTTACAGTTACGATGCGTATCTGTACGCTGATACAAAATAGAGTCGATGTAACAGAAATTATGGAAAAGCGGTAAAAGCGAACCAGAAAGGCAGGAGGACGATGCAGGCAGTCATATTAGCGGCAGGAATGGGAAAACGACTGAAAGCCCTGACACAGAACAATACCAAATGCATGATAAAGGTAAACGGTAAGACCCTGATTGAACGAACTTTGGAGATTTTGGATAAAAAAAGACTGTCCCGCATTGTTCTGGTGGTGGGGTATGAGGCGCAAAAATTGATTGATTACTGTGCGACGCTGGAAATCCGCACGCCGATCGTATATGTGGAAAACCCGGTTTATGACAGAACAAACAATATCTACTCTTTGGCGCTTGCGGAGGAATATCTGAAAGCGGAGGATACCCTGATACTGGAATCGGATCTGATCTTTGAGGAGGAGATCATTGATCTGCTCATCAGAGATCCAAGGGAAACGCTGGCGCTTGTAGACAAGTTTGAAAGCTGGATGGACGGGACGTGTATGCTGCTGGATGAGGAGGACTGTATCTGTGATTTCATTTCGGGAAAGCACTTAAAATTCAGTGAGAAAGAAAACTATTACAAAACAGTGAACATCTATAAATTCAGCCGGCATTTTTCGAGGACGACCTATGTGCCGTTCTTAGAAGCATATAAAGCCGCGATGGGGGATAACGAGTATTATGAGTCTGTGATCAAACTGATCGCGATGCTTGACACGAAAGAAATTCGGGCAAAGAGACTGACGGGACAGACATGGTATGAAATCGACGATATTCAGGATTTGAATATAGCTGAGAGCCTGTTTGCGGAGAGTACGGAAAAGAAATATGATATGATTGCGAAGAGATACGGAGGATATTGGAGATACCCAAAACTGAAAGATTATTGTTATTTGGTAAACCCATACTATCCGCCGGAAAAAATGATAGAAGAAATACGTGCAAACGCAGGAACCCTGTTGACCGGATACCCGTCCGGGATGAAGATAAACAGCCTGCTTGCTGGAAGAATGTTCGGAGTGGAAGAAAGCCATATTGTGGCAGGAAACGGAGCGGCTGAGCTGATCGAGCTGCTTTTGAGAGTGCTGCCGGGGAAAGTGGGATATATCCGACCGACATTTGAAGAGTACCCGAACCGTCTGGAAGAAGACCGACGTGTGGAAATGAGAGTGGAAAACGATGACTTTTCTTATACCGAAGAAGACGTTATGGAATACTTCGGGAAGCACCATGCAGATACGATCGTGCTGATCAATCCGGATAATCCGAGCGGGAATTATATTGTACGGGCGGGAGTAGAAAAGCTGATGGGATGGTGCAGCGACAGGGGAATAAACCTGATCCTGGATGAGAGTTTTGTCGATTTTGCTGGGGGAGATGAGATAACAGATAAGGAATCAAATGCAAAGCCGGAAGACCTGACCATGATCTCGGAGAAAATATTTGCGCGGTATGGGAAAAGGATCTATATCATAAAGAGTATTTCGAAATCATACGGAGTGCCGGGAGCCAGACTGGGTGTACTGGCAGGCGGGGATGAGGAGACGATCCGTGTGATCAAGGAGAAGCTGCCTATTTGGAATATCAATTCTTTTGGGGAATTTTACATGCAGATTGCAGAGAAATACAGTAAAGATTACAGGACTGCGTTAAAGAAGCTGGGAGCGGAAAGGGAGAGGCTGTCAGAAGAACTCAGAAGGCTTCCGTTTCTGCGTGTGATCCCGTCCAGGGCGAATTATCTCATGTGCGAGATTACGAACGGTTATACGGGCAGAGAACTTGCATGCCGTTTGTTGGAAACAGATATTTTTGTCAAAGACCTGACACCGAAAATCGGGAATGGGAGACAGTATCTTCGGATCGCGGTCAGACGCAGGGAGGAGAACGAATATTTGGTCTGCTGCCTGAAAAAACTGTTTGTCACGGCTTCTGAAGAAAGCTGCTAGAGATAAAACTAAAAATAACGTGACACAGGTGTTGGAATTACAAATACGAGAAATGATAGTTGTAAGCACAGCATACAGCAAATGCAATGGAAGAAGGAGACGACGGATGAGCTATTCTGTTTCGATAGTAGTACCAATATTCAATGAAGAAGGTAATGTAGCCGATCTGCACAGAGAGATTAAAGAAGTCTGCGTAAGAGAAAGGTATGACTATGAGATTATCTTTATCAATGACGGCTCTGTTGATGACAGCGACAGCATATGCCGGACATTGCATCCGCTAAAATATATTGCGTTCAGAAAGAATTTCGGGCAGACCGCTGCGATGGATGCAGGAATCAAGGCGGCAAAGAAGGAGTTTATCGTTACGATGGACGGTGACCGGCAGAACGACCCCAATGATATTCCCGCAATGCTGGACTATCTGACGGCAAATCATTTGGATGTCGTATCCGGGTGGAGGAAAAACCGCAAAGATACGTTTATGAAACGCTTTATTTCAAGGGGAGCTAATTTCCTGAGGAAGCTTCTTGTACATGACGGTATTCATGACAGCGGTTGCTCACTGAAGGCATATCGGGCGGAGTGCTTTCAAGGGATCAATTTATACGGAGAGCAGCATCGATTTATTCCGGCGCTATTAAAAATTAAAGGGTTTACGGTAGGGGAGATCGTCGTGCAGCACCGACCGAGAACTTCGGGTAAAACAAAATATAACTGGCACCGGACAATCAAAGGCTTTGTCGATATGATTTCCGTGTGGTTTTGGAATAAGTATGCCTCCAGACCACTCCATATATTAGGCGGACTCGGCATTCTGTTCATTATGATCGGCGGCGGATGCGGAATCTGGTCCGTTGTACTGTTTGCGATGGGAAGAAAGATGTCAAGGAATATCATGCCTCCGATTTTAACCGTATTTTTTATGATCATGGGCGTATTGATGTTCGTATTCGGTCTTATGTCGGAAATCCTTATGAAAATTTATTATGGTGTTCAGGTGGATCAATCTTATTCCATTAAAGATATCATAGAGAATGAAGAAGAACAGGCAGACCGCGTGTAATGGTGCAGAAGCGCATGGGAGAAGCATAATGTGTGGAATTTGTGGCTATATTGGTCCTAAGGAGATCAGCGAAGAAACCTTGCGAAAGATGAATCAGACCATGCTGCACAGGGGACCGGATGACGGCGGTATATGGCAGAGCAGGAATAACGAACGCAATATCGGGATGGCTCACCGCAGATTGTCTATTTTGGACTTGTCTCAAATGGGGCATCAGCCAATGTGGTCCCAGGATCGAAGATATGTGATTGTTTACAATGGCGAGGTTTATAATTATCGGGAGCTGCGGACGGAATTGGAGACGGAAGGATTTCGTTTTTGCTCCGATTGTGATACGGAGGTTGTGCTCAATTCCTATATTCGTTGGGGAGCGGCATGCTTCAGACGGTTTAACGGAATGTTCGCGGCCGCGATCTATGACTGCGAAAGCGGCGAATTGATTCTTGCGAGAGATCGTGTCGGAAAAAAACCTTTATATTATTATGATCATGACGGACATTTTGTATTTGCGTCCGAGTTAAAGCCAATCATGGAATATCCCTTTTTTAGGAAGGAGATCGATCAGGATATGATTGGTGCTTTTTTATGCAACAAATATCTGGCAGCGCCATTTTGTATCTTTCAGAATATTTATAAACTGCTTCCGGGTTCCATATTGATATATCACAAGGGAGAGCTCCGTCAATCCTTGTATTGGGACGTGGCGGAGGAATATGTGAAGAACAGGAAGTATATTGTGAATCATTTCCCAAAAGCGGTCGCAAGTACGAAGGAGATTTTGATCGATTCTGTAAAACGCAGAATGGTTGCGGATGTGCCCATCGGTACTTTTCTGAGTGGGGGGATCGATTCGACATTGGTCACGGCGATTGCCCAGAATCAATCAGAATATCCAATCGATACGTACTCAATCGGATTCTACGATAAAGAGCGGGACGAGGCGCCCTATGCGGCTGAAATTGCGAAGCATTTAGGAACCAACCATCATGAGCATTATGTCTCGGAAAAGGATATATTGAATTTGATTGGGGACATGACATTGTATTATGATGAGCCGTTTTCAGATTCCTCACAGCTTCCGACGATGCTTGTGTCGGGGTACGCTTCCGAAGGAATTTCTGTTGCATTGTCAGGGGATGGGGGAGACGAAATCTTCTGCGGATACCGGATGTATGACTGGACATGGGTGGCACAGCATGCGGATGTGCTGGGGGCGATTGCCGCACACATTCCGGGAATGAGAAAGCTGGAGGGCAGCCTGCCTCCGGAAGTAAGGGCATTTATCCATAACAGACAGAAGGATGTGAAAACCCAGTTGTTTATGGACGTGATGGTGGAGGAAGCGGATAAACTCTTGGGAAGACAGGTAAAATACGCCAAGCATTCATATGAAGCGCAGCTTTCCATGCAAAACTGGCAGGAGAGAAGAATGCTTTTAGATATGAGGACGTATCTTCCGGATGAGGTCATGGCGAAAACGGACAGGGCTTCTATGAGGTATTCACTGGAAGTCAGAAGCCCTTTGTTAGATCATAGATTGATCGAACAGTCATTTCGGATCCCTCATTCGTATAAATATCATCACTTTGAAAAGAAGTATCTGCTGAAGGAACTGACTTATCAATACGTTCCAAAGACATTATTGGACAGACCGAAAAAAGGATTCGGAGTACCGCTCAGGAAATGGCTGCGGACAGTATTGAGGGATGAAGTGAAACAATATGCGGAGAAATGCAGGCTAAAAAAGCAAGGGATCTTTGTTCCGGATGCGGTGGACAGACTCATTATGAGGCAGGAACATTCGGATAAGATCATGTATAGCTCCATGCTATGGTCGTTTTATGTATTTCAGAAGTGGTACCAGAGATATATAGAGGATTTGTGGAGAGTATAAAACGTGCTTGATATGAGATAGAAAATTCAGTCGGGATCAGGTTATGGATTTGATGGTGCTGCGGGTTTGCGCCGACTGATTTTATGCAATTGTAGTGAGAAGGGATGATTTATTTGAAGTGTTTGATTAGGAATATTGGTGTGACCGTCGTGCTGTGGGTGCTGCTTAATTTGGTCACGGGAGAGACGCCGCTTGTGCTTTTTTATGATCTTAAGAGTGGATTTCGCTATCATTTGGCATATCCTGCGGGAATTGCCGTGATCGTGTTGTTGGTGGTGCTGAAAGAATGGAAAGGAATCCGGCTGAGCTGGAAAGTTCGGATCGGCAGTTCTCATTTCATACAGATACCACCGTCGGGAAACAGCAGGTACCGTCGGCTGTTTGCGGCAGGATATGCGGCGCTATGTATTGCGTTGGCGGGAGCGTGGGCGCTTTCGGGAAGTCCGGCAAAGCGGGGACAGTCATGGCAGGGAGATCTGCTGATCGGGCATTCATTCAGTGGGATAGACGGATTGACATATACCGGAAGTTTGGAAGCGTTCTTGGAAGGGTATGCAAACGGATACAGAACGTTTGAAGTAGACATCATATTTACAAGTGATGACGAGCTGGTATTGGCGCATGGATGGGCGCAGTCAGCCGAGGCCGCGGGGCGTGACGAGTGGAACGATATGCCGCCGACAATGGATGAGTTTTTGGAAACGCCGGCATGGGGCGGTGATTATACGCTGTTAACACTTGCCGATCTATTCAATATCATGGAAAATTATCCTGATATTTGGATTGTAACAGATACCAAGTATACGGATACGGAGCAGGTCCAACGACAGTTTCAAAGACTGGTTGACACGGCGCGGGAAAACGGATGCATGGATGTATTAGACCGCGTGATCGTGCAATTGTATCATGAACAGATGTATGCAGCGATACAAAAGATTTATCCGTTCCAATCGTATATCTTTACGATGTACCAAAGATGGTGGGGGGATCCGGGAGAGTTCGGTGCTCTTTGTCGTTGGTGCCTTTCACACGGGGTGTGGGCGGTCACAACGAAGGGAGATATTTCTTATAAAGAGGCATGGCGCATTGCAAGGGCGTACGGGCTTGACGTATATGTTCATACGATCAATGATATTTCAGAGGCGGATGTTTTTTTTGAAAGCGGGGTCAGAGGAATCTACACTGATTTTATCAGGCGGGAAGAGTTGAAGGAGGATTAGAATGGAGACATTGGCACTATTATTTCCGGCAGGTATCTCTGTTTGGATTTGGCATAAGAGGAATGAGAAAATCTCGTGGAGCGTGATGCCTACGCTCGTTGAGTATAGTATTTGGACGGTATGTAATGTACTTGTCAGCGTTTTGACGGTCGTGTTTGTTTTTCGGCACAGGGATCTTACATCAGAGGCGTTCATGTCGTTTTCGTTTTTTTGGAAATACATGTTGGTTGCGGTTTTTGCAGCGTTCCTGATGCCTTATCTTGTTGAGTTTGTCATGAAGTGTTTCGGTGTGACGTTTACAATCGAAAGGAAAGCGTCTGACAAAGGAAAGGATAAAACCTACACTTTAGAGGAGGGAGATCGCAATGGACGGGAGAAATAAGTCACGATTCTGATCGCCGGTATCATTGTTTTCATATTGTAAAGAACATATATTTGTCATTTCAGGTAGAGGAGTCAGGGATTGATATTGTCGGCGTAACCTTTTATTGAGAAACATTTATGTCTCCCAACTCAGGCAGGCAGCGTTCCCAGAGAAACGAGGAAAGGACGCGCGCTCTTGCAGCGTCCGCGATTGTATGTGCGCTTTCTGCCTCAGAAGAGCCGGAGTCTGTCGATATGCCGTTCTCCGATGAGGAAGAGTCGCAGACTGTGGATATGCCGCTTTCCGATACGGGAGAGCCAAAATCTGCTAAAACGGCATCGGACAGCGCCGACAGCATTTCCTCATCAGAGCCGCACAGATACCCGCAGCGCCCATTGTCCAAAAGAAAGTCGGGACCGGGCGCGTGAAATGCGATGACGGGGCATTCATAGTACATTGCTTCCAAAATTGCCATTCCATAGATTTCATGACGGTTTAAGTTGACATAATAGCGACTCATCCGGTAAAATTCCCAGATTTCTTTGTTTGGAACGCGGGGGATCAGACAGACTGCATTGCTTATGCCTGCTGCGGCGACCGCCGATCTCACATCAGTTTCCAATTCTCCGGTTCCGATCATACAGAGGCGGAGTTTCGGATATCGCTCATATAGTTTGGCAAACAGCGCGATCATCGTGAGCGGTTCTTTTTCTGCAACAAGCCTGCCGATAAAAAGAAGGATCTGCGTATCTGCGGAAAATCCGTGCGCTTCTCTTAACGCAGCCGGATCTGCGTCCGCATAATTGCCGCGAAGCAGTTCCTGATCCAGTCCGATCGGCACAAGGCGGCTGCGTGTGATGCCGAGAGAGGAGAGCTCCGCGCATACGGCGGGGGTCTTCCCCCATACGGCGGACTGCCTGCGGTAGAAACGGATCAACCGCATTGTCAGCATATCCATTAGTTTTCGTTTAAGCGCGTTTGTGCTGGCGCTTCTTAAAACGCCGACATAGGGATAAAATCGAACACTGTTCAAGAGACACCATTTCGCGACGCTCTGGGTATAAAGCTGGGTGTCGCTGAAACAAATTAGAACGTCGATCGAAGCGTCGAGCAGTTTTTTGTCAAAAAAGCCGTTGATGCCGAGCGAACGCGCCGGAAGCTGTGTGAAGGTCAGTCCCTCCCGTACCTGTTCCGTTTTGGAAACGGGCAGAAGTGCGCGCGAAAAAAGCTTGTAGACGGTTACGGTATGTCCTGCCGCCGCAAGCGCTTTTCCCATGCCGAGTTCCTGTGAATTATAAAAGCCGGGCACGGCATGTTTATTCAGACTGAGCGCGATGATTCCGATCTTCATAGAGGTTCCTTTCAAAGCATACTAGTTTTTTCCAATACATTTCGATAGATATTCATGAGCAGTTCCAGATTTTTATCCGGCGTGTAGGCGTCCTCGTAAGTTTTGCGCGCATTGGAGGACATTGTCTGCAAGGCTTCGGAGGACGGATTCCAGTGTAAAAAAAGATCTGAAAGCTTATCCGCATCCGTCGGCGCGTGCGTAAAACCGGTTTCCCCGTCCGTGACAAGCGATCCGACATTTCCGATATTGCTCCCGATAACGGGAGTACCGCAGGAAAAGCTTTCCGCAATGACGACCGGAAAGCCTTCATACCATTGCGTCGGCAGACAGACGGCGAGCGCGTGCCGCATTTTTAACAAAACCTCATCGTGGGAAACCTGACCGGACATGGTGACATGTGAGAGCGCATGTTCCCGAATATAACTGCGGACAGCGTCTTCCTCAGGTCCGGCGCTGCATAAGATCAGTTCTTTCGGGCAGTCCGATTTTTTCTCATAGATCGACCATGCCTTTAGCAGGACGTAAATTCCCTTGGAGGCGTCCAGACGGCTTGCAAAAAGAAAGTAAGGCTGCCGATCAGCATAGGGAACCGGCAAACCGGGATCGGCGGTGAAGTTCGGCTTTACATAGATCTGTGAGGGCAAAAGCAGGGACTTGCCGCGCAGGGAAAGCTGCAGCAGCATGTTCTGATTAAATTCTGTCAGACATATATAGGAAAGCCGCCCGTAAGTGCCGCGCCGTCTGTGAATGCCGAGCATCAGGCTTACGATCAGGGACTGTGCTCTCGAGTGTCGGTAGCAGGCGTGTTTTACTGACTGCATAAGGCCGTGCGTCACGCAGTCCTGACAAATTTTTCCATCGCGCAGAAACAGTGCGTTCGGGCAGAGCAGGCGGAAATTGTGGATGGTCTGCACAACCGGAACGCCGAGAGAGCGTGCGGCATCATAGACGGACGGACTGATGACAAGAAGCGTATTATGCACATGCACGAGATCAATTTGATGCTGCCTGATCAGCGCACGGACTTCCCTGTAGGTTTTGCGGGAATAGATCGTGCGAAACGGCAGGAACAGCTTTTGGAAAAAAGAATAGGAATCCAGCCCGGCATTGTCTTTTTGATACAGAAAGACCTCATGTCCCGCGCTGCGGAGCAGATTCAGCTCATTTGCAACGACAGCATCCTCGCCGCCGGGGATTTTGTATGCATTGTGTACGATGAGTATGCGGAGCTTTTTCATGTGCATGGAGGCTTCCTTTCCCGATTTTTAGGAAATGTTTATTTTGAATTTTCACGATTGCCTTTCCTATTCCCTGATATTTCGCAATCTTCCATTTGTGGCTTTTTCGAGCGCTTCATTGTCAGCGGTTTTTCAAACAGCGGCGCAATGGCGGTCATCGCAGCATAATAAAAAACCGGAATGATCTGATACAGTGACCGAAGACCGGAATTGTCGATCCCAACTTCCAGATTCCCCTTTTGACGGTAGATGATGAGGGTGATCAGCACATTGCCGAGAACGAAGAACCAGGTATATCCGTAATGAGGTTTTATGAATGCCTCTTCCGTCGAGGCGTCCGGGGATGCAGAGAAACCCGCTCCACTCCCGGAATGGACATCGCGCAGAGTACGGGTGAGCAGTACGAGCGTGAGCAGGAGTAAAATTTGAAGCATGCAGAATCCAAAGCCGGTGCCGCCGAAATTGCGCAGCCATGCATCGACAAAATCAATGGAGCGCGTCAGATCTTCCAACATAAAATAGCACAGCGCAGCGATCAGAAACAGTGTCATTGCATGCGGCAGATATCGTTTCAGAAGCCGCTCTGCGATAAAATGCAGAAAGAGCAAATAACAGAAAGCTGCTAAAATCCCAAGAAGGATTAGCTTCATGAAATTGTCGCTGAGCAGGGAGGTCCCGAATGCGAGCGTCGTCCGCGCGTAGATGATGTGGCGCAGCCAGTAAATATAAAAAAGCTGATATGCCGCAGAGGGCAGGAACAACAGCGCCAAGATCAACGAGGAATACAGCCTGCGTACACTGTAGCAGATAAACACAAAGCAGACGACGATCAGTCCTTCTTTTCGAAGCATCGTGATGGCGAGCCCGTAGAGACAAATCAGGATTGCGCGGTCAACGGAGGGCGCTTTCCATGATTCCTTTCCCAAATAAAACAGAAAGAACAGGTAAAACAAAATATACGTATTGGATAAGATCCAATGGGTATACATAAAGAAGACCGAACAGCTTGCAAGCAGCAGCAGGGAGCAGCCGGCGTAACATACCGCCTGCTTTGCGCTGAAACGTCCGCGCACCTTTTCATAGACGGCAGTGCCGAACGCTGCATACAGATTCAGAATGAAAAAGCTCAGGACCGGAGCGCCTGAATCCAGTCCAAAATAAGTCATGTAGGAGCTGACAAGCGGCAGGAATTGTCCGATATTAGTCAGCACAAAACTATTGTCGCTGACAATATCTTTGTAGCTCATCATCAGTGTTAATGCTTTTCCATAATCAGAAAAATAGTAGTAGCTGTCATAATTAAAAATCACATACATCCAGCCTGTTGAAACAAGGCAGCAGATGCCGAACGCGGCAGCAAAAATGCGGCTGAGCGTGAAAAACTGCGTGCGTGCGGAGATTTGTGAAAAGCCTGCAGAACATTTGTCCTTAGCCGAAATATCATAACCGGCGGAATCGCTGCTCCCGGTTGATACGCCTTTGCCGGAAATGATGTTGTCCGCTGATTCTGCTTTATGTGATGAAAAAGTGACCGGCTGTATGGGGATATGCCTTGCCCTGCGAAACAGATAACAGGCGAGCGTGCCCGCGCCGATCAGAAAGCAGACGCGCCAGAACCGGTAAGTAAAATCTGCGAGCAGCAAAAATTCACTGCAAAAGCACCACAGGCAGACTGCGGTCGGGAATGCGAGCATACAGACCCACAGCTCTGACAAATGATGCTGGATCACTTTCAGAAATAAATAACCGACGGCAAACAGGGCAAAGAGTGCAAGCGCCTGCTTTACCTGATACCATACGACACTGCCGCAGGCGAGATGATGAAAATAGCCGCGGTTTAACGCCATGCTGACGGTGAGGATAAGTGCGCTGACGGCGCAGAACAGATAAGGCAGCAATGACCTGAACTTTTTTTGCCGCCGTGCAGGATCGAAAGGCTTCGTAAAAGCCGGATTGGTATGTCTGTCATTCATGTCCCGTCACCTCCCGGTAAGTGGATTGTGCAAACAGATACAGATTTCCGTCCTCATCTGCAACGGCAACGAGCGTGTCCTCACCGACAAGCGCTTCTTCATCCAGATAAAGCATGGGAATCTCTGATATTTTCATGTATTCGGGAAACGCATAATTAGCCAGACTGACAATAGGAAAACGGTCAGAAAAGGAGAGCTGATCCTGAGTGGAAATTAGGGAAGCACGCTCGTCGGCAGTAAGTGAGACCTTTGTTGTCTTTTCGGCAAATGTGTTGAAAAACAAAGCATAAAAATCTGCCGACTCATCAATGAGTACCGCGCGGTTCTGCAATACGGGAAACAAAATCTGGTCGGAAAACTCGGATTCTTTGTTGTAAATGAAAAGATTGCCGCTTGCGTCCCCGAGATAATTGATGCCGTCAAGTACAAATGCAGGGAAAAATGCGTGTACATTATAGCCGATATTCAAAAGCAGCGTCAGCGCGAGCAGCCCTGCAAGAAGCTGTTTTGCGAGCAGTTCTTTTTTTCGCAGAAGAACGCGGAAAATGATATAGATAACGATAAAGCACAGTACGGTTACCAATGCTTCTTTGAACATAACGTGTTCCTTTCTTTTCTGACTGTTCGGATTTTAACCTTTCTGACATTTCTTTACCGGACGAGAGCGAAGGGCTTCCTTGACATTTCGCTACGGCGCGTCCGCAAGCTTGATCACGAGGGTTCCGGAAATGGCGCGAACCGAGCCTTCCTGCGGATAACAGGGCATATCATGTACGATGGCATTTTCGGAGAGCGCGTTTACCTCATCCCCGGTCACTGGCGTAAAGGTAAGCCCGTGATAGCGTGTAAGCAGCAGGCTGTAATGGAGCGCATGCGTCATGATAAAGCCGTCCGAGAAACCGGTCATATCGGGCGGAAAATTAAGGGAAATCCTGTCATGACCCTCCCGTCTTCCGATGATGGCGATCGACTCGCAATTAAGCAAAGCCGGATCCGACAAGATGGTATCCGCAAGACGCGCAATCTCATTCATGGAGCGCGCCGCGCTCGTTTCCTGTGTCCGATAGCAGATATTGGCGGTCAAAATAAAATTGTATACGATCAGTGAGCAGATGACGACGCACAGCCACTGCCAGACGGCGGCGTGCCGCGTTAGTCTTTTGCAGGGTACGGCGGAAGCATCCGGTTCCCGCGGAGGAGCCGGTTTCCCATGTGCGATGCCCGCCGAAGCCGATTCGCAGGGTGTGTTTGATTCATGATAGGCGCTTGATCTGCCGGCGGAATCTGAATTGCCAGCCGCGTATACTCTGTCAGCCGCGCCTGAACCCTCATCCGCATCTGTTCCGGCGCGGTCATACAGTATGAGCAGCAACGCATACACGAAATACAGCGCCGCCTGCATCAGCATGTGGTAGGATACGTCCGGCGTTAAAAAGTAGATCACGTAGCAGACAAACGGTATGAGCAGCCCAAACAGTATGATACAGCATAGACGTGCTGGCAGCCGGAAAAGTTTTCGCCTGGCGATCCGGGCGGACAATCCGGCAAACAGCAAAGCCAGCATGCAGAGATTTAAGACTGAATAGAAATTCATATGCCTCAGGGAACCTGTAAAAAAGTAAACAAAGTCAATCAGGCACTGTTTGGCAGCAGAAAGCGGTGCAAATCCGCTGCCCGCTGACGTGCCGAAACCGCCGATCGCGCTGACGCCCTGATAATCGGTAAGTTTCACATGCTGAACCGATAATAGAATCCGGTTCATGACCGCATAGAGCACATAGCCGGTACCGGCGCAGGCAAGCGCGCGCAGCCACTTCCCGATCAGCGTGCGAAGCGGTGTTTCCGTATGCAGCAGTCTGTCGAGACTGTAAACGATCACAAGCATGGCGGCAAACGTGATATACGCCTGATAGCAGCCAAAACCAAACATCAGAAGCAACGCGCCGGGGATAAAGCCGAAGCGCCGTTGCAGTGTCAGATAGATCGCGAGCGTCATGCACAGCATGGCAAGCATGTAGCCGTCCGCGGTATACAGATAGCCAATGGTGCTTGTTACGGCAGGAAAGGTCACAAGGAGCGCGCTAAGAAGGATGAGCGTACTTTTTTTGCGGACCGCAAGCAGTTCGCTGATCAGAATGGATGTGATTGCAATATAACAGAGCGACAAAATGCCGTTTACCCACGATAAGTCATAATAGGAACTGATGCCGCATGCGAGTGTCAAAAAGCATCGTCCGAGCCGGATCGTGTTCTGCGGAGAATAGTAGTTATTCACACTGTCCCAGTTCGGGATATAGTTGAAGAACGCATAGGCGTGTGCGAGCAGCCCGAATACGAATACGCTTATGAAGACCGTGATCCATGACGGTTTTATTTTTTTTCTGATCGTCTGAAAGAAAATTTCGGGATTCATGAAATCCTCCATAGCTGTTCCGTCTGCCTGTTCCGATGGACGTGCGCCTTTCGGATACAGGCAGTCTGATACAACCTTTTGAGTCGTATTTCTGCCAATATAGTATATCCGATATTTTACAGGATGAGAGAAAAAAAAGCAATTCGTAAAAGAAGTTCTATATTTTACAGGGAGGTTGTGCTACAATGACGACAGATGCGCCGGGCGAAGCGGGTGTGCATCGCATGTAAAGAGCACAGGGTACATAAGGAACAAAAACGGCAGATAGTTTTATATAAGAGTTTGCTTGGAAAGGCTGGAATAAAGAGATAAAATGTTGAAGGGCTTAGACTCTATGAAGTTGAGAAAAGGCGCTTTGATGGTGTGCTGTGTGTCTATCTGCCAGATCATGCTTCTGCCGTAATCAAGCTGTTCGGGTATACCGCGGGAACCATTTTTCCGACCGTGTTACTCGAATTTTTGTACAGAAACGATGCAATATACCAAGTTGCATCGGCATTCTCTATTTTATGCTTTCTGATGTCGATGGATTTTTACCGGGCGTTTATGTGGATTCTTGTTTTTACGATTCTAATATTATCGTCAGGGCAGAACATGAGAATAAAGTTGTATTTGTTTGCGATACTGACATATGGGCGGTCATTTTTAATGAGTCAGTCAGGATGGACGTATTCTTACGTTTTGAATACGAAATATGTGATGCCGCTGATGGTGTTAGCTTTTTTGTTTATGCTGTTTTAAGGCGGAGTTGAAAGTCAGATATGGGACGCTGATATGGAAAGTCAAACAGGAGAGAACACGATGAGTACGGAAATAAAACTATTTGTACCCGGCAGACTCTGCTTGTTCGGAGAACACAGCGACTGGGCGGGCTTACAGCGCACGATGAACGCACAGATCGTTCCGGGCAGGGCGATCGTAACCGGCATCGAGCAGGGAATATACGGAACTGCGAAAAAAAGTAAGGATTTCTGTATACACAGTTCGCTGGAGATGTTTGAAAAGGAGCGCTTTTCCTGCCCGATGGAACTGTCCGGGCTTAGGCAGAACGCAAGGCAGGGCGGCTTTTTCTCATATGTGGCAGGCGTCGCGTCTTATATGGCTGAATGGTATCATGTAGGCGGCGTGGACTTAGAGATCACGGATATGACGCTGCCGGTCAAAAGCGGTTTATCCTCCAGCGCGGCAATCTGCGTGATGGTGGCAAAAGCGTTTAACGAGCTGTACGGATTGCAGTTGAATTCACTTGGCGTTATGAATATCGCCTACCTTGGGGAACAGAGAACGCCGTCGCGCTGCGGACGGCTTGATCAGGCATGTGCATTTGGCGTGAATCCGGTGTGTATGACCTTTGACGGAAACGAAATCGGGGTCGAGCGCATCCGTGTAAAAAAGGAACTATACTATGTTTTTGCCGACCTGATGGCGGGTAAGGATACGGTAAAAATATTGGGTGACCTGAATAAAAGCTATCCGTTTCCGCAGACTGAGGCGGACAGACGGCTGCATGAGGCGCTCGGCGTGGACAATGAGAGGATCACGGCGCAGGCAGAGGCGTATATCGGAGAGGGAGACGCGCAAAAGCTCGGTGCGCTGATGAGCGAGGCGCAGGAGCTGTTTGACGAAAAGGTGGCTCCGCTCTGCCCACAGGAACTGACGGCGCCGGTGCTGCATGAAACGCTCCGGGACGGATATATCCGATCGCTTATTTACGGTGGAAAAGGCGTCGGCTCACAGGGGGACGGCACGGTACAGTTTTTGGCGAAGGATATGGCAGCGCAAAAAGAGCTTGCGCGCTATCTGGAGCAGGAAAAGGGGATGCACGCCTGGCTGCTTACCTTAAAACCGAAGTCTGCCGTGCGTAAGGCGGTCATTCCGGTCGCAGGATTCGGAACAAGACTTTATCCGGAAACGCGCGGAGTCAAAAAAGAATTTTGTCCGGTCGTAGACAGGGACGGGCTGGTAAAGCCTGCGATCCTTGTTTTGCTTGAAGAGCTTGATGCAGTTGAAATAGAGGAGATATGTCTTGTCATTAACCGTGAGGAGCGTCAGCTCTATGAGGATTATTTTTTTAAGCCGCTCTCGGAAGAACATGTCCGCAAGCTCCCAAAGCAGATGCGGGCGTATGAGGATAAGATCAGAAGGATTGCGGGAAAATTAAAATTTCAGGTGCAGGAGGAACAGCTCGGCTTTGGACATGCCGTGTATCAATGCCGGGATTTTGCGGCGGGCGAACCGGTCATGCTGCTGCTTGGAGATACGATTTATCAAAGTAATATCGGTGTTCCCTGCACGGCGCAGCTTTTGGAAGCTTACCGCAGATACGGGCTCTCCATGGTGGCACTTCATAAGGTGGCGCTTGATCAAGTGATGCATTATGGTATTTTTGCCGGAACATGGGAGAATAAAGAACAGACGGTCATGCAGCTCATGCAGATCGCGGAAAAACCCAAACCGGAATATGCGAAAGATTTTCTTTCCGTGCCGGATGTCAGCGCCCCGGAAAATTATTATGCGGCGTTTGGCGCCTATATCTTGACGCGGGAAGTGTTTGAGCGGCTGGGTGAAATGACAGCGGCGCATGTGCCGGGCGACGGGGAGATCCAGTTGACAGACGCGCTGGACTATGTGCGTGAGCATTGCGGAATGATGGGGTTTGTTCCTGACGGGGAATCCTTTGACATCGGCAATGCGGATGCGTACCGCGATACCGTGAGTCGGTTCGGAAAATAGCAGGAAAATCAGGTCTGATTGAAGAACGGGCAGGAATCATCAGAAATATTCGGTATATTACGGGACAGGATGTAGATTGAAGCATTAAAATTTTTTCAATCCCCGTATGAAAAAATAAACAGGAACAGGAGAAAAGATTAATGAAAGAGACGTACAAAATTGCAGTTGCAGGGACAGGCTATGTCGGACTGTCAAACGCCGTGTTGTTATCACAGCACAATAAAGTGACGGCGGTGGATATCATTCCGGAAAAAGTAGAAATGATCAATCAGAGAAGGTCGCCGATCGTGGATAAGGAACTGGAGGAATATCTGGCAAAGCCGGAGCTGAACCTAACAGCGACGACGGACGGTCCCGCAGCGTACAGGGAGGCGGATTTTGTCATTATCTCCACGCCGACGAATTATGACCCGGTCAGAAATTATTTTGACACCTCATCCGTCGAGGCAGTCATTCAGCTTGTGATGCAGGCAAATCCCAATGCGGTCATGGTCATTAAGTCCACGATTCCGGTCGGTTATACCGAGTCGGTGAGGGCAAAATTCCATACGGATAACGTGATTTTTTCACCGGAATTTCTAAGGGAAGGCAGGGCGCTCTATGACAATCTGTATCCTTCGAGAATTATTGTCGGCGCGCCGATGGACAACGGGCGTCTCGTTGAGGCGGCGCACACGTTTGCAGGGCTTTTGCAGCAGGGTGCGTTAAAAGAGGAGATACCGACGCTTTTCATGAATCTGACAGAGGCGGAGGCGGTCAAGCTGTTTGCCAATACTTATCTGGCACTGCGCGTATCCTTTTTTAACGAATTGGATACCTATGCGGAAGTGAGGGGATTGGATTCGAAGTCCATCATTGAGGGCGTCGGACTCGATCCGCGCATCGGGACCCATTATAATAACCCGTCGTTCGGATACGGCGGATACTGCCTGCCGAAGGATACGAAGCAGCTTCTTGCCAATTTCAATGATGTGCCGAACAATATCATCGGCGCGATCGTAGATGCGAACCGCACGCGGAAAGAGTTTATTGCGGAGCAGATCATGGAGAAAGCGGGCTACTATAACCGTGAGACCGGTACATTTGGCGCAAAAGGAAAAGAATGCCGTGTCGGAGTCTACAGGCTGACCATGAAATCGGATTCCGACAATTTTCGTCAAAGTTCAATCCAGGGCGTCATGAAGCGCATCAAGGCAAAGGGTTTGGAAGTGGTGGTTTATGAGCCAAGCTGCAAAGACGAGGAATTTTTCGGCAGCAGGGTGATCCGCGACCTCGAAGAATTTAAGAAAATGAGTACGGTGATCATCGCCAATCGCTACAGCGAGGACTTAAAGGACGTGCTGGATAAGGTCTATACAAGGGACTTGTACTTCAGGGACTAAAAAAGAGTTTGCGGGAGGCAAACTCTTTATAAAGAACTCGCGAAGCGAGTTCTTTTGAAAAACTTCAGAGATTGCGGGACGCAATCTCTTTATAAAAACTGGAACGCTTCGCGTTTCTTATAAGGTTTGGGCGGCAAAAGCCTGAATGAAATATAAGTAATTACGATTTGCAGGAGCTTTCGAAGGAGCGGTGTATGAAACAACTTCCGATCTGCGATATCCTTGGCGTGCATGTCTGTGTGACAAGCATACCGGAGGTGGCAGCATTGTTAAAAGAGCATATGGAGGAGCTGCGCGGAAAATATATCTGTGTCTCGAATGTGCATACGACCGTGATGGCGTATGAGGATCCTGATTATATGGCAGTGCAGAATGGTGCTGCTTATGTGCTGCCGGATGGAAAACCGCTTTCTGTGATCAGCAGAAAGCGTGGATTTTCAGGCGCACAGCGCGTCGCGGGTCCAGACCTGATGGGGGCTTTGTTTTATGACGCTGAGAAAAATAGAACAACGTTCAAACATTATTTTTATGGAGGTTCGCCCGAGACGATCGTCGCTTTGGAGCAAAAGCTGAAAGAAAAGTATCCGCATTTGAAAACCGCGGGGTTTGTCTCTCCGCCGTTTCGACCGCTGACTGATGAGGAAGATGAAGAAGCGGTTCGCCTCATCAATGAGTCCGGAGCCGATATTTTGTGGGTGGGTCTGGGCGCACCAAAGCAGGAGAGATGGATGAGAGAGCATGAGGGGCGCGTGAACGCAGTCATGCTTGGCGTTGGCGCCGGTTTTGACTTTCATGCGGGCACGGTAAAGAGAGCGCCCAAATGGATGCAGAAATGTTCCTTAGAGTGGCTGTATCGGCTGTGTCAGGAGCCGGGACGTCTGTTTAAGCGTTATTTGAAGACCAATCTAAAATTTATCAGGCTTGTCCGTAGCGAGAACCGCAGGTTGCGCGCATCTTTTCATACAAATACAAAATAGAAGGCAAAGGGCATGCAAACGGCGGACGATGCCGGATGGTGACGGACATTGCGCAATCGTCCGTCAAAATGGGATAACGGAAAGGAGACTGTCGATGTTAAAAGGGATACCGGAGATTTTGTCTCCTGAACTGCTTAAGGCATTATGTGAAATGGGACATGGGGATTATCTGGTCATTGCGGATGGCAATTTTCCCGCACAGTCCGTTGGAAAGGATACGCGCGTCATCCGGTGTGACGGTCACGGTGTACCGGAGCTGCTCAGTGCCATTTTGAAGGTGATCCCAACGGATACGTATGTGGAGCATCCGGTTCATTTAATGGCGCCGGAACCGCAGGATCCGACACACTTTCCGATATGGGATACGATTTATGGGATCGTTGAGCGCTTCGAAGGTAACAGCCGGGAAAAAATAGGCTATATCGAGCGCTTTGCTTTTTATGAAACATCAAAAAAAGCATTTATGGTCATTGCAACCGGAGAACAGGCAGTCTATGCGAATGTCATGCTGCAAAAGGGCGTGATCACGCCGGATATGCTGGCGTGAAAATCATCATTCTTCCCAAAACGCCTAAACTGCGGCGTTTGTGAGCAGAACATGAGGAAAAGCAAATGGAGAATCGGTACGCAAAGCTGAATAATTTATTTTTGAGACAGAGCTATATGGACTCGTGGGAGGAATATCAGCGGGGAATCCGTTCCAAGAATATAATTCATTGGGACTATGTGATCTTGACGGCGTCCGGCGAGGAGCAGGCGGAGGGATACCGGCGGCAGATCGCGGAGAGGCAGAAAGGCGGCTTTCTTTCACCGTCAACGGTATATGCGGTGCTTCCCGATCCCGAAGGGAAACGGGTCGGCAGCGGCGGGGCGACATTCCATGTGTTGAAATACATTGCGGAGCAGACCTGCGCGGGCGGAGAGAATGCGGCGGGGAAGAACGCAAATGAAAAGAACGCAGATGAAAAGAACACGGATGAAGAGAAGATAGATGAAAAGAGCACAGAGGTGAAGCCGGGGTGTGTGGAAGAGGATCTGTCGGCAATTTTTAAGGGGAAGCGGATTCTGGTCATTCATTCCGGGGGCGACAGTAAGCGCGTACCGCAGTATAGTGTCTGCGGAAAGCTCTTTTCCCCCGTACCGCGCGAACTGCCTGACGGAAGAGCTTCCACGCTTTTTGACGAATTTATGATTTCCATGGCGGGTGTTGCGGGCAGGATCCCGGAGGGAATGCTCGTATTATCCGGGGATGTGCTTTTGCTTTTTAATCCGCTGCAGATCGATGCGCAATTTCACGGTGCGGCAGCAATTTCGATCAAGGAAAGCGTCTTAGTCGGAAAAGAGCACGGTGTTTTTTTGAATAACGGAAGCGATATGGTCGGGCGCTTCCTGCATAAGCAGTCTGCGGAGACACTGCAGAAGCTTGGCGCCGTCAACGATAAGGGATATGTCGATCTGGATACCGGTGCCGTGCTTTTTGACGCGGAACTGCTTGGCGCATTGTTTGGTCTGATATCAACGGGGGCAGTTGTAGACAATAAGAAATATGAGCGTTTTGTCAATGACAGGGCACGAATCAGCTTTTATGGAGATTTTCTCTATCCTCTTGCCGGAGAATCCACGCTGGAGCAGTATTATCAGGAGGCGGCAGAGGGAGAACAGACTCAGGAGCTGCATGAATGCCGTACGCAGATCTGGCAGGCGCTTCACGGTTTTTCGATGAAACTGATCTGTCTGTCTCCAGCGAAATTTATTCATTTTGGTACGACGCAGGAATTATTGGAGCTCGTCACATCCGGCGTTGGGGACTATGAGTTTTTAGAATGGAAAAAACAGGTATTTTCCGTGACGGAAACGCAGGATGCCTGCAATGCGGCGATGTATCATTCCGTTGTGGAACGGGCGGACCGGCTTGGAGACGGCGTCTATATTGAATACAGCCATATCGCGGCAGACGCGGTCATTGGGGCAGGAAGCGTGGTGTCTAATCTGCGTTTGACAAAGATACAGGTTCCGGAACAAATCGTACTGCATGGCGTTTTCTTAAAGGGCGGCGGCTTTGTGGTCCGGGTCTACGCGGTAAGGGACAATCCGAAAGGGACGCTTTCCGGTGATACGCCATTTCTGCATACGACGCTTGGAGGGCTGCTTAAGGCGCTTGGGATTGACGCCGGGGTATTGTGGCAGAATGTGGGGCAGGGGAGAGACAGGGAAGACTGCTCTTTGTGGACGGCGGCACTGTATCCGGTCTGCGATACGATGGAGGAGGCTGTGTCTGCGGCGTTGTTTTTGTATCGTGCGGCAGCCGGCGGCGATTACACGGAGAAAGAGCAGGAACAATGGCTTTTGGCAAGGCGCGTAAGTCTTTGTGAAAGCTTTGGGGAGGCAGATATCTCTGCGATCTCTAAATGGCAGGAGCAGCTTAAGGATGAGATCATTATCAGAAAATTTCTGAATGCTGTCAGGGAAAGACGGGATTATGAGGAAAGCCTTGAGATATTTGGAAAGAGCGGGATCAATGAGGAACGGCTTTCTATGCTGCTTGCCCGCGCAAAGGAAGCGTCATTTTCTGAAAAGATCAGGATCTACTATGATCTGTCATGCGGACTCCGGGGAGAGGCAGACTGCATAAAGGGATATGATGACGGATTGTTGGAAGGCATGTGCTTTGATACGATCCGCGATGAGATTTTTCGTGAAAGCCGCAAGCTTCTTCCGAAATATATGGATTTGAACATTGTTCAGGAAGACGTGACCGTGGAGCTTCCGGTTCGTGTGAACTGGGGCGGGGGCTGGACGGATACGCCGCCCCAGTGTAACGAACAGGGCGGCGTAGTCTTGAATGCCGCGATCTCACTAAATGGCATATTGCCTGTTCAGGTGCATGTGCGCAGGCTGGATGGGTTCCGTATCGTGTTTGAGAGTGAAGATCTCGGCGCACGCGGAGAGGCGCGGTGCGTGGCGGAGATTCAGGACTGTCATAATCCTTATGATTTTTTTGCACTGCACAAGGCTGCGCTGATCGCGTGCGGTATCGTTCCGCTGGAAAAGGAGGCAGATTTGAAGGAAATTTTACATCGCCTGGGTGGAGGGATTTATTTGTCTACACAGGTGGTGGGTGTTCCGAAGGGATCGGGGCTTGGAACAAGCTCGATACTTTCTGCGGCGTGCGCTAAGGGGATCTTTGCATTTCTTGGAAGGCAGATATCGGACGAAGTGATCTATGAAACAGTATCCTGCATGGAACAGATCATGAGCACGGGCGGCGGATGGCAGGATCAGGTCGGCGGATTAACGGGAGGTATCAAGTTTATCACAACGAAACCGGGGCTGCATCAGCAGATAAAGGTCTCGTATGTTGAGATGCCAAAGGAGGCAAAAGAAGAATTACAGGAACGCTTTGCATTGATTTATACCGGTCAGCGGCGTTTGGCGAGAAATCTGTTAAGGGACGTGGTCGGCAATTATATTGGCGGAAGAAAGGAATCGGTCGATGCGCTTTACGAAATGAAGCGTGTTGCGGCGATGATGCGTTTTGAACTGGAAGAGGGGAATGTTGACAGATTTGCCGCGCTTTTGAACAGACACTGGGAATTGTCAAAGAAACTGGATGCGGGATCGACGAATACCTGTATCGAGCAGATATTTCTGGCTTGTGAGGATATGATCGACGGCCGCTTTATCGCAGGCGCCGGAGGCGGCGGGTTTATTCAGGTAATCCTAAAGAAGGGGGTCACGAAACAGCAGTTGAAAGAACGCCTGCGCGGTGTCTTTCAGGACAGCGGCGTTGCAGTGTGGGAATGTGCGTTTGTATGATCATGTTGCCTCAGATTCCTTTTTTCTCACGGAACCGGCTGTCGGCTTCCATGAGCGTGATCTCGAAATCGCGCCGGTTCTTTTGATTCAGATTGGAAAGGATCAATCCGGAAAACAGGGAGATGATGCCGGCAAGCGCCGTGAAACAGCAGACAAACAGCGTCGGAAATTTCAATACGAGCCCGGTATGCAGAAATTCGCTTAGCACAGGGAGAAAGAACCCGATCGCAAAAGCGAACAGCACAAAGGAGATGATACCGTAAAACGCCATTGGCTTATAATTTTTGAACAGCCGGACGATCATACGCAGAACCTTAAAACCATCGGAGTAGGTGCTTAATTTGGAGACACTTCCCTCAGGACGGTCTTTATAATCTACGATGTGGTTTTCCATCTGCATATGGTTGTATACCGCATGGATCGTCATTTCCGTTTCGATTTCAAAACCGCATGAAAGTACGGGAAATGTCTTGACAAAATTATAGCTGAATGCACGGTAGCCTGTCATGATATCTTTGATATCCGAGTGAAACAGGCAATTGATGCTGGAACGCACGAGACTGTTCCCGAAGTTATGGAACGGACGTTTATTCTGCGTAAAATACGTGGAAGAGAGACGGTCACCGATGACCATATCCGTTTTATGAGAGAGTACTTTGTCCGTCATTTCGGCGGCGCAGCTTAACGGATAAGTATCATCTCCGTCGATCATCAGATAGCATTCGGCGTCGATCTCACGGAACATGCGTCGGATCACGTTTCCTTTTCCCTGCATATATTCATGCCGGACGATGGCACCGGCAGCTTCTGCAAGAGCTCCGCTTCCATCAGTGGAGTTGTTGTCATACACGTAGATCACTGCGTCGGGAAGCGCTGCCTTTGCATCAGTTACTACTTTTTCAATTGTCTGGGCCTCGTTATAACAAGGAATCAATACGGCAATACGGTCCATGGATGTCTCTGCTCCCTTCTGTATAAAGAGTTTTTGCAGGAACTTATTTTTAATACCAGTCGTGCAGTCGTTCTCACAGAGAAGATATTATGATTCTTATTATCTTATAAATCTTTGATGATGTCAAATATAGAAAGTTGTATTCCTCATCCATTTCGGATATAATATGCATAAGCATTGAGCAGTACCAAAATCGAAATGATGGAGGACCGGACGCTTGCGTCCGTGTCATCATCATTCGATTTTGACAGGGCGAAAGCCCGTCACGCGGGGAATCGAAGATTAACCGCGTGGTACTGCGTGGCAGAAGGAAATGATGGAGGACCGGACGCTTGCGTCCGTGTCATCATCATTCGATTTTGACAGGGCGAAAGCCCGTCACGCGGGGAATCGAAGATTAACCGCGTGGTACTGCGTGGCAGAAGGAAAACTTTTTGAAAGAGCGGGAGCAGGAGCAGTGACGAAGAAGTATTACCCGGAGATGGACAAATTAAGAGGGATCGCGATCCTGATGGTTTTGCTTTATCACTCGATCTTAGTGTACCCTGTTGACCTGACGCAGCATTTGTGGTGCAGATATCTTCATACGATCCTATGGATGGCGGAGATGCCGCTTTTTTTTCTGATTTCCGGATTCTGCTTTCAATATCGGGGAGGGTACGGTGCATATTTGTCGGGAAAGGTCAGGCGCATTCTGATACCGCACTTTGTATTCGGGGCGGCCGATACGTTGATGCGCGTGATCCCGAATCCGCTTGTGCATCGGACAGTCGGCTGGCAGGATGCACTGAAAGAGTTATTTCTGTATGGGGCAAACGACTGGTTTTTGTTGTCTCTGTTTACGATTTTTCTGGCTGCGCCGCTGCTGTTTAAGCTTTTGCAAAAAAAATACGGGGCAGTTTTGGTTTTTGCGGCGGCAATCATTCTGTTTTTGAGTTACCGATATATTCCCGCGATGTTTTCCCTAAGAAACAGCAGCACGTTTATGATTTATTTCGTGATCGGGATGATCCTGAGAAAGAAAAAAGAACAAAATGAGCCGGGGACATGCGCACGCGTGTATGTGATGCTGCCTGCGCTCCTTGCCGGTGCCGCAGGAATATATCTGCTCATGAACCAGCATTGGATGGTGTATCTCAGCGCACGATTATTTGCGAATATTACGATCGGGTATGTGCTGAGGCTGCTTTTGGAGCTTGCGGTGTCGCTGGCATTCTGTTATGTGCTATACTGCCTTGTGATGTGGACGCAGGGGAAAATCCATGCCGCAGACCGTTTTCTCACGCTGTGCGGAAAATATTCCCTGCAAATGTATCTGCTTGACGGATATGCTCTTGTGGTAACAAGGACGTTGCTGATCCGTGTGGTGAGGGTGGAGGCGCCGCTGTGGATCATTTTGGGAAATTTTGTGGCTGACACGGCGATCGTGCTCGCGGTGACGTGCTGGTTCCTGAAGTGCTTTCAGGTGACAAGACTTTTGTGCGGATTATCTGTGCCGCGGAAGACGGCATGCCGGAAAGATTGACAAAGGGGAGAAAGAACAATGGGCGTACTGCCTTTTGAAACAGTTCTGCGGATAGTTGGCGTGATCGTTATTTTACCGCTGATGTGCGGCACTTTTTTTGCTACGTGCTTAAGACGGTACGAGGGACGGGGCTTTTTTTTGAATGCCTGGCTGTTTGGGTGGATCGTCGTGTTTGCTTTATTTGAGCTGATTTGTACTCCCTATGTGGTGACGCTTCAGAGATTCAGCAGTTTTTGCAGAGTGTTTGATGTTTCTGTCATAGCGGCGGCGCTGATCTCCGTGGCAGCCGGTATCTTTATATTGGCGAAACGAAAAAAAACTGCGCCGGACGGTGAAGAAAGATCCGAAAGTGATGCAAATAGACGAAAGGCGCCCGGGAATGGGACAAGCACTGATCCGGCAGGGAAAATGACGTGGCAGGTATGGCTCCTTTGGGGGCTGGTAATCGTGTCCGTGATCGCGCAGATGGTATTTTTCTATTTTAACAATCATATGAACGGCGACGATTCTTACTATATCGCGCAGTCCGTGATCACGGATCTGATGGATACCATGTATCAGAGGGATGCTTATACCGGCTCACCGATGGGACTGGATGTACGGCATGCGCTTTCCGTGCTGCCGGTCTTTGTGACATGGGTCGGGCGGGTCTGCGGTATTCATGCGGCAACGGCGGCACATGCGATTTTGGGACCGGCCCTCCTCGCTGTGTGCTATGGCGGGTATGCACTTTTAGGAAAGGCGCTGTTTGGGAAAAAAAGAACGATGGTTCCGCTGTTTGTCCTGCTCGTGCAGATATGGTATCTTTGGGGAAATGTATCCATTTATACGCCGGAAACGTTTCTGTATACAAGAACCTGGCAGGGGAAAGCGGTGTTTGCCAATATCATCCTGCCGCTCGCGTTTTACTTGCTGCACCGCCTGTTCACGGAGTGGAAGAGTATTTATATCGTGCTGCTGCTTCTTTTGAGTGTTGCCGGAATCTTCACGACGACTGCTTCCGTGTATCTGCTTTCCATGCTTTACGGCATTGCAGCGCTGTACTGTCTGATCATGGGACGGCAATGGAAAAAATTTATAAGCGTTGCGGTCTGCGTTGTTCCTGCGTTTCTATACGGACTGATTTATGTCTGGCTGCTGCGGACATGGTGAGGGCGCGGCTGACATATTTATAAGGGCGTAGAATCGTATATTTTGCACAATGATATACGTTATCAAAGGACAATTTGCAATCACCGAATGAAATCATGATAGAAAGGGGAAGCCTGATGAAGGAAACGATCGGGGTGATCATAGATACGCTGCGCGGCTACCGGGGAGAGAGTCTCTATCTGACATGGTATCTGCTGGCGGTCTTTTATTTGTTTTTTGCAGAAAAAGATAAACACAAGCGTCTGCTGCTTTTATATGTTCCGCTTACAGTGCTTCTTCTTTTTGTGTTTCCGCCGGCGGCACATTTCGTGATACACACGGTCATGGATAACGAGATTTTTTATCGGCAGCTCTGGCTGCTTCCGTGTGCAGCAACGGTATGCTATGCGGTATGCCATGCGGTCATGAACGCAAAATACGGGGTGTGGAAAGTGCTTGTATGCGCGGCCGGAATTTTGGTTATCATGGCAGGGGGAAGCAATGTATTCCAAAATGGAAATTATACGCCGGCTCAAAATCCCCAGCACCTTCCGCAGGCGGCGATCAACGTGTGTGATGAGATATTAAACGATGATGTGGAATATATGGTCGTGGCGGCGTTCCCGCTAAGCCTGATCGAGTATACGAGGCAGTATACGGCAGAGATCGTATCTCCATACGGGCGGCCGGTCATCATTGATAAATGGCATGCGCATCATGCGCTTTATGACGCGATCGAGGCGCCGGTCCTGAATGCTGAAGAGCTTGTGACGCTGGCGCGCGCGGATCGGACAGAATGCATTGTCGTGCATAGTATCAAACAGATGGAAGGAAATATGGAAGATTATTCTTTCTATCATGTAGCGACGGTGGATGGGTATGATATTTATATGGAGAAATGGCTTGCCGAGCGGCATAACGGTTTTTCGCTTCCGGAAGATCAGGAAACGGAGTAATTGCGTTGGGCAAAAGGATGTTTGAAACTGCCAAAATAAATCACAAAAAAAGAAGGGAGTATAGGACTATGAACGGGCTTGATACGGCAAAAACATATCTGATCACGGGAGGAGCGGGGTTTATCGGTTATTTCTTATCGAAACGCCTTTTAGAGCATGGTGCGCGCGTGATCGGATTTGATAATCTGACGGATTACTATGATGTAAGATTAAAAGAAGAACGGCTTAAAAATCTGATGCAGCACAAAGAATACACGTTTTATAAGGGAAATCTGGCGAATGAGGAGGATGTGACAAACGTATTTGGGGAATACCATCCTGATATCGTAGTCAATCTTGGAGCACAGGCAGGCGTACGATACAGTATTGATAATCCGGAGTCGTATATCGAATCGAATATTATCGGTTTTTACAGAATTTTGGAAGCATGCCGCCATTACCCGGTGCATCATCTGGTGTTTGCGTCTTCCAGTTCTGTTTACGGCGGAAATGATAAGGTTCCGTTTGAGACGACGGATATGGTTGATCGTCCGGTAAGTTTGTACGCCGCAACGAAAAAATCGGATGAGCTCATGGCGTACGCTTACAGCAAACTGTATGGCATCAAAGCAACAGGATTAAGGTTTTTCACGGTTTATGGACCGATGGGACGGCCGGATATGGCATATTTTAAGTTTGCAAAAAAAATCATGGAAGGTGAACCGATCCAGATTTATAACAACGGAGATATGATGCGGGACTTTACCTATATTGACGATGTCGTGACCGGAGTTGTCAATATCCTGTGCAATCCGCCCCGGGAAGATGACTTGGGCGCGGCCTATAAGATCTATAATATTGGAAATCACAAGCCGGTCAGACTGATGGACTTTATTGAGACACTGGAGCGCTGTCTTGGCAGGGAAGCAGTGAAAGAATACCTTCCGATGCAGCCTGGAGACGTATACCAGACTTATGCCGATGTATCGGATCTGATGCATGATTATGGATTTAAGCCGGACACGCCGATTGAGGACGGTCTGAAAGCGTTCGTGGCGTGGTTTAAGGAATACTATCACTATTGAACAAACTGCCTGTGCTCCACATAATCGATCACCTTATCGGCGATCAGCCTGCGGGCATTGTCATTGACATGCAGATTGTCTAACAGATATTCCTGTGCAGTGTCGGCATTCAGAGGAATGCCGAAGTACATATCGAGGAATGATGTGCCGATCATTTCACACATGGCACGCAGGGCAACCACATAACCGCCGAGGTTTTCATCCGATACGCCGACCCGCCGCACATCGCCGGGGCTTAACGTTCCGTTGCCCTCGTCATAAAAGCAGAATGTCGGAGAGATCACGGCAAAACGAATATGGGGATATGCCTCATGGATGACGTCGATCCCGGTATAAAGCGCGCCGGTCATCGCAGTGGCGGCTTTTTCATTGGCGCCGTCCGTTGTCTGTAAGCCGTTTAGGTAATCGTGAGTTCCATAAGCCAAAAAAATGATGTCAATCTGGTTAAAGTCGATCATCTGAAGCTGCGTGATCGTGGAGTCAAAGGACGGATCGTAAATGTCAGCCTCTGTCTTATAGGCCTCAAGCAGTGTGAAATCTCCCGACTTGATGCAGTATGCAATGCGTACGAATGAAAAAGCATCGTTGCAGTATTCATCATTAAAAGATTCATAACTGCTCGCATAGCAAGAACCCGGAAACGGACAATTATATACCGTTGCTCCCGTGGCGGCTTCCGTCAGCGTGGGAATGCTGGTTTCTCCGGAGCCGTAAGAAAGGATATCGTCTCCAAGAAACAGGATTTGTGTCTCTTTATCGTCGCGTCCGGCAAGCAGTTCGGAATTCATGGAAGCGTAGTAATCCATAGCTTCGGATTGCAACGAAGAGTCGTTTTCCGGACCGTCAAAGTGGAAGCGCGTGCCTTTATCCCATATGATGACTTTAACGACACAAAATATGATGACGGCAATGATGGCGGCGAGCGGGATCAGTATTAAAAGACGCTGTCCTGAAAAAAAGCCTGCCCTTTCGGTCTCGTTCTCATAATCTTCTTCAATCGGATGTCTCATAAGACTCGTCCTTTCCAATTCGTATCTGTTGTATCTATTGTTGGCATGGAACCATGTCTCTATTCTATTATATTTTTGCGGTCATGTC